>Ga0136636_10000099_pt1 | contig 32762 bp, 21 predicted proteins | sample AntDrymUQ8522106_2_FD_104653 | JGI IMG/M metagenome (GOLD analysis project Ga0136636, IMG submission 104653) | Polar desert sand microbial communities from Dry Valleys, Antarctica - metaG UQ852 (21.06) | ecosystem: Environmental > Terrestrial > Soil > Desert | place: Antarctica: Dry Valley... | reverse complement strand
GGTGGCATAAAAAACGGAAAGAAGTTGAAGGCCGTTGTCGCAGGCGGATCTTCCGTTCCTATACTACCCGCCCACCTTATTTTGAATACAATAGATGGCCGTCCAAGACTCATGTCGTACGAATCACTGGCGGATGGAGGCTTTGCTTCTGGAACAATGCTAGGTTCAGGTGGATTTATAGTAATGGACGAAGACAGTAGTATTGTAAAGAACTTGTACACATTTACGCGTTTTTATCATCATGAAAGTTGTGGTCAATGCAGCCCTTGTAGAGAAGGAACTGGATGGATGGAAAAAATTTTACATAAAATATTGGACGGTCATGGTACTTTGAAGGACGTAGATCTATTGTGGGATATACAAGCAAAAATAGAAGGCAAAACAATTTGTCCTTTTGGTGACGCTGCAGCTTGGCCTGTAGCAAGCGCAATACGCCATTTCAGATCAGAATTTGAAGATTATGTCAGTAGCCCGTCGAGTATTGATGACGTGAAACACTATTATAGAATTAAAGGCTTAGTAGAAGCTGGATAACTATTTATATTATGCCTAAAGTCACTATAGATGATATCACAATTGAAGTACCAGAAGGTACAACCATTCTGCAAGCTGCCAGAATGATTGGAGGCGATGTAGTTCCTCCTGCAATGTGCTATTACACTAATCTGAAAACGAGTGGAGGATATTGCAGAACCTGCATAGTCAAGGTGGAACAAGGTTCCGAAAAAGATCCAAGGCCTATGCCTAAGCCGGTGGCCTCTTGTAAGACAAATGTTATGGACGGCATGGTCGTCAGAAACAGAACAAGCCCAGAAATTCAAGAGGCAAGAGCTGGAGTTGTAGAATTTCTCTTGTTGAACCATCCTCTAGATTGTCCTATATGTGATCAGGCTGGAGAGTGTCATTTGCAGGATTTAAGTTACGAGCATGGCAAGGAAGGAACCCGTTATGAGTTTGAAAGAAGAACTTTCGATAAAATAGATATTGGCGATACCATACAGTTGCACATGACAAGATGTATTCTATGTTACAGATGTGTAAAGGTCGCTGACCAAATCACAGACGGTCGCGTGCATGGAGTTATGAATAGAGGCGATGTTTCTGAAATCTCGACCTATATTGAAAATGCTATTGAAAATGATTTTTCCGGAAATGTCATAGATGTGTGTCCAGTTGGAGCACTTACGGATCGTACATTTCGATTTAAAAGCCGAGTTTGGTACACAAAACCAGTTTACGCGAATTGTAATTGTGGAAAATGCTCCGGAAAGGTAACACTTTGGTTTCAAGGTGATGTAGTACTCCGAGTTACCGGAAGAAAAGATGAATTCGGAGAGGTACATGAATTTATATGTAACGACTGCCGCTTTCATAAAAAGCAATTAAGCGATTGGACGATTGAAGGTCCAGTTGAAATAAATAGACATTCAGTGATCGTACAAAATCATGGTAAAGGCCTACTGTCAGTCGATGAAGTTCAGATTTTGCCCGATCTACCAGGTGTTATCCTACCTAATCTAATAGAAAATCCATCATGATAAGTACTTTTTTATTAGCTAAAATCATTTTGGTAATTGTGTTATTTGTAATTACACTAACTATTGCTGCCTATTCTACTTATGCCGAAAGAAAAGTTGCTGCTTTTTTACAAGATCGGTTGGGGCCAAACAGAGCTGGTCCCTACGGACTATTGCAACCTCTGGCTGATGGGGGAAAAATGTTCTTTAAAGAAGAAATAATCCCTCTTGCATCTGATAAAGCATTATTTATACTTGGGCCTTCTCTTTTTATGTTAACAGCTTTAATGACAAGTGCCGTAGTGCCTTGGGGGCCTTCAATTTCAATCAATGGCACAACAATTCCTTTACAAGTTGCCGACATCAATATTGGATTGCTGTATATTTTTGGAGTTGTGAGTTTAGGAGTTTATGGAATAATGCTCGGTGGATGGTCCAGTAACAATAAATTTTCATTACTTGGGTCCGTAAGGGCGAGTTCCCAAATGATCAGCTATGAATTGGCCATGGGTTTATCTGTCATTGGGATTTTATTATATACTGGCTCTCTTTCTCTTCGTGAAATAGTAGAACAACAGGCAGGAATGCATTGGAATATTTTTTATCAACCCCTTGGATTCTTGATATTTTTGATTTGTGCTTTTGCAGAATGCAACAGGGCGCCTTTTGATTTGGCAGAATGTGAAACAGAATTGGTTGGGGGTTTTCATACTGAATATTCGAGCATGAAACTTGGTCTCTTTTTATTTGCTGAATATGTACACATGTTCATTTCATCAGCAGTTATAGTTTGTTTGTTTTTTGGTGGTTATGATTTCCCATTTATTTCAAGCCTTGGACTGGGTCAAAATGCTTTCGCTTTAGTTGGCGTAATCATTTTCTTCACCAAAGTATTCTTTTTTATATTCTTTTTCATGTGGGTGAGATGGACAATACCCAGATTCAGATATGATCAATTGATGAGATTGGGTTGGCAAATACTCATCCCTCTTGCATTAGCTAATATTTTTTTGACAGGAGGATGGTTGACTTTCAAAAACACTTTATAAGGCATTATGTATTACAATCTATCAAAAAAGAAAAAGGAAGTATCAAAAGGTTTACGTGAGTTGACTTTCTGGGAAAACATGTACTTACCTGCTATTATAAAAGGAATGGGCATAACCATCAGTCATTTGTTCAAAAAGAAAGTTTCACTGAACTACCCTGAAGTTACAAGAGAGTTTTCAGATATTTATCGTGGAATGCACGTATTAAAACGTGATGAACAAGGTCGTGAAAATTGTACTGCTTGTGGTCTATGCGCACTGGCGTGTCCTGCAGAAGCGATAACAATGGATGCAGCTGAAAGAAAAAAAGGCGAAGAACATCTTTATAGAGAAGAAAAATATGCTGCAGTTTACGAAATAAATATGCTGAGGTGTATTTATTGTGGCCTTTGTGAGGAAGCTTGTCCCAAAGATGCGATATATCTTACTCCACGATTGGTTCCATCAGAGTATGAAAGAGACAGCTTTGTTTATGGAAAAGATTATCTTGTTGAAAAAATTGATCAAAGAATCGATATTAGTAAACGTAAAAATACTCACCAATCCTTTTGATTGTGATATCATTTTATAATTTCGCACTGCCAAACAAATAATCTGAATGTCAGAAATTGCTTTTTATGTATTGTCAGCTATTGCATTGTTATCCGCAGTGTTGGTAGTGTTCGCTAAAAGTCCGGTACACAGCGTGTTGTATCTGGTCCTTTGCTTTTTTGCTATTGCAGGACATTTTATTCTGATGAATGCAGAATTTTTGGCAATAGTTCATATCATAGTCTATGCAGGAGCCATCATGGTATTGTTCTTATTTGTAGTGATGATGTTGAACCTCAATAAAGACAGTGATCAGCCAAAATCTAATTTTGGAAAGTTAGGTGCAGTATTAACCGGTGGAATTATGTTATTGGTTTTAACAGCTGCTTCAAAAAGCGCAGATACCTCAATGGCTCAGGTTCAATCTCTTGGAGAATTAGGAACTGTGCAGTCATTAGGAAAAGCTTTGTTTACGACCTATTTACTGCCTTTTGAATTATCGTCGGTATTATTGTTCGCTGCCATTGCAGGTTCGGTAATGTTGGCCAAAAAAGATATAGATTGATATGATACCATTATTACAACAAATTTCACTAGAGCATTATGTCGTTTTGGCATGCCTACTGTTTAGTGTAGGAGTGACTGGAGTACTAATCAGAAAGAATGCAATCATCATATTCATGTGTGTGGAATTGATGCTTAATGCTGTGAATTTGCTCTTGGTTGCGTTTTCAGCCCATCATCACAGTGCAGGAGGGCAAACTTTTGTTTTTTTTATAATGATAATCGCTGCTGCCGAAGTTGCAGTGGGCTTAGCAATATTGGTAATGATATATAGAAATATGCATTCAGTCGATATCGATAAATTGCAAAACTTAAAATGGTAACAACGCAGATATGGGTATAAGAGAAATGGCCTTAATGATTCCGTTGCTTCCATTGATTGGCTTTACAATCAATATTTTCTTTGGAAAGCAATTGCCAAAATCAGTTGGTTCTTGGATCAGCACTTTGGCTCTAATTGCATCATTTGGTTTGGTGGTAAGTCTTTGGGGCCCAATTGGCGCAGAGCCATTAGGACTTCATCTAACAATAGGTGAATGGTTCAGCTCTTCATGGGCACATATTTCCTTCAGTTTTCATATTGACCAACTCACATTGATCATGCTCAGCATAATTACTGGGGTAGGTTCTTTAATTCATTTGTATTCTCAAGGATACATGCATGATGATGAAAATCAAAACACTTTTTTTGCTTACTTGAATCTCTTTGTATTTTTCATGTTGCTGCTTGTTTTGGGCAGTAATATGTTGGTTACATTTATCGGATGGGAAGGTGTAGGTTTGTGTTCCTATCTGTTGATTGGCTTTTGGTACAAAGATCATGAAAATAATGATGCAGCCAGAAAAGCCTTTATCATCAACAGAATTGGTGACCTAGGCTTTTTAATTGCCATATTTACTTGTTTGATCCAATTCAATACTTTGGAATATTCTAAAATAAATGAATTAGCTGGTGGTGGAATGATCACAACAGGATTAGCAACAATGATCACACTCTGTCTATTCTTCGGAGCAACAGGTAAGAGTGCTCAAATCCCATTGTATACATGGCTTCCTGACGCAATGGCTGGTCCAACACCAGTTTCTGCACTGATTCATGCAGCTACAATGGTTACAGCAGGTATTTATCTAGTAGTGCGATTGAGTAGTTTGTTTGTTTTGGCTCCAATAAGCTTAAATCTAATTTTTGCTGTCGGGGTAGCAACTGCACTTATTGCAGCAATAATAGGATTGAGGCAAAATGATATTAAAAAAGTATTGGCCTACTCTACTGTGAGTCAATTGGGTTTTATGTTTGCCGCAGTTGGTGCCGGTGCCTTCAGCTCAGCTATTTTCCATCTCGGTACCCATGCATTCTTTAAAGCACTTCTCTTTTTAGGGGCAGGAAGTGTAATCCATGCTATGAGTGGTGAACAAGATATCCGGAAGATGGGAGGATTGACTAAAGCATTACCGATTACTCATTTCACATTTCTAATTGGCACATTGACTATTATTGGTTTTCCGCCATTTGCAGCTTTCTTTTCAAAAGATGAAATACTTGCAATGGCTTATTCAAAATCTGTTTGGATGTTTTTCTTCCTTGCTCTAACAAGTGTATTGACAGCAATTTATATGCTTCGTTTATATTTTTTAACTTTTAGCAATTCATTTAGGGGTACAGATCATCAAGCTTCACATTTGCATGAATCTCCTTTGACAATAACGGTCCCTTTGGTGCTTCTTGCTTTGGCTTCAATGTTTTCAGGTGTACTGGGTTTGCCAGAAGTTATCAGCGATTATCATTGGCTGAATTCCTTTTTGGCACCAGCAATCAAAGTACAACAAGAAGGACACGTGTCACACTTTTTTGAATACTGTTTAATGGGTGTTTCGGTTGTCGCTTTGATTATCATCTTTATTCTTGTCAGGAAATGGTGCAGTGGAGAAAAAGCACTACAAGTCAACAATGGGTTTTGGGCCAAGGCTATTGATAATAAGTTTTACATTGATGAAGCCTATGATTCACTCATAACCCAGAATTTTGCAAGAATTTCAAAATGGACAAATGGGGTTTTAGAATCCAAACTTGTTGATGGATTGGTTAACCAAGTTAGCTTAACAACCCTGTTAAGTGGCCAAACCATCAGAAGAATTCAATCAGGTTCAACAGGAGTTTATATATTAAGTATGGTATTAGGAATCATTACACTTTTGGTGTTTCAATATCTTAGCAGATGAATGTATTAGTTATTTTATTAGTTGCATTGGCTGGTTCTGTTTTTTCTGCATTTTTGACAGGAAAAGCATCAAAGTCCTTGGCAATGATTTCTGCGTTGATCAATGTTGCACTTGCTATTTATGTTTTCAATTCTTTAGATCCAACAGGTGGTTTACAATTTACCTATAGGTCCAATTGGATACCTTCGATTGGTGCTTTTTTTCACATAGGAGTTGACGGAATTGCAGCTTTGCTGGTTTTAATGACCAATATTTTAATGCCTGTTGTTTTGTTGAGAATTGATTCTAAAAGAACTAATTCCAATATATTCTATGCCTTGGCACTTTTAATGCAAGCAGGAATGCTTGGAGTATTTATGGCTCAGGATGCGTTGTTATTTTATTTGTGTTGGGAACTCGCTTTGATACCAATTTATATCATCATCTTTTTGTGGGGTGATGAAAACAGAGTAAAGACTGTCGTAAAATTCTTTATTTATACTCTATTTGGTTCGGTATTCATGTTGGGCTCAATACTATATATATACTCAAAACTGCCTTCACCAAATTTTTCAATTGATTCATTTTATAACAATGGATTGAGTCAAGTCGAGCAAATATGGGTAGCTGGAGGATTTTTGCTAGCTTTTGTCATCAAGATTCCGCTGATTCCTTTTCATACTTGGCAGGCTAATACATACACACAAGCCCCAACTTCAGGTACAATGCTTTTATCAGGGATAATGCTTAAAATGGGATTATTTGGATTGCTCAAATGGTATATTCCTGTAACTCCATTGGCTGTAACAACTCTAAATCCAATTCTCATTGGACTGGCTCTAGCAGGAGTTTTATATGGAGGTGTATTGGCTTTTAACCAAAAAAACTTAAAAACCCTATTAGCATACTCTTCATTGTCTCACGTTGGGTTGATAGCTGCAGGCATATTGGTTTTTAATTATGATGGCCTATCTGGTGGGGTTCTACAAATGTTTAATCATGGGATAATAGTTGTTGGCTTATTTTATGTAGCAGATTTGATTCTTGATCGCACAGGGACAAGTTACATACCGGAACTTGGTGGCATCAGACAAAATGCTCCTGCCTTAGCAGCAAGTTTTCTTGTGCTCACCTTGGCGAGTGTTTCGTTACCCTTGACAAACGGATTTGTTGGAGAATTTTTACTCTTGGCAGGTATCTATGATTATAATGTGTGGGCAGCTGTGATAGGCGGACTCACAATAATCATTGGAGCTACTTATATGTTGAGAATGTATCAGAAAACTATGTTAGGTCTCGATTACAGATTTCAAAAGGTAATAACAGATCTAAATACAGAAGAATTACTGGTTTTGGGATGTTTGATTGTTATCATATTATTCGTCGGTTTGTTCCCAAATTATATATTGGATACAATAAAGCCGAGTATAGAATCTTTGACCCAAATCACTCAAACTTATTGATTAATGGCTGCACTAATTATACTGTCGATTCTTGGAGTTTTGGTTTTGATGATGGGTTTATTTCATGTCAAAAACAAAAGCCTTTTGGTCATCATTCCTGTGTTGTTGGGAATGGTCTATTTAAATTCAAATGAATGGTCAAAAGACGCTATTTGGTTTTCTGGAATGTTAAAGTTCGACAATTTTGCACTTGCATTTTCATCTCTCATAATTGTTGTGAGTGTATTGTGGTTTATTTTATGTCACAAACATTACACTGAGAATTTTAAAGCAATAGAAGATACTTATGCATTGCTTTTGTTTTCATTGGTGGGTGGCATTTGTTTGGTGAGTTATCACAATTTGACCATGTTGTTTCTCGGAATTGAAATATTATCCATCCCACTCTATATATTGGCAGGAAGCAATAGGAACAATTATCTATCCAATGAAGCTTCTTTGAAATATTTCTTAATGGGGGCTTTTGCCAGTGCAATTATGCTTTTCGGGATTGCAATGATTTATGGCGCAACCAATAGTTTTGACCTACATGAAATAAGCTTAAAAAGCGGCCAACCATATTTTCCAGGACTTTTCTACACTGGTATTGCTTTAACCTTATGTGGATTCCTCTTCAAGGTCGGTGCGGCTCCATTTCATTTCTGGGTACCAGATGTTTATCAGGGTTCACCGTCATTGATAACTGGATTCATGGCTACTATCGTGAAAGTAAGCGCATTTGCTGCTTTGTATCGATTTCTAAACCTTGGAATTCCAGGACTTGATGAAATTTGGATTAATTCGATTGCCATTATTGCAGTATTGACTTTATTTGTCGGAAATTTATCTGCAATACAACAAACAGATTTTAAAAGACTAATGGCTTATTCTGGTATTTCTCATGCAGGATATATGTTGATAGCGATTATGGTTAATGGAGAGGGTGCAGCAGATGCATTGTTTTTTTATGCTACCAGTTATGCATTGACATCGGTTGGTGCGTTTGCAATTTTCCTCAACGTAAAAAAATATACAGGGGAATACTCAATTGAATCATTGAGAGGTTTAGTTTATTCAGCGCCCTTGCAAGGAGTTTGTCTAATTCTATTATTATTCTCTATGGCAGGCATACCACCACTTGGAGGTTTCTTTGCAAAATATTTCGTCCTTATTGGAGCCGTTAAATCTCAACATATCTACGTAGTGGTTTTCGCTGTTATCAATACTGTTATTGGTGCCTATTACTACTTAAGAGTCGTTAATACAGCAATTGCATCACCTGCATTCCATGAGAAAAAAATCCGTAATTCAGCATTGTATGAAGGAGTGATTGTTTTTGTAACTCTGGCAAGCCTTTTATTAGGTATTCTTCCTGGTCAATTGACTGGAATATTAAATTGACCTAAGGGTTATCTATTTAATCAGCAGTTTTAAGGGATTCATCAATCTCTATGTATCACTGTTAACATATTGTGCAACAATGCATAATCGACTTCGTAATTCAGCCTAATTACCTTGTTGCGATAGATGAGATTAATAATTTTTCTACTTTTTATTTGTACCACTGCCATAGGGCAAACGCTTTTGGACAGCTCAAAAATTCTACACCTCGCACCTGTGGAGATTACAGCTTTGATTAAGCAGAATAAAATTGACAAACTTCCTGATATTCATAACACCTATATTGTAGGTGGCGTAAAATCTGAAGTCGTTTCTCTTACTAACTTGCCCAGCAACGTTGCCGATAAGATAGGAAGACAACTATTTGCCAAAGTACCAGGAGCATTTATTTATGACATGGATGGTTCAGGAAATCAAATTAATTTCTCGTTACGAGGATTGGATCCCCACCGAAGTTGGGAGATGAATATCAGACAAAATGACGTTATGATCAATTCCGATCTTTACGGCTATCCTGCAAGCCATTACAGTCCTCCCCTGGAATCAATTGAAAAAATAGAAATTCTGCGAGGAACTGCTGCTTTACAATATGGTTCAGCATTTGGCGGAATGGTCAATTATGTTACAAGAACTGGAACTCCAAATAAACCACTAAGTATTGAAAGTATCAATACTGTCGGCTCTTTTGGCGCTTTAAGCAGCTACAATGCAATTGGTGGCTCTACAAAGAAATTCAGTTATTACGCATACAATAGCAATAGAACAAGTGAAGGATATCGGGAAAACTCAAGCTCAAGTAGCCAAGCCCAATTTTTGCAGCTCAAGTATCAAATAAATTCTGACTTGAGTTTAAAATTTGAAATAGGAAGAAATGTTTACAGATACAAGATACCTGGTCCGCTCACCGATAGCACTTTTTACGAGAACCCAAAACAATCTACTAGAAACAGAAACTACTACAGTCCAGCCATTACAATTCCATCGATGACGCTCAATTGGAAAATTAGATCCAATACCCAACTTAACTGGATCGTTTCAGGTGTTTTTGGCTCAAGGAATAGTGTAGAATTTGAAGGTTTTGCAAATAAAGCCGATCTCCCCGATCCATTGACTGAAAAATTTGCAAATAGGGCTGTGAATATTGACATGTTCAATTCAAGGACAACAGAATTGCGCATGCTAAATCAGTATAGAATTGGAAAGTTCAAAAATGTCCTCAGTACCAGCATCAGGTATTTTAATAATGACATGACTCGAAAACAAAGAGGAATCGGAACCAATGGCAGTGATTACGATTTGACTGTTCAACCAGTAAATGGTTTTTCCTTTGGAAGAGACATGAAATATAAAAGCCAAAGTATAGCAATAGCAATAGAAAACCTAATACATATCAACTCAAAGTTCACAATCGCACCAGGAATTCGGTACGAAAATGGTTACACCAATTTTTCTGGCTATATTAGTTATTTAGATCCGGAAGATATTCCAAACCAAATAAAGCATAACATCCCTGTTTTTGGAATTAATACGCAATATCAAATCAACAACCATCATCGGTTATATGCAGCTTTTTCCCAAGCATATCGACCCTTTTTATTCAAAGATATTATTCCGGCATCGAATCTTCAAAAAGCCAATAAAAATCTAAAAAATGCAACAGGGTTTAATTTTGAAGTTGGAATGAACGGTTATTTACATCTACGACTAAAGTATGAATTAACCTACTTTACAATGCTTTATAATAACAGAATGGGAGATCTGCTTCAGACAGACGAAAACAATCAAACATACATCTATAAAACTAACATCGGAAATAGCATTACTCATGGGTTGGAAACATTTTTAGAATATGAAATCCTGCAATCCAAAAAAACTACAATTTCGGTTTTCACATCCACATCGATTATGAAAGCTCAATATCAAAATGCTAATCTGGCTTTGAAAGGTATTAATGGATCCAATACAGATATTTCGGGCAATGAAGTTGAAAGTGTGCCAAGATTCATTTCAAGAAACGGCATAGAATTCCAATATTTGAATTTTAGTTCAAACTTGCAATTCAGTTATACTTCTTCAAGTTTCTCTGATCCTGGAAATACGCTATCTGCTTCTGAGAATGGCTCGATTGGCTTGGTTCCATCATACGGCGTGTTTGATATAAATTTCAGAATACCATTTGCAAAATATCTAACTTTAAATTTTGGCATCAATAATCTTACGGATAATTCCTATTTTACAAAACGACCATTGATATATCCTGGACCTGGAATCTGGCCTTCTGATGGTCGCTCATTCTACATTACCATCAAAATCAATCTTTAGGATTTAGAAAAATTGACTCAACACACCTCAATAATTATAACTAATCTTTATACTTAATTGAAATTGAATAAATATTGTTGATGCAAGAAGCTTATTTATCAACTAAAATTCTAATTTAGTCAAAAAATCACAAGAAATCTTGTAAAAATTATAAAATGGAGCTATTTTTGCACCATGTAAAACAAATCTTCTGATTGGGTTTTACTGTTTTGCCAACATATCAAACATACACAAACTAATCTCTACCCATGAGCACAAAACCACTTTTCAGTATTTTATTGTTAGCAATGGCATCCATGTCATTATTCGTTACGTCTTGTCGTAAAGATGATGACATTAACTCCACAATTCCAAAAGTATCTGATTCTCAGGCGCGCGATGTAATCACCCGATACAATGAAGCACTGCTAGAAGTAGAAAGATACGCCGCTGGCTATCGTCCATGCCCTGTCACTACCGTGATGGCGTATTCTGGCTTTGCTATGTATGAAGCTGCTTTACCGGGTATGCCAAATTATCAGACCATTATGGGAAAAAAGGCAGGTGTTAGTTTACCTGTTTTTGACGCAACTAAGGAATACAATTGGCCTTTGGTAATCAGTTCAGCTCAAGCCTTCATTTATAAAGCGGGCTTCCCTGGAGTAACACAAACTCTAATTTTTCAAGCCGCCGAAAATGAATTACAAACCAAATATAGCCAAGGCATTTCCAACGAAGTAATACAAAATTCCCTTAAAAGAGGACGTGATGTTGCTGAAGTACTTTGGAATTATTTAAAAACTGACAGTTATGCTTTCCAAGCGTATCTACGTCCCACTGAAGCTTACAACAAATTACCTGGTAACGGTATTTGGGAACCAACATTTCCAAATTTTCAAGCTGGTCACTGGACTAAATTTGGAGTCGGTGTATCTGAAAATGCAGGTGGTGGAGCAAGATTGTTTGCAATAAGCCCTGCAGACAGAAACATTCCAGCGCCAATTCCTTATAGTGAAGATAAAAAATCAGTTTATTATCTTCAAGCACTGGAAAACTACAATACCGTTGAAAGTGGAACAGAAGAAGACAAATGGGTTGCAGAATTTTGGAGTGATGATTTATTGAACCTGACTTTCAGTCCTCCTGTTAGAATGTTCGCCATTGCTTCTCAAGTTTACAATAATTCTGATTGCAACTTAGAAAAAGCTTTGATAACAAATACTAAAATTGGGGTAGGACTGAGTGATGCTTCCAACGCAGTTTGGTATTTAAAATGGAAATATCAAGTTGAGCGCCCAGTGACTTACATCAGAAAAGTAATTGACCCGAATTGGAAAACCATCTTGAGTGCAGACGGCGTAACGCCACCTTTTGCTGCATATCCATCAGGTCACTCAACTTTTGGAGCGGTTGCTGCTGAAGTTTTAACTGATGAGTTTGGTACTGATTTCGCATTCACAGATCGTTGCCATGAAGGACGGGTAGATTTCCGTGGTTATGCAAGAACATTCCCTAATTTCTATTCTTTTGCAGAAGAAAATGCTGAATCAAGAATCAAATTAGGAGTGCACTGGAGAATGGATTGCACTGAAGGTTTAAAATTAGGTTACAGAATTGGAAGAAAAGTCAACCAAATTTCTTGGACTAAATAAATTATTTCTTGTGTAATACCGAAAAAGCCTTGTGAATAATCACAGGGCTTTTTTTATTTTGAAAAAATGGGGCAATGTGGGGACGTCATAATGCAAGCCAATTCTTTTTGCATCGTGTAATAACTGGTTGGACTTCGCTGATAATTAGTACAATGTTTATTGGCGGCATCCAATTGATTTCAATTGGAGTTTTGGGAGAATACATCAGCAGAATCAACACTGACATCAGGAAACGCCCCTTGTACGTCATTGAAGAAAGTAATATCGAATCAATTAATAGATTATAACATTTTACATTTCTACCATGGTTTAGATATGAATGAGCAAAGGGCAATCTACAAATGCTTATTTCATGGTATTGTTAAACCCAAAATCTGGCTTAGCGGATCTTGGCCTTTGGGTCGGTGAAAATCTTAGATTTTGTCGAGGTTAACTTCGACAAATTTTTAGAACGATCAAAAAATTCGTCGATTCAGCGCCTAATGCTGTAGGTGGATTAAAACTTCTAGAAAAAAAAATGTGCTCGAGTCAGAAGCATTCACAACAAAATTATTTTTGTGTTGCTGTTCAAGTTTGAAATTATTTTGAAAAAAAAATAATCATGGACTTCAGTGTTAAATAATTTCAATGTTTTGTCAGTCAAAATTAATTTTTTTAAACATTGATAATATTTTCTACAGATTGTTGTAAAAATTCAGATTGTTTTGCCCTATTTTCGTGGCTTGAAATAATTGCATTCATTAATCGTACTAATCATTAAAACAAATCAATCATGACGCAAGTGAGTAAATCCACTCCAGTTAAACAGGAAAGTAATCTTTTTTCAATTCTGGTGATCCCCGTATGCCTAGTAGTAAGTTATGTTATTTACAAGTATGTCTTTGGAGCTTCAGGTAATTTTATTGGAGAAAATCCTGAAAACAATCCAAAAGTTGGAAACTATTTTGGTGTTATTTACAAAGGAGGTATTGTAGTACCATTCTTGATGACGCAATTTCTTATCGTTATTGTTTTCGTAATTGAAAGACTTTTAACAATTGGCAAAGCCAAAGGATCAGGTAATGTAGATGAATTTATAAAGACTGTTAAACATGCATTAGATGCGGGAGATGTCAGTAAAGCTTTAGCAGCTTGCGACAAACAAAAAGGTTCAGTAGCTAATGTTGTCAAAGCAACTTTAAAGAAATATCAAGAGATGGAAACTGATACAACTCTGGCTAAAGACCAAAAGATATTAGCAATACAAAAAGAAGTTGAAGAAGCAACATCTTTGGAATTGCCAATGCTAGAAAAAAACCTTGTATTCTTGGCAACGCTTGCCTCGGTAGCGACATTAGTAGGACTATTGGGTACAGTATTGGGTATGATTAAAGCATTTGCAGCTCTTGCTATCGCCGGTAACCCAGATGCAACCGCATTGGCAACTGGTATTTCAGAAGCCTTAATTAATACTGCCTTAGGTATTGGTACTTCTGCTGTGGCTATTGTCATGTATAATTACTTTACTACAAAAATTGATAGTTTGACTTACAGAATTGATGAGGCAGGTGTAAGTATTGCACATACATTTGCTGCGAAACACCGTTAATTTATTGAGTTGTACCCAACTCTATAAATGTTTTTTGCATCACATTCTTAACAGACTAAATTAATCAATATGCCTAAGGTCAAAATACCTCGAAAAAGTACAGCGATTGACATGACAGCCATGTGCGATGTATCTTTCTTGTTGTTGACCTTTTTCATGCTAACTACTCAATTCAGACCAGACGAACCTGTAATAGTCGATACTCCATCCTCCATATCTGAGACAAAACTTAAAGATGGTGGTGTTGTATTGTTAACTATGGATAAAGATGGAAGGGTTTTTTACAGCATGACAGGGAAAAACACAAGAGCTGCAATTTTGCAGTCCATGGCAGGTAAATATAAAATCGGTTTTACGGATAAACAAGCTAAAAACTTTGAAGGTTTAGAAAGTTTTGGTGTTCCTATTGACCAATTACCAGCTTTGCTGGATATGGAAACAGAACAACGAAAACAATTTAAACAATCAGGAATACCACTAGATACCATAAAGAATGAACTTGTGGACTGGGTTGAAACATCGTTTGAGGCCTATTCCGAAGAAAAGGGTGAAGTTCCTATTATAGCTATCAAAGGCGATGGTAAGAGTAACTATCCTGCGGTAAAGAAATTATTTAATTCGTTGCAAGCTAAAAACTTCAACACCTTTAATTTCATTACTGACTTGGAAGCCAACCCAAATAAAAAGCCCTCACAATCATCTCATTAATTGAGAAAATAATGAACCTTATTTTGCAACAAAATAAAAATAAGTAAGCTATGGCTGAAATGAATACATCGGACTCCGGTGGCGGTAAACGGCACAAAGGAGGGAAACGAAGTAAAAAGATGTCCACCCGTGTGGATATGACACCCATGGTGGATTTGGCGTTCCTCTTGGTTACTTTTTTCATGCTGACAACAACATTCAACAAACCAACCATAATGGATGTAAAAATGCCAGCAAAAATTAATGACATAAAAGACCAAACTGAACTGAAAGCATCTGAATCCATGACTGTGCTCTTAGGCGGTGGAGATTCAATCTTTTATTATATGGGATTACCTACTGATCCTGCTACAGTTGTGGAACAATCAAGTTATGCAGCTGATGGAATCAGAAAAGTAATTGCTGATAAAAAACAAGATGTAATTGCCGCAAATCCAACAGAGAAAAACCCAGATAGATTATCAGTTTTGATTAAGGCTACTCCAAGGAGCAATTACAAGAATATTGTGGATATGTTTGACGAAATGTCGATCATCCAAGTACGCAATTATGCTTTAGTCGATTTGGATAAAACAGATCAAGGGCTTTTGGATAAAAAAATAGGTATTTCAGCTCCACCAGCTTCTAATTAATTACTAATCTGTAAACAGCAGAAATTATGAACGCAAATCAAGATCCAAAGAATGAAGATATATTAGATATCATCTTCGAGGGAAGAAATAAGGAGTATGGTGCGTATTTTCTTCGTAAAAAATATCCTTCCCACATCAAAAAAGCTTTGATTGGAGGAGTTTTACTTTTTGCTTTTTGTTTGTCCATTCCAATGTGGGCTAAGTATCTGACTCTTGGTAAAAAAGAAGACGATAAATTGTCTGATGTAAAAGTGGAACTCAAAAAGATAGAAACAAAAAAACCAGACGAGAAAAAACCACTTCCTCCCCCACCACCTCCTAAAAAGGAGCCTCCTAAGCCACCGTCTGTAAAATTTACTCCGCCTGTAATCAAAAAAGATGAGGATGTAAAAGAAAAAGAGCCACCTAAAGTTGATGACATCACTGTGAATACTGCCACTACAACAGTGATAAGTGACAACAAGGACTATGTACCTCAAGTTGAGGCGCCTCCAGTAGTTTCAGCTCCAGTAGAAGATGATACAAAAGTTTTCAGCTTTGTAGAACAGAATCCTTCATTCCCAGGAGGTGAAGATGCATTGAGAGAATATCTTGCCAAAAACATCAAGTATCCTGCCATTGCCCGTGATAACGGTATTGAAGGTCGTGTAGTATTATCCTTTCAAGTGGATAAAAACGGTAGAATCAAAGATGTTACGGTGCGTAAAGGTATTGGCGGTGGTTGTGATGAAGAAGCAATGCGTGTGGTACGAAATATGCCAGAATGGAAACCAGGAAAACAAAATGGTAAATCTGTAAATGTATTGTACACACTCCCTGTTAATTTCAAATTGCAATAAATTTTATTTTAGATATTCAAAGGCTCCTTGGACAACCAAGGGGCCTATTTTTATTCTCGAAATAAGAATACTCAATCTTTTAGTCAAAACTTTTGATTTAAGCTTGGTTACACAGAGGATTCTTAACTGAATTCGGGAATATTGAGATGAAGAATCTTTTTCGTTTTGTTCGTGAAATGCCCAAAAGAAAACAAAGAAAACTAAATGGTAATCTGAAAATCTTCCATTTTAACTCTCCATTAATTTTCAGCACATGCAGCATATTGAATTTTGTAACAACAACATAAGAACAAAGGACTTTTATTTGAATAATATACTATTTTTGTAACAATTTAAATTCTAAGCAAGGATATAAGTTAATGTAGAATTTCATTTCAAGATTTCATGTTTTAATATCAATAATTCTCAAATGCGTCAATTGAGATAAAATAATAGCAGAATGGCACGACTACCCTCAGGCAACGGATTGACCTCAAAAATTTCATTTTTGTTTACAAGCATCATGGCTTTTGTGTATTTGGGCATTGGTTCGTTTCTTTTATTCAGTAAGAAGGCACATGAACTTAGTGATCCAAGCTTTTGTTTGGTTATGGGTATTGGGCTGATTGCTTACGGATTATTCAGATGTTATATTGTTTATCAAAGGTTTAAAGACGAAGAAACCTTTAGTTAAGCTTTGGTTAATCCAAAATTGATAATGAATTTATAGCTTTGCGTAAATGTTAATGTAATAGTAGAACAAAATAAATAACATATTGAAAACTCACCCCCTGTTAAAGATACTTTTAAGCATTTTCGTCACAATGCACATTTCATGCGGTCAACAAAATTCATCCGAAGTGGAATTGAGTACACCTACTAGTGGCAATGTTACTATATGGGTTGAGGAGTCATTGAAGTCAATTATCGACTCACAAGAATTTGTTTTCAAAAAAAGCTATCCACGAGCAGAAGTAAAGCTAATTTACAAACCAGAAGAATTGGTAGTTAAAGGCTTAGTAAATGATTCTGTTCAAACTATAATTGTGGGCAGAAAATTAACACCTGAAGAGGAAAAATACTTAAGAAACAAATCATACATCCCACAACAAATAGAATCGGCTAAGGACGGGATTGCTTTAATCATCAATCAAAATAACTCAGATTCCTTATTGAGTATGAATCAGCTTAAGTCTTTGTTAAATGGCACGGTTTTAACTTGGGATCAATTGAATAAGGCAAATAAATTGGGCAAAGTTACCTTGGTTTTTGATGATGCATACTCTTCAACTTATAACACCGTTTTAAGTAAGTCTAAATTAACTTCAGCTACCAACCCAAACATCTTTAGTGCTGGTTCAGCTGAAAAGGTAAGAGATTATGTCATGAAAAATAAATCAGCCTTGGGCTTTATTGGGGTTACACATATTGCTGACAGGGATGACACCACTGCACTAAATTTCATGAAAAATATTCGTGTTATGGCTTTGGCACCTAATCCTGGTGAAAAAGGTGTAGGAGAATTTTATCAACCGTATCAAGCTTATCTGGCTCAAGAATTTTATCCTTTGACAAGAATGGTTTACACTATTTCCACTGAGCCTAGAGCTGGACTGGGCACAGGATTTTCAAGTTTTTTGAATGGACGTATAGGCCAAAGAATATTCCTAAAATCAGGTTTAGCACCGGCAAGAGCGCCACTTAGAGTAATTAAGGTCACAAAATAACTAAATTTACATTTCAATATCACCAAAGTTAACTATCCAATGAGAAAAACGTTTTTAATATTGTTTGTGATGGCAAGTTTGATTGTCACATTAACAGCTCAAAATAGCAATGACGGCTTCAAATTTACTTACTATGGCCAATATGCCAATGCGGTAAAAGGCTTCAATGCTGTCATCAGCAATTCACCCGGCTTACAGGATGGTTATTATCATTTGGGCGCTCTGTATGTCCGCTTAAACAATCCAGACTCTGCGAGAATTTGCATGAATAAGGTAATGGCAATCAATCCTAAGAATGCTTTATCGCAAGTTGCTACAGGCCAATTGGCACTTTCCAACAAAAATCCTACGGAGGCAAAAGTTGCGTTTGACAAAGCGATCAAAATATCCAAAAATAAAGATCCACGAATCTCACAATATATCGGTGAGGCATGGCTTTATGCCCCTGTTCGAAACTTAGATAATGCGGCTACAAACTTAAAAAGATCGCTTGCATTAGATGTGCGCAATGCTCCGACATACTTTTCACTTGGTGAGGTTTATTCTGCTCAAGGACAAGGAGGTGCTGCTGTTACACAATATGAATTCTGTACAGATAATGATAAATCAGCTGCTTGGGCTTATTCCAAAATTGGCTATATATTTAAAAATGCAAGAAACTACATTAAATCCGACCAATCTTTCAAAAGTGCATTGGAGGCTGACCCCAATTATCCTGGAACATACAAAGAACTTGCTGATTGGAATTATGATTATCAAAAATATGCTGAGGCCTTAGCTAACTATGAAAAGTATCTCAGTATGACAGGCGATAACTCAATTGAGAGTAAAATCAATTATAGTTCATATTTATTTTACAATAAGAAATATGAAAAGACGATCAATCTTGTCAATGAAATCATGAAAGTTGATTCATCAAGAAACTACATGACAAGATTGTTGGGCTATTGCTATTTTGAACAAGGTGACAGCCTTCAAGCGCTTAATTTCATGAATAAATTTATGGCGCGAACAAAGCCTGAAAAGATAATTTGGTCTGATTATCAGTATTTGGCTAAGATTTACAATAAGTTTGGAAATGATTCCCTGGTGGTACTTAACTATGATAAAGCATTAGCGACTGATACGACTAAAGTGGATTTATACACTGAAGTTGCGCAATATTATTACTCAAAGGGTAATTTTAATAAAGCAGCCTCAGTTTACCAAAGCAAACTATCAAAACTTGAAAAGGTATCACTACAAAACTATTTTGACATTGCTTTCGCTTATTACAAAGGTGCAAATTATGAAAGTGCAAAAAATTCCTTCGCCGTAATAGCAGAAAAATTTCCAACTGTGATGTATGGCTGGATCTACCAAGCGCGATCAAGTGCTTTCTTGGACCCAGAATCTACCCTAGCTTTAGCAAAACCGTATTATGAAAAAGTTATCGAGTTGGGCGAAGTTGATCCTGTAAAATTTAAAACAGAATTAAAAGAAGCTTACAGATATGCTTATTATCTGGCTTTTAATTCTAATGACAAAGAGTCTGCAAAGCTGATAGTTGATAAATTACTCAAAGTTGACCCAAATGATGCAGAATCTGTCCAAATGGCCGCAGCTGTCCAATAAAGCCTATTGTTTAAGACAAAAAAGCCAAAACATGATGTTTTGGCTTTTTAATTGTATCCAAAATGATTTTACTCTTGCTTAAATTCAAATATAATACTGATATTTTAAATGAAATTTAATCGATAGATTGAAACAAATAGCTTGGTTTTGTTGTATTAGATCTTAAATTTGTAGTCTCAAGAACAAACTTTAGATAACCTTGAACATTACCTAGCGTGAACAACGATCCAAACAAACCGTACCAAGAGAGAAGTAACTACAACTCTCCTGACAGAAGGAGTAGTAACTCTTACCAATCCAACCAGAGCAATCCTCGATTTCAACCAAGAGGAGACAGAGCTCCAGCTCCACAGATGCGTATTCCAAATGGTTTTGCAATATTGGAGTTAAAGTATGGCAATATTTACGGGGGGCCACCCAATTACTTTGTAATCAGCGACATCAGCTTATTGGTGTTTGACCCTGACAAGAATCATATATTTTTGGAAAGTGCTTCCATGAGTGGTGATGTGGATGTAGTTTTTGTTAATAGTAAATCAAATGAATTAGGCCATACCACAGGAAGACACAAACATGTGGTCAATTTGGAAACCAGAAAGAAAAAACCATATCTCGAAAATTACGAAGTATCACCTGAAGATTTAGACTTGGCTTTTGAAAAAAGCCGCCCGGGTAGAATGGTAATCCGAAATTTCATGAGAAAGAATCTTCGTAAGTATGATGTAAACAAAATTATCACTTTTGATGGCAGAAGGGATGTATTTTTATGTGAAAAAACTGGAGTAAGATTTGATGGGATCGAGTTGGTTGATTTACAAAAAGACCTAAACCAAGAGTGTAATTATCTGTTTTCACTTAATAAACTTGGAGTTGCCATTAATTTCCGAGCTGATGCAAGTTTTCTTTATTCCAATAATCTAAAATACTATTTGCACCCGATAGCAGCACGACAATTGGAACCCAAGAGTGCAGCATATGATGCTGCAAGATTGTTATTAATTAATAATGAGTTTACCCAACACAAAGAAGATTTCCTGATAAAGGCTGCAATTCTGCTCAATAAAATCCAAACAATACAGGATCAAGAAAATCCTCCTGCTACTTAATTATCTGAGTAATCTTCATTTCCGAATACCCAGCAAATATTCCAAATCCATTTTTGAAATTTGTATAAAGTGGTGAAGGCGTTTCGAGTGGATTGTTGCCTGAAAGCAGTTGGGTATTTATGCTATTAATGTATAAATAGTAATCCTTTGATACAGTTTGTAGGGTCCAATTAATTTGAATGATTCTTTCATTCTCTGGCGTCGTAATTATTGTTCCCTCAATAAATAATGGCCTAAATGCCTCGTTGTTGTTGTTGCCGGAGATCATAAACGATTTATCAAACGATACAATAGAATTTTTTTCTTCATCAATAATATTGGTGAATTGAAGTGCTACATTTCTATAGGAAATACTGCTATCTATCGGGTTTATAACTTCAACCTTAGCTTCTCCAAATAATATGAAATGGTAATTTTCATCTGTTAAAGGTGGCGAATAATTTAGAGCTGAACCAAAAGAGAAGGTTTTATTTGATGAATTTTCTGAGTGCAGGTTCAATTCAACAGAATCACTTGCAATAAAGGAAGCTGGTGGGATGAAATTTTCAGCTGTTAGATTGGGATATCCATTTTTGCTTACTATAATAAAATATTTAAGACCAACTATTGGAAATGAATTGGAAACATAAGTTCCTTGTTCATTATTCCCTTTAACCCATTTCAATTCATCGCTTCCTACTCCAGGTATTAAAATCTCAACAGTGCAGTCATCTGGATAAAAGGGTTTTCCACTTTGGCCAAGTCCAACAGGCTGGGTAACAACAACTTCAAAATTTTTATCCTTTTTGAATATACACTGCACATTCAATAACTTCTCAGAACTAGGCACAATAAACAAATCTTCACCTTCACAACCAGAGATGATCACCACAACAATAAACAAGAATAAGTATTTCAATTTGGTAATCATTCTAAAATTTAGCTTTATAACTGATGGCGGGCAATATAGGTAGTAAGCTACTACTTACTAAAGACTTTAACTCAGGGTTATCAGGATCAGATTTCAATTGGATATACAGGGTGTTTCTTCTGTTGTAAACGTTGATCAGCCCAAAATAAATTTGTTCTTCACCCCACTTTTTTTTGTTTGTGAAATTAAATCCAATATCAAGCCGATGAAAGTTTTCCAATCGAAATGCATTGGTCCCTGACCAGTTAATTACTTCAATTGGCATATTTTGTCCTGGTAAATAGCTTAAAGTTTTTTCGGTCGCAACTGAGAATGGTTGGCCAGTGCCAAATGTAAAGTTCGCAAGGAATTCAAATCCGTCGTTAAATTTATAATTACCAACAATATTGGCAAGGTGTCTTCTGTCGTATCTGTATGGAAATACTCTATTAAAATTCACTTCTTGAAATTGTCTGGTTGCAATGGAATAGGTATAATTTACCCATCCACCCAGTCTGCCAACTCTTCGTTGCAAGGTTACCTCAACCCCTGTGCATTGTCCTCTCCCCGGTGACACTTTATCCTCCCAATTTCTAGAATCAATGGTGCCACCAATAGGCAAAATTCCAGAGTTAGTAAACCTGGCTCCATCTTCAAAAGAAAGGATATTTTCCATTTTTTTAATGTATGCTTCAATTTTAAAATCGATTGCTTTAGGTAATCTTGCATGGACACCAATTGAAGTTTGGTTGATATTGGCTGGCAATATCCGTGAAGTTGCAGGAATCCAGAAATCATTTGGCAAATTACTTCCAACATCACTCAACAAATGCTGGTTCTGTTGCATTTCATCATAAGCTACAAATAAACTGAGGTTCTTACTAAGCACAAAACTCACACTCAATCGTGGAAGAATATTTAGATAGTTGATACCTTTCACTGAATAAAAAACAGTTGATACACCAAGATTGGCTAGAATATTATCAGAAATGCTAACCTCGTCTTCAAAATATGCATTTGCTTCTACAGATGAAACGTTTTCTCCTCTGATCAAAGTATCAAGATTTCTAACTTGGCCATCTTGCACAAATACATTGACATCAGGAGAATTTTCGTCAATGGCAAAGGCCAAAGGCTCAAATCGATGAAATGTAATACCAAATCCGCTTTTTATCTTGTTGGTCGGAGTGGGAATAAAATCAAGATCAGTTCTAAAGCCAACATCTCTTATTTCACTTCGAAATATATTCAAATCGTAAATTCTATTGGCACCTTCAATATCTTCTTGAAATTCGACAGAATTATATCTGAAACGTGAATAGTTGATGGTGGTATTACTGAATATTTTATTACTGACCTGCTTGTTCCAACGCAAAGTTCCAATGGTATTTCCCCAATTCAATAGATTATCACGATTTCTAACCAATTGCAGTGGATTGAGAAATAATTCTTCCTGAGATTGATCTTTAAACAAATCATTCCCTTGGTATAAACTCACAAACACTTTGTTGTTGTCATTAAGTTGAAAATTCGCTTTGGCGTTAATATCGTAAAATGAATAAGTCGTTTGGCCAGTTTTATTCTCACGTTGGTTCAAATAGGTTGAAACCGATTTTATCCATGGATCGACTGTTGTTCTTCGGGCTGAAACCAAGAAAGAGCTCTTCCCCTTTTTTATGGGGCCTTCCATCAATATATTTGCCGCCAATAAGCTCAGCCCTGCTTCCGCCTTAAAATTTTGGTTGTTACCCTCTCTTGTTCGAACATCAAGAACCCCTGCCCCAGTATTGAAGTACCTGGCAGGAATTCCTCCTTTATAAACACCTAAGGTTTGCACAGCTGAAGGGTTGAAAACCGAGAAAAATCCTGCAGTGTGAAAAGGATTATAAACTGGTACACCGTCCATCAATATCAAATTATGACCAGGATCCCCGCCTCGAATGTGCAACCCACCCAAGCCATCTGTACCACTTTGTATTCCAGCAATACTTTGGGTTAATTTTATGATGTCTTGTTCGCCTAAAACAGCGGGTATTTTTGAGAAATCCTTGGCAACAAAATTGTCCCATGCTGCATTAATCCCAACCTGTCTACTGTTGTATGCTTGATCTACAATCTCTACCTCTTGAAGAGTATTTGATTGAGCCATTATTATGTTCTCATTGATGTTTTGCTCAAGTTTCATACGCAATGATCTTGACTTATAACCCAGATATGAAACCTTAAATTTCCATTCTCCTGGATAAACAGTGAGACTGTAAAATCCATATAAATTTGTGTTGGTTCCGATATTTGTGCCTTCCATATAGACATTAACACCAATAAGTTTTTCACCACTCAAACTATCAATTACATATCCATTTATAGTGACCTTTGATGGCAAGGGTTCATTCTTCTTAAAAAACACAATTTGTTCCCCCATCAATTTGTAATCAAGTTTGGTATCCTCTAACAGGTAAATCAGTAAATGCTTGAGCCGAATTTGTTTAAAATGGAGAGATACAGATTTATTCTTTGGCAAGGATTCAATACCGTACGCGAACTTTACATTCGCTATTCTTGAAATTGTAATTAGTGCATATTCAAAATTCCTAGTTTCAAGATCAATATCAATTTTTTGATCAATAAGTTCTTGTCCTTTGACCCAACCGCTAAAGAACCCAAGTAAAAATATGCAGGAATATTTTAGTCGCATATTCTACAAATATAGTCAATTATTATTGACAGTTGCCACTAAAAATGCCGTAGCTGTCTTTATCTATCTTTGATATCTTAATTCCAAGTATTTGTTCTAAGGTTGTGTGAATTTCAAGTAAATCAGACTTATTAAATACTGCCGACAAATGACAATTACCAACTTTAGAAGAATTCAAAGTATAAGTAACATGAAATATTCCTTCCAATGTATTCAGTACATCTTTGACTAAGGCAGATTTGAATACCAAATTTTGATCTACCCAGTAAAAAGAATTAAGGTTTAGGGAGTCTGTGATTGCAATCTTATTTGCTGTTTTGTCATATACTAGTCTTTGACCTTTTGATAAATATGAGGGTTTTGAATTCCTGTTGGCATAAAATGCTATTTTACCTGATCTAAGCTCAATTATTTTAATATTTGGTGCTTTGGAATCAACTGTAAAATCAGTTCCTATCACCACTAACTTAGAATCATCGAATTCCAAGGTAAAAGGAAAATCGGCACTGTGCGTCACATCAAAATGCGCCTTGCCTTTTAGTTTTATAATTCTATTTTGGGTATTAAATGATTCAGAATAACTGATACTTGAATTGGAATCTAAAGTCAATTTAGTATGATCAGCCAATTCCATCTGCTGAATGCCCGTTGAAGCAAATATAGTATGGTCAGGTTGGATTTTATAAAGATTCCACAACGTAAAACCCAATACAACCATAAAACTCAACACAGCAAGGGGTAGCCACGATCTTTTTTTGGTGTCAAGCTCTTGCGCAAACTCTGGGTTCTTTGAAAACTTATCCCAAGCTAAACTCGCATTAATCTTTTCGGGGACTTTATAGGAGGCAGTTGATTCGAGCAAATTTTGAATAATTTCTGCGGACTGATCTAAATCATCATTTTGAGCAAAGCCCTTAAGCATTGAAGCCTCCTCATTATTAAGAGATCCTTGCTTGTATTTTAAAAGTAACTGTTCGATCTGGCTCATATCTTTGTTAAACAATTAGAAGACACAGTAAATTAAGTTCACCACTATCGATTTTACTTATTTTTAAATCTTTCATACGATTCACGTAAAATTCTTAGTGCCTTTGATATTTGATTTTCGACTGTATTTGGAGAAATTCCAAGTTCAACTGCAATTTCTTTATAACTCATTGACTCGTAGCGTGACATTACAAAAATGATTCTACACTGTGTAGGTAGCCCATCAATTGATTTAGACATCCACTCTGACAATTCATGAAACTCCATGTGCGAAGCATCTGTAATTGGGCTATGCGGTTCATTGGTATAATCAATTTCTGAAAAACTGACTTTCTTTGAGCGCAAGTGATTCAAACCACGATTTATGGAACTTTTGCGCAGGTAAGCTGGTAAAGATGTTTGGACACTAATTTCATGTCTTCTTTTCCAGATATCAAGAAATAAATCTTGAGCAAGGTCTTCAGCGCTTTGTACATCTGCTACAATTCTATAAAGTGATTGAAATACCAAAGCGTAGTAGGCATCGAATAATTCCCTCATTGCTAAAGGATCATCCTCCTGCAATCGTAAAAGTATTATATCGTCTTCCTGCCTTCCCATACTCTAAATTGAAACAAATATATACACAAATAAAAGCATTACGCATTTTATAAGGTCTATTAAAGTTTTATTTTGTTGCAGTTGGTTAAATTGATACTTGTCCATATATTTGCAACCTCAATGGATTTTCCATTTACGGTGGGTATAGCTCAGTTGGTTAGAGTGTCGGATTGTGATTCCGAAGGTCGCCGGTTCAAGCCCGGTTATCCACCCTTTTTTTTAAATACTACTCAAGGGTTTAACCTAATTCTTTAGGAAACCCATTATTGATTGTTTTGATTTCACCTAAATTTTCTTGGTGATGTTTTTGCAAATTGAGTAATTATTGCTACATTTGTATGATTGTATGATCCAATATTTGGATCTCTATTTTTTCTTGAAGCCTCAAACGGCATAAGTCCTTACCAACAGCATTTTGCTGTCTGATTTCCCTTTACCGAATTTATTGGTCAGCCAATAAGGACTTTTTTACAAACCTAAGATCAAGAAACCCCATGAAAATTACTTCACGGTACGTACTATTTGTTTTGATTCTGTTAATGAATTTGGGTATAAGTGCCCAAGACAACCTGATTATTGCCTTCAAAGATGCAGCATCAGCACCTCAAAATTTAAGTATTTGTGGGGATCCTGTTGAAGTCACCACTTCAATAAAACTCAACCAATTTGGGCTGCCCAATATTAAAGATATTCAAGCTGATGTCAGCTTATTCAAAGGAATTAGAATTGTCAGTTTCAATCCCCAAAAATCCACAGATGGAGTTATTTGGAACAAAACCACAGATCCATTTAATCCAGGATTTAAAATACCGAATTTAGACATCCTTGGTTTGAAGGAAGTATTCGTAACTTTTAGCATTCAAGCAGATTGTGATTACAAAGATACCTTAACTTTAAATAATCTATTGCTCGTCAGGGACTTATGGAATTTTAACTATAAGAATAATTCTAACATCCAATTGAATGAAATAGACTTTTCATCTGAGTATAGAGACGCCTTAAAGCTCCCATTCTTAAGTATTTCAGCAGTTGCCACTTCTAGCAAACTTAAAGTAGGTGATCAATTCACAAGAACAATTAAAATTAGTAATAGTGGACTCCAAGGTTATTTGAAAAGCTTTATTTATCAAACCATTCAGGGAAAATCTGCAAGTATAAAATCCATAACAGCCAATGGTCAGCCATTAATTATTTCAAAGAGTCCGGTAACCAATAACGATACCTTGATTACATTGAACCTCGAAGGGACAGTCTTTCAAGGTAATACCGTAGGAAATAGCCCCGGTAATGGAAATCAACTATTGGAGCCAGATGAGCTTGTAACAATTGTTGAGACAGGTGTTTTGGTAAACTGTTCAGGAAGTAAAGAAAGTTTGCATTCTGCCTCATGGGGTTGTTTTTCGAAATCATGTTCCAGTATCGAAGAAAAAACTACCATTAATACACCAACAGGTGCCATATTTATTGATTTCAAACCTACCGCACCCTCCCCTTCCACAAATTCAGGTTATTGCCAAAAAGGAAAAACATCCGCAGTTTTCACCAATACTGGTGTAGAGGTCGATCCTGGCACCGCCAATATGTTTAATATTGCAACAGGTATTGGATTGGGTAATAATCTAGTGTTAAGTGAAGGTGGCTATACAATTACTGGACTTAGAATTGCCAACAAGTCAATTCCTTTTAATCAACTATCTACTGCATTCAACCTCAATAACAATTCTTTGTTCAACGCTGATCCAGATGGTCCCGGTGGTTTGGCTGACCTTGATAACGATGGATTTTTTGATGACCTACCTCGAAATCAATCGATCACTATTGAGGCTGACTATGAGGCAAATTGCTCATTTTCAGGAACTCAGGTGCCTGGAAAAGCATGCTTTAATAATTTAATCACTTCATTTCACGCCAGACTGAATTACACTGATTTTTGTGGTGAAAATACCCAATTCAGTACAAATAGTTATTTTGCTCCAACCAACAGAAACGATTCTTATGAAAACTGCTCTGATCCTGACGCATACACTGATGGAGGTCTTTTCAAAATTACTCATGAGCAAATCCGTAATGTGTTCAATTTTGGAAAAAACTGCAATGGCGATGAACAAATCTATGCCAAAATAGGGCTTCCAAAAGGAATCACACCGGAAATTTCACAATTCAAAATGTACAGAGAAAGCTTTGTATTTCCTCTCATAAGTAATCAAATAATTGGAGACACACTTTTTCTGAGTTTTTCAGCTTCGAACTTAACATTTCTCAATGGAAAATATAGTCTTGATATGGTATTCCGTGCTAATTGTCAAGCAAATCCCGGACTTTCACAATTCCCAATTGAATTTGGATTTTATTGTCCACCTTGCGATTGTCGTCATCCTTTCTATTGCGACGTTGTGTTAGGTCCAAGTATTCACTATCTAAGCCCTCCTTGCCCTCAAAACATCGCCTACGAATGTAATGAAGGTTTTAAAACCTTATTATTCGACGTCAACAGAGTAAGTACTGGATTTACAAATAAATCTTATACTACTCCACTAGCAGAAAACAAACTGAATAGGAAAGCAGCTATTTCATGCGATTTAATCAAAGTAAATTTGGTTAATGTAGTTGGGAGTGCAAGTATTTCAGATAGTATTGGAATCAAAATAGTCCACGCAAATGTCGACAGATCAAAATCAACTGTAGAAACTTTTTTATATCAAAGTGGACAGTTAAGAATCAAGCATAACGGTATAAATACGTTTAGAGATATTCCTCAATCATCTCTGAAGGTTCAATCAATAGACACATTAAAGATTCTGAGCTTCGATCTTAACACTGTTTTGCTATCTACGGGTATAACTCTCGTAAAAAATGATACCATTGAGTTTATTGGAAATTTCACTTTAAATCCAGAAGGCCCATACAATCCTCCCTTCAAAAAAGTGCCAAATTTTCGAGGAAACGGCTTTGCTGTGATTAATGGTGCACAACTATCTTGTGAAGACAATGGTGAAACTTTTGAAATTGGAAAAACCAGAAATGGCTTCCTTTTTCCAAATAGCTCCAACTTTCCAAAAGGCTGTCAAGATGCTTATTTGGAATATGCGTTATTACAAGTAAACAATGGCTACAATGATGTCTTCCCCGGCGAATACAGACCTGCTGCTAGAGTTGATTCCTTAACGTTTACTTTTGATCCAAGTATTCTGGAAGCATACGATATTTCTCAACCCGAAGTAAGTATACCCGGCCACCCGAAATTCGGTAATGACTTTTTTAAAATACCTGGATTTACAAATTCTGGAAAATACACTGCAAAATTTGATACCCTATCTTATGTTCCACCATTAAATGATGTTGGCTCCTTTGCCTTTGTGTTTAGATTCAAAGCGCTACCTAACTGCAAAGCACAAAGTGGAAGTATTGTGGGAACAAATAGATTTAATTTTGATCCAACGCTTCATTATCAAGGCAGATATTATGCAAAAACTATTTTAGACGGATCTTGTGTTGATAAGAAAAGCAGTTACGAAGACAGCGATATCACATACGAATTTCCTCCAGTTTTAAGTTATACAACTGAAGGATCAGCCAACGCTGATGTGATCGCCAATGAAGCTACTTGGTTGGTTAAACTATGCAACACATCCGAAGATGGAGACGCAGGAATTACCTTCATCGACATTTCAGGTAGTCAAATAAACCCATTGGAAGTCATCTCAATGGAGGATATTACAAACCCATCAGATATCCAGCCTCTTCAAGTTCAAAATTATGGTCAGAATCAATATTTCGCTTTTGCAAATGGGCTGACAACGACTCAAAACGGAACTGCTACTACAAATGACATCTGCAATATCATCAGAATAAAAGCTAAAGTACCAGACTGTGGTTCTGCTTCTTATTCTTCGAATTCAGGTTGGAATTGCACAGCTTTCAGTGATCCAGAATGGAACCCCAATAAATATTTGCCTTGTACTAATCTGAATTTAGACCTAAAGCTGAATGCTGAAGATCCATTCCTAGATGCCAATTTTGTAAATCAATCACTTACTGGAGACGAAATATGCGACACTTCCTATCTTGAGCTTTTGGTGAGAAATGTTGATTTTGGCAAAGCTTTTGACATCAAAACGGTCTTTTCATTGCCGCTAGCAGGTGTTCAATTGATTCAAAATAATATTCAAATAGCTTATCCGTCTAATTCAATTTACGTCAATGTTGTTGATCCACCAATATTTAACGGCATTTCACCACAAGGTTTAACTTACGAATATGCTAACTTTAAAGGTATTTCAAGTTTCCTTGATCAAAATGGACTTGATGGTTTTGATGCGGTAAATCCAAATTTCAAAAACGAGTTCAAACTTAAAATTCCATATATAACTGATTGCAATTTCAAGGTTGGCTCGCTGGCATATCATATGGTTGAAGGCAAAAATGGATGTGGAAACCCGACCAATAGTGACTCCGGAGAATCACTTCCCATTTCAATAAAAGGAGCAACGCTAGATCTTCCCAAGTCATTTTCTGTATCAATAGATGCAAATAGCTCAATCTTGCCAGGTGGAAATTCAACAATCTTTGTTTCAGTAAAAAATTTGAATAATACACCAACCAATATTCAAGATTTGATTGAAATTACTCTTCCAGCAGGTTTAACTTATGTTCTAGGCAGTTCAATAGCCATCCAACCCAATTGGGCAATTGGAAACCCTAATATTATAGTTTCTAATGGAATATCCACTTTGACATGGCCAATGCCTGTCGGAGTTTTAAAAGATCAGGACATCAAACTTTCTTTTCAAGTCAACGCAATTGGAATCCAGTGTAACGGAAATGATGTAGAAATAGACATTGTGACCTACAATAGAAAAGATCTGTCTTGTCAATCGACTGGCTCGTCATGCATTATTGATATCATCACCGCAGTTGATGGAAAAAAATCCTTTTCAATCAAAATTATTCCTCCACAAGTAAGTATAAAATCCAGTAACCCAGGAATAAAATGTTCCAACGATCCCGTTACACTCACTGCTTCAGGCGCAACACAATATCGTTGGGAACTTGTTTCCAACGGCACACAAATAGGCACAGGCGAGACCATAGTTGTTAAACCAAGCACCCCAACTTTATACCGAGTTATTGGAGGAATTTCTCCTTGCTTGGACTCTGCAACTATTCTTGTAGTAACGCAAATAGATTCCGAGGATCCAAGCTTCGTATTTAAACCAAGTGATATCACCATACAATGTAATGATCCAATTCCTGGTCCACCAAAATTGGTTGCAACTGATGATTGTGATCAAGATGTTCAGATTTCTGTAAAAGAAACTTTTGACAACAGTGATCCTTGCAATAAGAAGATATTCAGAACTTTTACAGCTACCGATGATGCTGGAAATACAAAAACCATAATTCAAGTAATTACAATAACCGATACTGTAGCTCCAACAATTACATTTATTGATCCATTTTTGGCAGGTGCGAAGGATGGAGATACCATAGTTGTAAATTGCAACGACAAACAAGTTTTTGATGAAACAAGTGCCATCGCAACAGATAATTGTGATCCAAATCCTAAGCTAACATTTGTAGATTTAGCCATTGCTGAGGGGAATTGTATGATTAATGGTTATTACCTGCTGATGTATTGTGGATGGACTGCTAAAGATGCATGTGGAAATACAACAAAAGTTCGTCTTTATTTCAAATTTACAGATAACGTTGCACCAATAATTTCTGGGATTCCAGCAGATATTGTTCTAGAGTATGGGGATGTTCTTCCTGACCCTCCAACTGTAACAGCTAGTGATGTTTGCGACATTCAAGTTGATATTATAATGATGCAAGACACTATTTTTCAAGGGTGTGAATTATTAATCATACGCACTTGGATGGCTATGGATGATTGCATGAATATGGCTTTTGGTTCTCAGAATATTAGAATTAAGTGTCCAAAATGTACTTTTCCAGATATTATATCTTCAAAAATTTCCCCTGCAGTTTGTGGCGAATTAGGCAAAATTGAGGTAAACGTAGTTGATCCTACCAAATTTAACTATATACTTCTGCCAAAATTAGGAAACGCTAACGCTCTGGGAAATGCTATAGAAAATCTCCCTAGTGGCAAATACAGTTTGATCATTTCTGATAAAATTGAACCGATTTGTTTCAAAAAAATAATTTTTGAAATTAAAAATGAGGGAAGTTGCTTAGATACGATTTGCATAGAAAGCTTAAACAATGTAAATATTGATACTTGCTTATCCGGTTTACTGCAACTGAATACAGTAAAATCTATTTCAATTTGTAAAGACAATCCATCAACAGCAACTATTCAAACTCAAGGCTTAAGTGAATGTATTAAAATTAACCCAAATCCGGGTTTTGTTGGAAACGATACACTTTGTATAATTTATTGCGATGACAATCTGTGTGATACCTCTTACATTATTGTTAAGCTTAAGGCTCCACAAACTCCGTGTCCAAATATATTTGTCTTGAAATCCGAAACTGTCGATTTGGTCGATTGCAAACTGAAAGCCACTTACTGCCTACCAGCTGCCATCAATTCGAATTTCACGGTAACTGTCAACAATGTTGCAACCGTTCCTGGTACGACAGCTTGTCAAGGCGCTGGATCTCTTGAACTTGGTGAAGGAAACTATTCCATTATTGCTAAGAACAAGATTAGTAATTGTTCTGATACCATTCAAGTTACGGTTAAATGCTTGCCTACAACTCCGTGTCCAAATAT
>Ga0136636_10000098_pt1 | contig 32981 bp, 35 predicted proteins | sample AntDrymUQ8522106_2_FD_104653 | JGI IMG/M metagenome (GOLD analysis project Ga0136636, IMG submission 104653) | Polar desert sand microbial communities from Dry Valleys, Antarctica - metaG UQ852 (21.06) | ecosystem: Environmental > Terrestrial > Soil > Desert | place: Antarctica: Dry Valley... | reverse complement strand
TGCAGTTGTTCCACAAGCGCTGGAGGCGGTAAAGGCGGCCGTCGGGAACCTGCATCGCCAGATCGTCGAGCAGACTGGCCGCGAGAACGTAGCTCGCGAACACCAGGTTGTAGTATAGTGGACCCAGGAAACTGCACACTCGGACGGCCAGGGTTCGGTAGAATAGGTCTATGAAAAAGTCTTACACTGCCGCGTTCAAGGCCCAAGCCGTTCTGGACCTGCTCAAGGAGACCAAGACGCTCAACCAGCTCGCGTCGGAGTACGGGGTGGCTGCCACCGTGTTGCGCGAGTGGAAGCTCGCGGCCGTCAAGGGCCTCGCCGATGTCTTCGAGAAGCGCGACTCGGTGACCGAGCTGAAGGCTGCCCATGAGCGCCAACTCGAAGACCTGTATGCCGAGATTGGCCGGCTCACCACCCACGTGAACTTCCTGAAAAAAAAGTTGCCCTCCTGAGTCACGCCGAACGTCGAGCGCTGGTGGAGCACGAGGCCGAGGCCCTCGCGCTGCGCACCCAGGCCGAACTGCTCTCGATCAGCCGCCGCAGCCTCTCCTATCAACCCGTCCCGCCACCGCCGGAGGAAGTGGCGCTCAAGCAGCGCATTGACGAGTTGTATACCGCGCATCCCTTTTATGGCTCGCGCAAGCTGACCGTGGTGCTAGCCGAGGAGTTTGGCCCAATCAATCGCAAACGCGTCCAACGCTCTATGCGCGAGATGGGCATCCAGGGCATTGCGCCAGGGCCAAACCTGAGCAAGCGCCAGACGGACCACCTCATCTATCCGTATCTCCTGCGCAATCTCACCGCCCAGCGGCCCAATCACGTCTGGGGCTGCGACATCACCTACATTCGTCTGCGCTATGGCTGGCTCTATCTGGTCGCCGTGCTCGATTGGTACAGTCGCTATGTGGTCAGTTGGACGCTCGATGAGAGCCTGGAACTCGGGTTCGTGCTCGATGCGATTGCCCAAGCGCGCCTCGTCGCCACGCCGGAGATTTGGAATACCGATCAGGGCAGTCACTTCACCAGCCCGCAGGTCACGCAGCCGCTGCTCAGCGCCGGCGTGCAGATCAGTATGGACGGTAAAGGGCGAGCCCTAGACAACATCTTTACCGAGCGCCTCTGGCGCAGTGTGAAATATGAGGAGGTCTATCTGGCCGACTATGGCACGCCACGGGAAGCCCGCCAGGGTCTTGCGCGCTACTTCGCCTTCTACAATACCGAGCGGCCGCATCAAGCGCTGGCCAATCGACGCCCGATTGAGCTGTACCGAAGCAGCTGAGCTGCGAGCGGGCGCTGCTGCCCAGCATTGCCGAGCTGGTCGCCCAGGTCAAGGGGCCGCTGCGCGGCTGAACCCCTTGACCCGGACGACACCCCGGCCGGTGGGCGGCCGTCGCCGGCATCGCATCACACCGCTTGGGCTCGCTACGTGTGTCAACCGTTTCACATCGGCGCTGGGAGGCGCCATACGGAAAACTGACCCAGCGACTGTGCTTGACAAGGGGTCCACCATACTTCGCCCGCGCCGACGGTTGCACCGCCAACGCCTACAGCGGCGGAACCGAGCGCGGCAACCGCAACGAGCGCGCCACCCATCGTAGAGCTGCCAGGGCCGGAAGCGCAGCTTGTGGCAGCGGTGAATCGGCTGCGTATGCAGAACGGGTTGCCTGCCTACACCCTGGAGCCGAGCCTGAGCGACGTTGCGCGCGCCCATAGCTGCGACCTCGCGGCCCACGGCATGATCAGCCATACCTCAAGCGATGGCCGCACGCTCGCGGAGCGGCTTGGCGCCGATGCGGCGCGTTGGATCTGGCCGAGCGAAAGCATTGCCGCCGGTACGGCCGATCCAGCCGAGGTAATCGCGCTCTGGCTCGACGAGCCACCCGATGGCTGGCATCGCCGCAACCTGCTCGACCCCGAGCAACGCGTGGTCGGCATTGGCTACTGCGCGCTCCCCGACGACCCGAGCGGCAATCGCTTTTATTGGACCATGATCGTTACGCGGCCAGCGCTGTGAACCGCTTAGGCCGCGCGGCACCAACTACGCCAAGTCGTAGAAGAAACCTGCTTCCGCCATTCGTTCCCGTATCGGCGGCAGGTGCTTCTCTGCTGGAACACCCGTCAGGCTGTGAAATCGGGCAGCGACCAATCTTCGGTCGCCAAGCCGGGCACAAGCCCAAAATCGCGCTGATTCCGCGTGGCCAGGGTTGCTTGCTGAGTCAGACAGATAGCGGCGATGCGCAGATCCTGGGTGCCGATACGCAGTCCCTGGCGGCGCAAAGCTTCAAACTCGGACGCGGCGCCCGTCGTGTAGGACAGGATGCGTACATGCGCGAAGAACTGGATCGTCTCGCGTAGTCGCTCGTACTCGCGTGCGGCGTCTGTCTGCGTTTTCGCGCGCCGAATGACCGCCAAACGTCCCTGGAGTTGCTCGTCGGCGCTCACAATGGTCACGGCCCGTTGCGTCACCGGAATGGCTGCCACACGCGCAACCACACGCGCATGACCGCGCTGCAATAACGAGAGATGATCTGTATCCAGCACATAGAGCGCGCTCATTGGGCCGGCTGATCAGCATCTACCGCAGAACGATACGCGCTGATCGCCTGCTCAAACGCCTCCCACGACGGGTCGTCGGCCCAGATGCCAGCTACGCGCAGCCATGGGTCGTCGGCAGTTGCCGCCGGGACAGGCAGATCAACCTGCACCACATGGCTGCGGGCATGCAAATCGGCGAGCACCGCCCGGAGCGCGGCAATGGCCTCTGCCTCGCTTGCGCCGGAAGCGACCACATCCGAGAGCGCGAGGGCACGAGCCGTGTAGCGATTGTCCGCCTGACGTGTTACCAGCACCGTCGTTGTCACTGAGCCCTCCTCTCCACCGCCTCGATGCGGTGATTCTACCACACACCTTCGCGCACACGCGCCCGCTGTTTCCGTGTGCCGCGCGATACCGTCTCGCGGACGTCGTCGACGCGAGGCAGGACTCTATCCGCGACTCTATGCGCGACTCTATGACCATCCGCGAGCTTCCGCCTGTCTCAAGTAGTCGAGGCGACACTTAGCAATAGAACGCGGAAATGTACGCGTCTCGCCGCCTGTTTCAAGCCGCACCCCTTCATTCGTAAACAGCAGGTCGAGAGTTCGAGCCTCTCCATTGGCTCCACACGTTTTGGCATTGCAATGCGGAGGGCCGAGACAATCCACGTGGTTGTTCCGGCCCTCGGGCTTTCCAAGGGCCGGTTACGGACGGTATCGCGGACGGTATGGGGCAGGGAACGAGTTTGCACAGCTACTCCTCCTCGTCGCTCGGCTCGCGCCTCCGGCCGCCGCGGCCCAGCCGACTGGCAACCGAGGACACCGCCTGCCGCTGATCATCGTCGTAGGCGTGGGCGTAGACCGCCGCCGTCACGCTCACCGACGAGTGGCCCAGGTTCTTGCTCACCGTAGTCATTGTGGCGTTCTCGGCCAGCTGGAGACTGCCTGCGGTGTGGCGCAGTTCGTGGAAGGTGATCTGCCCGATGTCTGCCTTTGCGGTGAGCTGGCGCAGGTCGCGCAGCAGATTGCTCGGGTTCAGCGGCGTGCCCGTGGTGGTCGGGAAGACCAGGCCATCGGGGTTCCACTCCGGGCCGCGCAGCGCGCGCTCCTCCAGGTAGCGGGCGTGCCGCTCGCGGAACTCGCCGAGGGTCTCCTGGTCGAGCAGCACGCGGCGATCGCGGTTGTTCTTGAGCGTCTGGCGCTCCCAGCGCTTGGCCTCGCGCAGCCATTTGAGCTGCGAGGTGAGATCAATCGCACCCTTCTTCCAGTTGAACATCTCCCAGGTGAGGCCGATGATCTCGCCCTCGCGCATCCCGGTCACCAGCTCCAGTTTGAACAGCAGGTAGCGGCGGTGGGTGATGGCGGCCTCAAGCAGCGCGATGCACTCATCGGCACTAAGGGCGCGGCGCTTGCGAGTCACCGCAGCGTTGCGCGGCATGCGCAGCCGGGCCGGCGGCTCCCAGGAGATCAGACGCTCGTCGTAGGCGATCTGCAGGCAGGTGCGCTTGCGGGCGTAGGCGTTGTTGCGCGTGTTCAGCGCGTAGGGCTGGCCGGTGATCGGGCTGATAGCCTTTGAGATCTGGGCCGCCCAGGCTCGCAGGTGGTCGAGGCCGAGATCGCAGAGCCGCACCTTGGCGATCGCGTAGGGCTCGATGTAGAGCCGCACAACCTGGCGGTAGCTCTCGATCGTGGTGGCCTTGTCGTCGACAGCGAGGATGTCCTCGATGCAGTGGTGGATCCACTCGATCAGCGTAATCGTGGCGTCGTAGACGCGGATGCCTTCGGCGAGCTCCTTGAGGCGCTGGGCCAGCTGCTCCTCGCCGGCCTTGCGGTCGGGGACGCGCCACTTCGGCCCGCTCTTGCCGTCGCGCTCGGGCAGCTGCGCCCACCAGGTGCCGGAGCCGGCCGGGTACTCGTAGACCCGCCCGGTGCCCCGCTCGCGGCGTACAGGTTTCGACCTGGGCATCACAGGGCTCCTTCGCCGAGCTCGCGGCGGATATCGTCGAGGATGCTGCGATAGAGGATGCGCTTGCCGTTGCCCTCGCCGTAGGTACGGTAGCGGCCGGCGGCGATGCGTCTGCTGAGGGTGCGGGGCGTGATGGCGAGCAGCTTGGCGGCCTCGGCGTAGGTGAGGAGCGGGCGCGTGCTTTCGGGCAGCTGATGCCCCTGGGCGATCGTGGTAGCGCTGGCGTTCTTCATGGTCTGTTCTCCTGTTTCGGGCAATGGGAAGCCATCACGGCAGCGGGCGAGCTATCATGCGTGCGTCGGGCGACGGAAATGGAGTGCGGGGCGGCGCCCCGAAGACGGAGCTTACGTGGGCGGGGTACGGGCGCGCGGAGCAGGCATAGGGGGTGTCCTTCCGATGGTGCCCTGGCCGTTGACCGGCTGGGGGCGGGATGCTAGACTACGGGCTGTCCTTCCGAGGCCGTCCGTATCTGTGTCAGCAGGCGCGGACGGCTTTTTTCTCGGTCAGAGTGCGTCGCCGCAGGAGCGGCGGGTGTCGGCCAGGATGCTTTGGTACAGCACGCGCCTGCCCGGCCCCTCGCCGTAGGCGAGGTACTGACCGTTGGCTACGCGGCGGCGCACCGTGCGCGCGGCGACGGCGAGCAGCGCGCCGGCCTGGGCGTAGGTGAGCATGCGGGCGGGGTTTTGGCTCAGGGCCTCGCCGTCGCGCGGCTGATCTGATGTGGGTTGCTCGGTCACAACTTCCTCCTGTGCATCTGGCTAGCGCTTGCGGCGCCGCTCCTTGTGCTTGTTCTTGAACTGTGCAAACTCGTCGTCGGACATACCAGGCCGGATAAGGCCCCAGTCCAATGGCACCGGGCGAAAGCTGCCCTGTGTCATGCCCGCCGCGTGGCGCCAGTTGCGTAGCGTCGGCACCGGTACCCCGACGTGCTCGCTGAACTGGTTGTCGTCCAGGTGCGGGAAGTAGATGCGCTGGTAGTAGAACAGCGCCTGGTGGTCGTCGAGCGGGGGCGGAGGCGGCTTGAGCTCGTCCAGAAGGTAGGCCTTGCGAAGAAAGTCTTGCGCGTACCGTTCAATGGCGCCGAGGACGATTGCAATCTGATCCATGATGAGCGGCGTCTGCAACGTCTCATCGGCTTCCTCGAATTTGTCTGAGTCGGTGAGCTTGCCGGTGATGGTCACCTGCACGTTGGCGAGCAGATCGGTGAGCTGGACGACCAGAATCTGGACGAAGAGGTTGCCGAAGGCCAGGTAGTAGCCAGTGACGCCCTCCTGCATCGCAGTGGTAGGCACTGGAGAGAGCGGCCGCAGCCGCTTCAGAGCCGCGACCACCGCTGTGCGTATGATCTGATGGCCCTCGTGGCTTGCAAGGGGGTAAACCATTTCAACGGTCGGGTGCGAGTCAGGGGGATAGGTATGCAGGAAGCGCATCGTGGCTGTACTCCTTCGCGTGGCACCTGTACTGGCTTGGAAATATCATAGCACGCTCGTGCTGCCTTGTGAGTTACTGATTCCTATAGATCTGGCCGTGTCTGGCATGAGTTAGCCTGCTACAGCCATGTATGCAAGAATATTATGACAGGCTGTAGTGAAAGTAATGCTTTGGAACAACAGAGAACAAGTTAATTTTGCTGTTTCAGTCCGCCTCTGTCCGTATCAGTCCGTCATAGTCGGCTTATACAGATTGAAAGTCGCTGTCTAGATAGGATAGGGGTGGTTCAGGGGGCAATAGCGAGGCAATGTTGCGACAAATACGCCTTCTGTGTCGTAGTGCTAGCTCGGGCGCAGCCCGTCGCGGATGAGGCTGAGCACTTCGCCGAGGGCGGCCTGATACTTGCCGCCCTGGCTGCTCCTAACCTGGCGCAGCTCCCACACAATCGCCGCCGGATCGAGGCCGTCGAGGAACATCGTCGCGGCGCGGGCAGCCTCTGCCGATACCGACGCGCCCCGTAGCCGCTCGGCCCCGGCTACCGCCTGGCTACCGGCCGGCATATCGAACGGCTGCGAACTGGCCTCCGGATGGCCACCAGGCGGCTGCGGGCTATGCCGCCCGGTAGCCAGCAGGCCGGCCACCCGCTACACGTCCTGGGCGGTGGTCAGGGGGATCTGCACAGTGCTCGTTGCACCGGAGGTGCGCCAGAGCACCGCCTGACCGACGGGGAGGCGCTCGGCCTGCTCAGCCTCGTCGGTGGGCAGCAGCAGGCGAGCTTGCGAGCGCTTCATGCGGTGGCAGAGCACGGAGGCGAAGGAGTCGCGCAGCTCCGACGACGTGCGGGCGGCAGTCCAGATCTGGCCCGAGGCGCAGACGAAGACCGCCCGCTTGCGGTGCTCCTGGGCAACGCGCTCCAGCAGCTCGGCCAGCTCGCCAGCGACGCTGGAGCGGCCGAGCAGGCTGGTCAGCTCGTCGACCCATAGGATGAGTGGCGTCAGGTCGCGGTCCTGGCCGCTCACCCGGCGGCGGCCAACGTCGGCGACATAGCGGACGATCTCCAGAATAGCCCTGTCGCCACTGGCCGGCTCGCACACGAAGGCGGTGCTGAGCGGGGCGAGGGTGGCGGCAAGGCTGTCGTCGGCGGCGCCAGCGTGGGGGTCGCAGACAGCGAAGCGGGCGCCGTGGAGCGCCGTCTGGCAGGCGAGAAAGCGCTGCGAGGTGGTCTTGCCGCTGCCGGGCATGCCGGAGACGGCGGTGGAGTACAGGTCGAGCCAGGAGCCAGCGAGCTCGGCGCCGGTCTCGGTATCGAAACCGAGCAGCAGGGGGTTGCCGCGGCCGACGCGCCCGCCGGCGAGGAGCTGGGCGAAGCTGGGTGCGGGGGCGAGCTGCGGCACCTCAGTGGTCACATCGCCCGGCAGGGCGGCCGCGGGGGCGCGGAGGTGGGGCGCGTAGTGCGGGCTGTAGCTCAACGTCTGCGGCACGGCGGGGTGGCGGTGCTCGCCTCCAGGGCGCGGGTGACATGCGCGGCGCGGGTGTACTGGTGGCCGCCCCAGCGGCGGTAGGCGACGCTCAGGGCAACGCCGCCGGCACCGGTGGCCAGCACGAGGGGCAGTAGGCGCCACCCGGCCGCGACGACCAGGTCGAGGGGCGCGAGCTGGGCATCGAGCTGCTCAGCACGCCAGCGGGCCGCCTCGCGCTCAGCGCGTGCCAGGGGGTCGAGGGTGTCGCGCAGCGATAGCACGAGCAGCAGCGCAAGGGCCAACCCCGCGACGAAGAGGCCGAGTGCGATAAGCACGCGCGGGAGGGGGCGAGGGGTTGTCGAGTAGATGGGCTCAGGCATCGCTGCTCCCCGGGCTGTGAGTACAGCGAGGCCGGCGCCCGTCCCGAAGAGGGGCGCTATCAATCACGGTGAACCTCCCGTATACTAGGAGGGAAGCGCAAGGACAGCGCCAACTGCCCCTGTGGCTTCGCACAACGCCGCTCGTATTGTGATTGGTTGACGACCTGCAATACGAGCGGCGCGCCTGTCATCGGTTTGCTCGAAGACATCCTCAATCCGACACTGGAGCGCTTTACAAATGCGGTCAAGGACAACGAGGTCTACGCGCTTCATCCGACCGTGCCAGAAGTCAGAGGCTGTGTCGTAGGCTAAACCGCACCGCGACGCGAGCTCCGTAATTGTGCTGATGCCTCGGCTTTCGGCAACCTCCCGTACTTTCAGCTTGATCATATGCTCTCCACTACGTAGGTACATAGGTAGTGTATCATAGCTCATCTTATTGTCAATACATATGTACCAAACCTCCCGGCGTTCGCCCGGAGGTTGGAGGCTACGTTATCAGAACCCCTACGGTTGTGGAGCGACAGCACTCCATCCATTGTAGCCAGGTTCGATTTGCTGAGCACAATCGGCGACCACGTCGCTGCTCCCGAAGCAGGCGCTGAACTGGTCGGACTGCTGCTGGGCGGTGGCTAAGGCCTGTTCCAGCTCGGCGCCCTGCATTGTGGAGTCCAGAGCGGCATAGAGCCAGCGCAAATCTACCGCGCCACCCCCTGGCACTGGTGCCGTCGGCGCTCCCCGCACCACCGGCGCAGTCCGTACTGTTGCCTCCAGCACGTCCAGCCCTGGCAAGGCTGTATCGGAGGGTGTGGCAAAGCGCGCTCGTGTCGCGATAATCTGGCGCGTGCCCAGTCCCTGGCTCTCCATGTAGCGTAGCCAGCGCCAGCAGCCCTCAGCGTTCGGGCTCGCCGCACTGATGTACAGCCCGCTCGTCGTTGGGGCTGGGCGTTGCCCGCCCGCACCCTTTGGGAACGGCGCTGCTGCCAGGGTCGCCTGTGCGCCGCTGAGTACGCCCTGGCGCGACTGGTTCAGCGCGTCGTCCACCCAGAAGGCAACCTGGCCGGCGCTGATCAACTGCTCCACCGCGTCGGGACTCACGCCGGCCTGACCGTACACAAAGCGGGTGTGGGGGGAGGCATCGGCGAGCAGGGCAAGGTAGTCTCTCAATGCAGCAACGGTTGCCGGGCTAGTGAGGTCGAGCCGCGCCGTCGAGCCGCTGCCCTGTACGAGCTGCACGCCACTTGCTTCCAGCCAGGCCAATAGTCCGCTTGGCATACCACGGGTGGCAAAGCCGAACTGAGTTTGTGTTCCTCGGACTATCACCTGGCGGGCCGCGGCGGCGAGTTGCGCCAACGTCCAGGTCGAGCTGTCGGCAGGAAGCCCAGCGCTGAGGGCGGCGCTCCGGTCATAGAGCAGGGCGGGGACGCGGAGCTCGTAGGGCAGGCCAACGAGGCGGCCATCAACGGTGAAGGGGGCGAGGACAGCAGGTGTGATCTGGCCAGAAGTAAGGCGCTCGTATCCAGCAGATGGGCCAAGGGTGTCAGCGTCGAGCAGGGGGCGCAGGTCGCGCAGCTGTGCAGCCTGATCGGTAGGGGGCGGGCCGCGCCAGGCGAAGCAGTCGCTGCTGGTGAGAGCTGCGGCAAAGCTGCCGGGCTGATCTGAGGGCACACGCACCGGCAGGGCTGCCGGGTCGCTTTGGAGGAAGGCACGACCGCGAGTACGGAGCGCGCTGCCGTCGAGGCTGGCGGAGGTAAATGTGATTTGGCCCGCCGTGTTGGGAAGTGCAGGCAGTGTCGTGGCGACGACAATCGGTTCCGGACCGACCGTAGCAGCAGGCGTTGGCGTTAAAGCAATCGTTACCAGGCGCTGCTGCTCGGCATCCAACGCGGCATCAACAGTTGCTTCTCCTCGCAAGACCGCGCGAAGGGAACCCGTAAGCGATAGAGCAAGATCTAGCAACGGTGTGTGAGGGGGCTGGGGGCGCGCGAGTGTTGCCTGCACCGCAGTGCTTACCTCGGGACCGAGCCGCTCCCACGTTTGAGCTTGCTGGGCCACTGATACACGCGCAGGAACTACCACGCCGTCGTCGATGGCGACATCGAGTGCGATGACTTCGCGGCTAAGAAATGACAACAGACGCCAGACTGCCTCTGGATGTTGCGTACCCACGCTTATTGCGAAGCCACCCACAGCGAACACCGATTGGGTCGGAAGCATGGGTGCGGGCGCAGTACCGATAGAGAAATTGGAAGCGCTGATCAACTCCGGGGGAATCATTCCGGTTGGCCACATCCCAACTTGGCCGTTAACAATGAGGTCGGACCAGGGGTTGAGCACAAGTTCGCCCGCGGGCTGTACGTAGACAGCATTACCCTGTGCAAGCGTAACCACTTCAGCAAAAGCGGCTCTTACCTCGGGTTGTCCAAGCGCGTTTGTACTGCTCACCTCGCTTGATCGAAGGCTTAAGGTAGAAGCAAGTGCGCTGTAGCCAACTCCGTCGATAAGCATACCGTAGATTGGGCGCTGGGCATCGATTGAAGCAAGGCGCTCCGCAGCGGATCGCACTTCAGCCCAAGTCCAGTTTGCCTGAGGCTCAGGAATGCTGCGTGCGCGGAATAGGTCGCGATTGTACGACCAGGATTGAACGCGAAGCTGATACGGTATTGAGTAAATTGACCCATCGGGATTGGTATTGCTCGCAAGCACACCCGGCGCAAAGTCACTAGGGTTGAATGCGGGATCTGCGGCAAGAAAAGGGGCGAGGTTACGGTAGAAGCGTACTGCGTCCGCTGGCACGTAAGCTGGGTATATACTTGCATCAGCTACTTGGGCAATACTTCGAAAAAAATCAATTCTTCCTTCATCGGTATTTAGTTTTGGAAGTGCAGCGCGAAAGAGATCATCTATCGTGATAAGCTCAACGTGAAAATCCTGGTTGACAGCATTGAAGCGCTCCGTGAGTGGCGTGTAAGTGGGAAGGTCACTATCGAACACGCCAAAGGTAATACTAGTTTTACCGACTTCGGCGCCACCAGAGGACTGTACAACGGATGTTCGTCCCGGTGCTACAGCTAATGGCGTACTAACCGGTGGCAGGGCCGGCTCACCGCAGGCGACCAGAAGAACCGTAATTATGAGAAGCGAGAATAGTCGGTGAAGCATCATAATTGAGGAAGATAACGAGGGGCGGCAGCATTATAAACGCTGTTGCCCCTGCCACTCGAAGTCGTTCGTCAGCAAGGGCCCGTGACGCATCGGGTTTCGTTAGTGTTCACCCAGCTGGCTGTACAGCTCGAGCGCGTCTGTTTCCTCTGCTCCTGCAACCCGCTACCACAGCAGCCGCTGTACACCCACCGCGTTAAGCTACACTGTGCCTGCGCCATTTGAGGCGTGGCGGCTAAGCCGAGCCCTAACCCGATCCCTGCCCCCCACTTGGCTGCGCCGGAGAGAAATCGGCGCCGCGAAAGCTGCTCCCCCGCCTGCTGTATCGCCAAGTCTAGCCCGTTCAAGCCGTCCTTGTTGCGTTTGAAGAACATTGTTGGCCCTCCTTATCATTGGCGGTCCCTGCCACCGCGTCGGCGGCAGTCCCGTTGCGGGACGGTTCAGTCTCACGGTGCGCAGAATCTTTGGTAACGCTGGATGGACCTGCCGGGCGCATGCGCCGGCTGCTCCGCCGCCTGCCATACAGGCTAGGTGCTGTTTGGTGAGCATCTGAGCGATTACCAATTCGTCTGGCGGCGGGCCACTCCAGGCGAAGAAGTCGCTTGTACGGGGCGCAGATGAATAAAGTTTCTCCTAGGGCTGCTCACCCCACATAACGTATGTTGGATCTGCGGTACGGGCGCACGTGATCGCTTCCCCACCGTTACCCACACAGTTCATATACTGTTCGGTTAGAAACTGGGCATCGACCAACTCGCTGTCTAAATCACGACCCTGTAAAGCTCGGTCGACAGCCCGCAGTAGCCAAAAGCTGTTGAAGGGTATCGGCTCGAAAGAAGTAGTTCCTGCGGGCACAGAGGCGGCCAAAGCATTTCTGTAGGCGGCGATGAGTTCGGCGGTACCCGCAGGGATGCCTGGATGAGCCGCCGCTGTGTCTAGTAGCGAGAGACGTGCTGGTAGTTCGCGGACACCGCCAACATCTGCATCCCTGCTGAGGGCAGCAAACCAGCGCCAACAAGCCTCTGGCTGCGAGTTGCCTGCCGCGATATAGAACGCGTAGTTCACCCCGACACCGGAGAGCTTTCCGTCTACCAGCGGCAGCGGGGTCACCCTGACCGGCAGCGCGCTGCCCTCGGCATAGGGCAGATTGGTCGTGGTGCCTAGCCACATTGCTACTCGTCCGCTTTGAATCGCCTCAGTCGCCACTGGATCTGCCGGGTTGGCACTGTAGCCGCTGAGCCGTGCGCTCGGCACGGTCTGCTTAACCACGGTGACAAAGCGCTGGAGGGCCATCTCCACGACTGGATCGGTGAATTGGGGGCGGATTGTCTGCCTGTCTTCGTGCACGAGTTCGACACGGGAGCGCTCTAAGAAAAACAAGAGCAGCCCGCCATCCACCACACCCAATCCGTAGCGCCGTTTCGCCCCACTGCCAGTGGTGAGCTGCTCGGCAGCGCTAATAAAGTCGTCGAGAGTCCAGCTTGCCCTTGGCGGGGCGATACCGGCCTCGGCAAAGAGCTGGGTGTTGTACACGATCAGCGGCATCTCCATGGTTAGCGGCAAAGCAGTCAGCTTGCCGCCCTCGCGCAGCTGCTCCAGTAGCACGGGCGGGTAGTCGCCCACGTTGAAGCGCGGATCAGCATCGATCAGTGGCTGGAGATCAAGTGTGGCGTCGTCGGCGGGCTCGTATGCCCGAGTGACAAAGCAGTCGAACTGCGCAGCCATCCCACCCGGCGAGCTATCCGCACTGCCGTCGATAGTAGTAGCAGTCACGGCGATCGCCGACTGAGATTGGTTGAACACACCGGCGGTGGCACGAATCGACTCACCAAGGAGCGGCGGCACGCCGAAACGTACCTCCTTTGCGCCAGCGAGTGCAGGAACTGGCTGCGGTGTGGAAACGATTATGGGGCGCATGTCTGGGGTAGGTGTAGGAATACTGGCCGTCAGCACCGCCTCTTGAGCGGCAGTTTCAGCAGCGGCGAGCGCTGTAGGCACTGATTGCCGCTGCCCGAGCAGCTGCTCAGCGGCAGCACTTAAACCACTTTGTAGTGCCCACCGCATAGGAGATGCAGTTAATTGTGGAGGCACTTCTAACCTCTCTATGATTGGGCGCATCACCGCAATCTCGGACTCGCCAATACTCTGCCAATGCTGCACGAGAAGCGAGCGGCGGGCCGGGAAGAAGCCGAAATTGCCGCTGTCCAGGGGCAAATACTGTCTACTAAGGAAGCTGATCCAGCGCCAGGCTGCTTCAGGATGCTGGGTGCCGGCACTGATTCCATAGCTGTTGTAAGGAAATAGCTGTAGCGCGTCGGTGGCCGGGTCGCGCATAGGTACTAATCCCACGTCAGCTGGCAGTGACCCGGCGGGGAAACCATAATCTTGCGCCGGCCAGATCGCTAGCTGACTCTGGCCGGTCAGTTGGTGAGAACGGATATCGTTGACGACGCTGCTGCGTTGTAACCAATTCTCGTACAAGATGGTGTTCTCGGCAGCCAGCGTCTGAAGCTCGGCGAGGGTAGCAGCATAGCGCTCATCACTCAGCGGTGGTGCAGTATCGCCTAGATCGATGCCGCGCTCCCGTAACAGCATGGTGAGCGTATCCAGGGCAATCTCGTAGTTCCAAATACCATAGATTGCAGAGCTATCATCACCTGCTACTGCAACCTGCTTGGCCTTATCAAGAAGTTGAGCGAAGCTGATATCAGCCGTAGGCTCGGTGACGCCGCGCTGTGTGAACAGGATGCGGTTGTAAGCGTAGAGCGGGACAAAGAGATTGTGAGTGATGCTGCCAATCGCGCCATCGACTGGATTGAGCGCACCGGGCAGAAAGTCCGCACGATCAAAACTCGGGTCGGCGTCTATCAGCGGGGTGAGATCGAGTAGCAATCCTGCTCGCAGTGCTTCGTCCACGGCAAAGGAGGTACTGAAGCTGTCGGCAGTCTCTGCAACCTGGCGCTGGAAGCCCGCAAACTGAAGAGTTCCGTCAGGACCTTTAGCTGGCTCGGGTAGGGCGATGATCTGCACAGTGACGTCAGGCTGTTCAGCCTCGAATCGGTCGGCCAACGGTCGATATTTGGCGAGCTCGTACTGGTTGACGGCGAAGGTGATCGTCACCGGAGCACTGGCGGCCGTCGACTGGGAAGGGGCTGTTGTAGCGACGAGACTATTTACACTAGGGGGAAGCGTGGGTGGCAGCGGCAGCGGAGAAGGCGAAGCACAGCCGCAGAGTAGGACGAACAGAATGGGAAGGAGCAGCGGTCGCATTAAGCCACCTCTACGAGTATCAGCACACCAATATTGCCCTGCCAGGCCCGTTGCGGGACGATTCAGTCTCACGGTACGCTGAATCCTTGGTACTGTGGATCGATCTGGCGGGCACATTGCCCTGGCGTCTCGCCGCCCTGCACGCAAGCCAGGTGCTGCTCGGTGAGAAACTGGGCCTCGACCAACTCTTGCTCCAGATTTCCGTTTTGTAGCGCGCGGTCCACGGCGCGGAAGAACCAGTAGGGGTCGAGCCCTGGCGGGATAACCGGCGTTAGGGAAGCCTCAGTATCCAGCGTGGCGCCGTACTCGGCCACAAGCGTAGCTGTCTCCGGGGGCAGCGAAGCAGTTGCAGCCTCGCGCGCTGTCGGGTCTGCCGGGAAGCGTATTGGCCGGGTTGTCTCCGCCGTCACCAATGACCAGTCGCGCTGCACGGACTGCATCCAGGCCCAACAGGCGTCGGGATGGCGTGTCACCACTTTGGTTGCCAGGCCACTCACCTGGAGGTCGTCAGTGGCCCAACCGCTGCGGCCCAGCGGCACCGGGGCGATTGCCCCGGCTACGTCGAGTCCCGCATTGGCCAGGTTGGCCCAGAACCCTACCTGGCCCTGGGCGATGGCCGTTTGTCCACTGGTGTCTGCTTCCAGGGTGTCCTGGCTATAGCCCGTCAGCCGGGTGTGAGGCGAGGTTTCGCGAAGCAGCGTGACGGCAAACTGGGCGGCTGCCATCGTCTTTGGATCGCTCAGCGTGGCGGTGATCTGTCCGTCCTGTGCGGCTCCGAGGCGTGCGCCGGAGCGAGCCAGCCAGAAGCGCACATCGGCGCTGAGGTCGCCGCTGGCCGAGGCGTAGCCGTAGCGCGGCGTGGTCGCCTGTCGATCAGTAAGCAGCTGTGCTGCTGCAAGGGTCTCGTCGGGCGTCCAACTCGCTGCGGGCGGCTCCATTCCAGCCTGGGCGAACCGCTCCGGTTGGTAGCCGAGGGTCGGCAGCGTGACATCCAGGGGCAGACCGAGCAACTGCCCCTCGTGCTGGAACGGAGCGAGTAGCGTAGGCGGGAGCGGGGCTGTTTCGCTGCCGACGAGGTCGAGATAGGGCTGGAGATCGAGCAGAGCCGGGATGTCCTCGGGGGTGGGCGGGCCAGACGCGGCGATGCAGTCGGCGCCGACGACGAGGTCAGCAATAGTGACGGCGCGCTCATCTACCTCAACCGTTACCACGATGTCAGCCTGGCTTGCGTTGAACTGCGTGGACGCCTGCTGCATCGCCTGGCCCAGCGAGCGCGATGTGTTGATGGTGATCGGCGTTTCACCTGTCGCAGCCTCTGTAACGGGAGTCGCGACGACGAACGGGCCGGATGTTGGGGCGGCCGCTGCCGTCGCCTGCACCGCAGCGAGTGCGGTGGTGAACCGCGCTTGAGCCGCAGCGAGGGCCTGATCAGGTGAAACGCCATCCGTAGCGACGGCGTAGAAGGCGTCCTCAACGGCGACGCGGAGCGGGTCGCGGAAGGGCAGGCTTTCAGGGAAGCCGGCGCTTCGGGGTTCCTCAAGCTGTGTGCGCAGTGCGGCGGCCACAGGGGGAGAGAACTGCTCGAAGTAGCCCGTCTGTGCAGCGATGGAGCGACGGGCGGGCGCTGCCTCACGCACCGTGAGCGGATAAAATACGCCGTGTGAGGGCTGGCGGCTCAAAAAGCTGATCCAGCGCCAGGCCGCCTCGGGGTGCTGGGTACCCGCGCTAATCACATAGCCGAACACAGTTGGCGCGAACGCGGGAGGCAGCGGGAGTAGGGTCTGCTCAATCGTAAACGTCTGCTGCCAATCACGGAACGCGTCGCTTTCGAGGGCGAATAGTCTGTTCAACCACATGCCCACATTTCCATTGAGGATCAGCTCCTGCGTCACATCTATGTCAGTGTTACGAGGGTTTACATAGAGCGCGCCAGACTGAGTGAGCGCTACTATTCGCTCAACAGCATCAGTGGTGGCTGGCTCAGTCCAGCGAAAGTTTTCGGCCGTAATCTCACTCGCCGGAACGCCAGCAGCCAGGAGCTCACGACGGATTGTCGTGAATGAGGTGATGTCTGCATAGCCATACACCTGTTCCTCGCCGCGGCGATGGGCAAGCTGTGAGGCCGCACGCACGAGATCGGTCCAAGTCCAGTCGGGCGATGGCAGTGGAACGCCCCGCTGCTGCAATAACTCCTTGTTGTAGGAAACAAGGGGAATCCACTGCGCATAGGGCAGCATCACCATGGCATTCTCCCGCATCGCAGCTTCGAGCGTAGCGGGATAGAAATCATTGCGGTCAAACGCTGCATCGGCATCGACAAATGGTTGAAGATTGAGCACAGCGCCAACTGGAAGTGTCGTCCCGCCAATGTCGCCGCTGACCGCCGTATCAACTCTGCTCAGGACGCGACGTGCAGTGCCACTATCGACGGTTGTGCCAAAGACAGGGTTCAGAAGGTTGTCGAGATCCACTAACTCCACTCTCACATCGGGATTGCGCTCCTCAAACTGGGCAACCAGCGGCGCGTAGAGTGGACGTTCGAGCTTGCCGATGCCAAACGATATACGAATAGCTTGATCTACAGAAGAAGTGCTTGATGCCTGAGGGAGCACCGTGGACTCGGGCGTTGGAAGACTAGGTGTCGCACAAGACACTAACAGGATGGAAAGGACAAGAAGCGCCAGAAGAGCGCGTAAGTTGCTAGGACAAGCTGCCGTTTTGCTCTCAGTTTTATTTTCCGCCTTGTAATTGTACGTATCTAATAGATTACGTAAATTGCGATTATATTTGTAACGACTGCTAAAGTTCTTTCTCATATTTAGTCCTTATGCGGCAACACCATTAATGGCTGCTTATGACAACCACGAGATTACCACACAGTAGTCTCATGGTTGTCATAAGCATGTCACCTTTACTACTACCACCCACGTTCAAAACGTGAAGTAAGCTTGGATCTTCTCGATCCCAAAGCGTCTATGGTCAACACCAGCCACACGTTGTATTCTCCCAGGATGTACTCCCATCATCACATACGATACGCGATTGAAACTTCGGCTGTCCGTTGGCGCACGTGCCGCGTCGCACACAAGTGTCTGCCTCTCGGCAGCTACTGGCAGCTGCAGGGCGTGTACTCGCCAATCCTATCCCCAACCCTAACCCCAGCCCTGCTCCCCACTTCGCCGCGCTGGAGAGAAACCTGCGCCGCGAGAGCTGCACGCCCGCCTGCTGCACGGCTCGATCCATCCCGTTCAGCCCGTCCTTGTCGCGTTTGAAGAACATCGGCGATCCTTCCTATGATTGTGCGGTTGCTGCCGCCACGCCGGCGGCAGTCCCATCGCGGGACGATTCTCAGGCCTGCGTCGCTATATCCTGGCGGCGTTCCAGCGCAGCCTGGCTAGCCGGAGGCGCACTGAACCCCATTTGATGGCGCAGATAGCGACCCTCGGCGTCGAGCAATACTATTGTTGGCGTCGAGCGGACACCCCAGCGCTCTTTGACTGCCGCCGCATCTGCGAGTAGAACTGGGCCGGCGCGGAACGGCACTTCCTCCAGCAGGGTTTGGGTGGCGGTAACGTCGCCCAGGCTCACCAGTACCGGCTGTGTCGCTGGCAGTAGGTCAGGCAGGATCGGCATCCCTTGGTGGAGTGCCAGCAGCAGATCGTGGCATGGGCCGCACCCTGGGCTGACGAACATCACCACGACTGGCGCTCCGCGTTGTGCAGCAAGACTAGTCGCTTGTCCCGCGAGTGCTGTCAGCGGCAGCTCGGGCACCAGCGCGCCAGCTTCCAACGTGAGTGTATCTTGAGCACCTGTTTGCAGCTGCTTGACGGCTGTCGCCAAGAGCCCAACGTTCCGCAGCAGGCTGACGACGACCAAGCCAAGCGCCAGCAGAAGCAGCCACAACGTGACGTATGAAACCAGCCAGATGCCCTCCATCTGCCCTCCCTGGTTAAGCTCTGGTAGCTGCGTGGCGTACAGCGAGGGTTACATCAACTGCATGGTGGACAAGGCTCAGCAGCAGGAAGCACCAGCCGACCAACAGGCCCGTGATGAGCATCTCAGCGAGCGTCAGAGCTGCGGAGTTGACGCCCGTGTTCCGCCCAATCAGCAGGCCGCAGAGCATCAGCAGCAGCGCGTTTCTCGCCAGCAGCCCCCAGCTGATCAGCTGCGAGTCGAGCAGCCCGTGACAGTGGCACGCAATCCTGCGACCGCGGCGCAAATTGATCGCCACGGCAGCGCTGAATGCCAGCAGCAGACCGGCGCTTGCCAAGGCACCTATAGGTAACGCCACGTCCGCCAGTAGCATCAGCGCCAACAGGCACTCGAGCGCCGGGAGCAGCACTGCGATTGGCACCGTCCAGGGCGCTGGGATGAGGTCGTACGCACGTATCCCTGCCGTGAAGCCACGCAGATCGCGGAGCTTCCCCAACCCTGACGTAAGCAGGATGATGCCAAGACAAATTCTGGCTGTCAGGGTGACAATCTGCTCGCCTGTGAGCGATGGAGCATCCATTGGGCGCTGCCTCAGCTGGCATAGTCTTTATCGAAATCGTATGCGTCTTCTTTATACCACAAGCCCTCGGCCCTTGTCATTAGGGGAATCCCTAATTCTCTGCAACGGTCTTGCTGTGGTATAACTAAAGTACACAACGCAATGGTTAGCAAGCGGGAGAATGTATGGACGTTGTCGCTTTGAGAGAACACGTGCGCAAAGTTGTTCACGACTCGCAGCATGACACCGCACCTGTAAGCCTAGGACTCTGTCCAAGTGCTCGACGAGCGCTGCTAGCCTGGCACCGACGACTACAAGCAGTAGGCGGCCAACTCGACGTCCTTGTGCCTCCCACCGGCTCGCTTGAGTGGGCAAGCTCCGCTACTGCTCGCGTGCAAACAGATGAGCGTTGACGAGCTCCATCAACGCGTCGCGGGTGCCATCGCTGAGCTCTTGAATGAGCTTGCCGATCATCCCGCATTGTACGAGCAGCTTACGTCGGTGTTAGCGCAGCCAGGCCGCTTCTTCACCTCCCAAGGCATGAATAAGTGGACCCTGTTTATCGTGGAAACGTGCGCAAGCCTCGGCGGCGACCTCACAGTTACACCTTACGCCGCAGCCAGTGTCGAGCTTATGCTGGCTGCAGGCGATGTAATCGATGATGTAGTAGATGGTGACTGGAAGCCGAATTTTGGTTCTATAGGCAGTGGCTTCAATAGTGGTTTCGCGCTAAGTTTACTTGCGCAGCGCGCTCTTGACCACTTGGGAGCTACTTGCTCGCCGGAACGTCTTGCCTACATTCGCTCAATAGTTAACACCAGCGTGCTTAAGTCGTGCGCTGGTGAGGATTTAGATTTGCGCCTTGAACACGTAGTGAAGGCCGGGGTAGAGCAAGCGCACACCATTTTCTGTTAAAACTGTTGAATTTTACGTCAGTCAGCTCCTGGAAAAGCTAGCTGTACGCTCTCGCACCGAGGCTGTTGGCAAAGCTCTAACCCTAGGTTTGATGGCTCATTCTGGTACAGAATGAGGTGGTAGTACATATGATCCCATTGCGTCTCACCTATGCCCTGCTGCTCGCCGTGCTGCTGAGCGGGTGTGCAGCTGCTCCAAGCGCAAGCAGCACGCCAGCGGCTGCGGTGCCCACTCCCACCCTCGCCCCAGCCGACCCGGCTCTGGAGCAACAGACCTACACCGTGCAGCGCGGCTCGATTGAGCGGGTGCTCGATGTCACCGGCCGTGTTACCCCGGTAGACCTTGTGCGCCTGTCCTTCGCCACCGGCGGCCGGGTCGCCGAGCTGCGCGTCGCCCGCGGCGATAACGTCATGGCCGGCGATGTGCTGGCGGCGCTCAATCAGGAGGAGGCCGTTGAGGCCCTTCAGCAGGCGGAGCTCGCCGTCAGCAGCGCCGAGCGCGATCTACAAGCTGCCCAGAGCGAACAGACCATCCGCGCCGAGCAGGCCCGCCTTCGGCTCGCCGCCGCCCGTGAAACCCTCCAGCGTCTCCTCGCCGGTCCCACCATGCAGGAGCGCCAGCAAGCTCAGGACGCGGTCACCGACGCCACGCGCGCCCTTGAGGAGGCACGTCGCACCACTGCTACCGCCAAGGCTGATGCTGAGGCTGCCCTCGCCGATGCCGCCGACGCAGTTGTGGCCGCCCAGGAGGTGTACAGCGACGCCTACTGGGCCGCGCAGCAGTCGGGCGACGGCCCTAACGGCCAATTCGCCGCCGAGGCTCTGCAGGCTGCCGAGCGCGAGCTCCAAGCCGCCGAGCGCGATCGCGAGCGCGCCCAGCGTGCCTTTGACGACGCCCGTCGCGCCGAGGTCGCCCAGGTGCAGGCTGCCGAGGATGCCTTTGCCCGCGCCCAGCGTGCCCTCGCGCAGCTTACCGAGGTCGATCCGACGAGCGCCGAGCTGGCCACAGCTCGTCAAGCCGTCGCCGCGGCCGAGCTGGACGTGCGTGCCGCTGGCCAGACCAGCTTCGCTCGTGAGCAGAACGCGCTTGACGCCGCCCGGCTCGGCCGCGAGCAGGCCCAGCGCGCCGTCGCCGCCGGTCAGATTGTCGCTCCCCAGGACGGCGAGATCGTCGCCCTGGCGATCCGCCCCGGCGATACCGTTGAGGCGTTCGCCCCCGCGATCGAGCTTGCCAACCCCGGCGCATTGGAGGTGGCGGTCGAGCTCACTGATGAGCAGCGCCTCTTGCTTGTGGAAGGCCAACCGGCCGAGGTGACACTGCTCGCCCGACCGGATCTGCCCCTGCCCGCCCTGATCCGCCGGCTGCCGGTGGGCGGCAGCGGTGTGGTGCAGGGCGAGGATCGCACCACGCGGGTTGAGATCACCGACCTACGCGGGCTGACGCTGGAGGCGGATGCGGTGGCCCAGGTGCGGGTGGTGCTGGAGCGCAAACCGGACGCGCTGCTGCTGCCGCCCGAGGCGGTGCGTACCTTCGAGGGCCGCCAATTCGTTGTGGTGCGAACGAACGACGGAGCCGGCATCCGCGAGCAGCGGGTGGCGGTGCGCCTTGGCATCACCACCGACACCGCCGTCGAACTGCTCAGCGGTGTCTCTGAGGGCGACGTCGTGGTGGGGCCGTGAGGCGAGCTGTTCGCGCGTTTGGGGCAGTTGTCCCAGTGGCCCTGCGGCGCCTGCGTGCACAGGGGTTGCTCTACAGCTGTGCGCTTGTGGCGCTCACCCTCGCGGTGACGGTTGCAGCGCTGGTGCCGTTTTACGCTGAGGCCGCCAGCCTGCGTCTGCTGGAGCGCGAGCTCGCCGAGGCCGAGCAGCGCAGCGGCCGCTCGCCCTTTGCGCTGCTGATCCGCTTCCTGGGCGCGAACAGCGACCCTCAGCGGTGGGCGCGGGTTGCGCCGGTGGACGATTTGATCCGCGGCCCTGGCCTTCCTTTCCTCGGCCTGCCGATCGACGGCTTCGCCCGCCACGGTCGCTCGACGCCATTCCCGCTTGTGCTGGCCCCGCCGGGTGTAGCGCCCCAGGCCCTCGGCAGCGCCACGCTCGGCTTTCTCGACGGGATGGAAGCGTCGCTGCTGCTGGTTGACGGGGCGATGCCCCGTCCGGCCACAGTTGGAGGGCCGGTCGAGGTGCTGGTTGCGCGCAGCTTCGCCAACCGCGCCGGGCTCAACGTCGGTGATCCACTTACTCTGCGCGCGACCACCCCGCTGCAGTTCCGCGTTGCCGGCATCTGGGAGCCGCTCGACCCCGACGATCCCGCCTGGTTCTACGCCCCCGAGGCGTTCGAGAACGTGCTGCTCGTGCCCGAGGCCGGCTTTGTTGAACTCGCGGCTGCAACGCTGCCGGTGGACCAGATGGTCTGGTTCATCCGCATGCGCGCGACCGGCCTGACGCCGGCGCAGGCAGCGCCGCTGCTCGGGCGGGTGGAGACGCTGGGCGCGCGGGTGGCGGGTGGGCTGCCGGGCACGCGGATCGAGCAGGGGCCGCAAACGCCGCTCGCTAGCTACCGCCAGCTCGTCCAAGCACTTCTGGTACAGCTCGGCGTGCTCGCGGCGGCACCGCTGGCCATGGCCGCCCTGTTCCTCGTGCTGGTGACGGGGGCGCTGACGCGCCGGCAGCAGGGTGAGGTGGCGCTGATGAAAACCCGTGGCGTGCGCAGCAGCCAGATTCTGGGTGTCGATCTCTCGGTCTGGATTCTCCTCGGGGCCGTCGCCCTGCCCGCAGGGCTGGTGCTCGGGGCCCTGAGTGCGCAGCTCCTTGGCCGAGTCCGCTCGTTTCTGCTCCTCGCCCCCAACGCCGAACCGCTGGTGCTGAGCTGGTCGGCCACGGCGCTGCTGTTTGGACTGGCCGCGCTGCTGGTTGGGCTGCTCGCCGCGCTGCTGCCGGCCTGGTTTGCCACCCGCCGAACCCTGCTTCAGGAGCAGCGTCAGCAAAGCCGCGTCGAGCGCGCGCCGCTCTGGCAGCGTGCGTTTCTCGACTTCATACTGCTTACGCTGGGCGTGTATGGGCTGCTCACCGCCGGCGGCGACGCGGGCAGCGGCTACACCGATCCGCTGCGGGTGCTGCTGCCGCTCATTCTCACGATAGGCTTGGCCCTGCTGGTGCTGCGGCTGCTGCCCACGCTGCTGGGCCTTGGCGCTACGCTGGCGGCATATACCCCGAGTGTCGTAGCCCTGGTCGTGTTGCGCACCCTGGCGCGCCAGCCAGCCAGCTACCGCAGCGTGGTGCTGCTGCTGATCGTCACACTCAGCATCGCCACCGTGAGCGCCACACTCGCCCGCACGCTCGACGCCGACCTGGCGTCTGCGATCAGCTACCAGGTGGGCGCAGACACGCAGCTGATCGAGACGGGCGAGCAGCAGCAGGAGGAGAACGGCGAGCCGCCAGCGCCCGGCGAGGCCCGCTTCCTATTCGTGCCCGTGAGCGCTCGTCTCACGGTTCCTAGCGTGCTCGCCGCGGCGCGCGTGGGGCGCTTCGAGGCCACGCTGCAGCTCGGAGGTGCTGCCCAGCCGGCACAGCTCGTGGGGATCGATCGGAACGACTTCGCCGTAGTGGCCCGCTGGAACCCGGCCTGGGCGAACGGGCAGGAGCTGAACGCGCTGCTGAACCAGCTCGCGACGCGTCCGCAGGCCGTGCTCGTCAGCCGTGCTGTGGCTGAGCGAGGGGTACAGGTAGGCCAGCCACTGGCTCTGGATGTGACCGTGCTCGGCGAGCGGCGGCCGGTACGTGGGCAGGTGGCGGGCGTCGTCGATCTCTGGCCCGGCGTGTACCCCGAGGACGGCCCCTTCGTGATTGCCAACCTGGCGGCCGTCTTCGAGCAGCTCGGTGACCAGTATCCCTACGATGTCTGGATTAGCCGCGACCCGAATGTACCGCTCGCCGAGATGGAGGCAGGAGTGCGGCGGCTGGGGGTGCTATTGGTGGACACGCGAGACGAGGCAGCGCTGCTTGCCGCGGCGGCGGCCGAGCCGCGCCGGCAGGGGCTCTTCGGTATGCTCTCGCTCGGGTTCGGGGCGGCGGCCCTGCTGACGCTGATCGGGTTTGTGTTAATGGCGCTGCTGAACGCACGTCGGCGCGCGATCGAGCTGGGGGTGCTAGCGGCGCTGGGCCTGCTGCGCTGGCGTCTTGTGGCAGCGCTGGCGCTGGAGCAGGGGCTGCTGGTGATGGCGGGCGTGGCGAGCGGCAGCGCGATCGGCGCGCTGGTGGCCGCGCTCACCGTCCCACTGCTGCGGGTCGGCGTCGGGCCGCACCCTGGTACGCCGCCCACGCCGCTCACTCAGGGCGGCGAGACAACGCTGCTGGTGTACGCGGCAGGCGCTGCGGCGCTGCTGCTGGCCGTGCTCGCGCTGGCCTTCGCGGCAAGTCGGCTGCCCCTGGCCCAGGCCGTGCGCCTTGGCGACGCAAACGAGTGAGGGGACGACGGTGAGCGACGCGCTGATCCACGCCCACAACCTGGTGAAGATCTACCAGGTGGCCGGCCTTGAGGTCGTGGCCCTCCAGGGGCTTGATCTGAGCGTCGCGCAGGGTGAGGTGGTTGCGCTCGTGGGGCCGTCAGGCGCCGGCAAATCCACACTGCTGGCGGCACTGGCAGGGCTGGAGCGGCCCTCGGCCGGGTCGCTCACCGTGGCGGGGAACAACGTGCTCACGCTGGACCAGGCTGCGCTGGCGCGCTACCGGCGCGAGGTGGTGGGCGTGGTGTGGCAGCAGACGAGCCGCAACCTGCTGACGTATCTCACGGCACGCGAGAACATCGAGCTGCTGGCCCAGCTCAACGGCAGCAGCCTGTCTGAGCGCCGGGCGTGGGCTAGCGAGCTGCTGGCGGCGGTGGGGATGCAGGAGCTGGCCGGGCGGCGGCCGACCACGCTCTCGGGTGGGCAGCAGCAGCGCGTGGCGCTGGCCTGTGCGCTGGCGAACCAGCCGCAGATTCTACTCGCCGACGAGCCGACGGGCGAGGTGGACTGGCCGACGGCGGAGCAGATCTTGGCGCTGCTCCAGACCCTTCGGCAGCGCTATGGACTGACGGTGGTGCTGGTGACCCACGATCCGCGCGTGGCGGCGCACGCCGATCGGGTCGTAGCCATCCGTGATGGGCGCACGAGCACCGAGAGTGTGCAGGTGACTGGGCGCGAGGAGCTGCTGGTGGTAGACCGCGTGGGGCGCCTGCAGCTCGGTGCTGAGCAGCGCGCCCAGGCGGGGATCGGGGGACGAGTGCGGGCGGAGCTAATCGAGGGCGGGCTGCTCATCCGGCCAGTTGGCGACGACGGTGCACCGGCGCCAGGGGTGCCCGCAACTGAGGTTCTGGCCGAGGACGCACCGCCCACACCACGGCGTCGCTGGTGGCAACGACGATGAGCATGAACGAGCTTGTGCGGGTGGAGCAGGTGACGCGCAGCTATCCGAGCCGAGCCGGCGCGGTCTACGCGCTGCGCGATCTCTCGTTGCATGTGCCGACGGGTATGATGGTGGCGCTGATGGGGCCAAGCGGCAGCGGCAAGACGACACTGCTGAACCTGATCGGCGGGCTTGACGCGCCAACAGCGGGCCGGCTCTGGGTGTTGGGCCAGGAGCTGACGCGGCTGAGTGTGGGCGAGCGCGCTGCGCTGCGGCGCCGCATCGGTTTCATCTTTCAAAGCTTCGCGCTGTTGCCGACAGCCACAGCACTAGAGAATGTAGAGCTTGGGCTGCGGGTGGCAGAGGTGCTGCCTCGCCACACCTGGGCGGCACGGGCACGGCAAAGCCTTGCGGCGGTGGGGCTGAGTGCGTGGGCGGACCACCGGCCGGGGGAGCTATCCGGCGGACAGCAGCAGCGGGTGGCGATCGCACGAGCCCTGGCGAGCGAGCCGCAGCTGCTGCTGGCGGACGAGCCGACGGGTGACCTCGACAGTCAGATGGGCGCGCAGGTGCTGCGGCTTCTTCGGGGCTACAGCCAGCGTACAAGGGCAAGCTGCATCATCGCCTCCCATGACCCGGCAGTAGCAGCGGCAGCCGACCTGCGCTACAGCCTGGAGAACGGCGCCCTTGTCGCGAGCAGTGAGAACGCTGCGTAGCCTCAAGCTCGCACCGACTCGCCTGCGACGTGTCCAGCGAGGGCTGCGGCGAACGTGCGCAGGCTTGTGAGCTCACCCAGCTCGGCGTAATGCCCGTCTGCGGCTGCCGTTCGAGGCGAGGTTATCACGCAGGCAGCGTTGTAGAGCTGCTCACGCACCAGGCGTTCGCACAGCAGGTGGTAGCGCTGCTGGTACGAGACGTCCCGGAACTCAGGAAATAGTGGGAAGTGCCGTGAGGCATCGTTGACCGGCGTGCGTGAGCCGGGGGCATCCTCCACCAGCATGAGCCAGCCGGTGAACGGGCGCGAGGTCGGTCCGAAGGCTCCCTCCCTCGCGGTAGGCGACACTGGAAGTCGTGGGCGGTGCCAATCGCCTCCTCGGCGCGGTTGTTGAAGTTGTTGCCGAACGAGGGGCCGACCTGGCTCTTGCACTCCAGCGCGGCGACCAGGCGGCCCTTGTGGAACACCAGCAGATCCCAGAGCTTGGTAGGGCGAAAGTAGCCTGGGAGCGTGAGCAGAGCGCGGCTGCGATAGATCTCTGCGTCGGCGAGGCCGTTGGCACGGACGAGGGCGATCACCAGGGCGATAAAGCCGTCCATGTTCTTGCCGGCGGTCACCGCCCCGCGCTCACCGGCGTCCACTCTGCCCGACTCGATCTGCTTGCGGCGGGCCTGCTCGCGGTTGCCCCAGAAGGCCTGGACAGCCTCGCGTGCCTTCGTCTCATACTCTACCAGGTCGATGGCCATTCTCAGCACCTCTCGCTCCGCAGGGCGTCTCGCTCTGCCGTTGATAGGCCGTAGAGGGCGCTGACAGCCTCCTCGGCCGCCGTCGCATTGTCCGTCTCGCCGGCGACGATCAGCGCCGCGCGGAGCGAGGAGGGAACGACCTCCCAACGGGGTACACGGATGCGGCGCAGGTACTGAGCCTGGAAACGCAGGAAGCCGCCGCGCATCCGCGTCGAGTACGTAGCGACGAACAAGCGGGCGATGCCCGAGCGCAGCACCGCGCGCAGGGCTCGTAAATCCCAGGTATCCGAAACGATGTAGTACAGGTTGTGGTGCGGGTAGAGCCTTCCGGCCTCGTAGACGATATGCGCCTCGCCCTTGATGTCGGGGATGAGGAGCTTCGGCCGGGTAGCAAGCGTCGGAGTAATGCGGTCGATCGTGCGGTACCAGCCTGCTGGCGCCTTCTGGGCGACGTGGCGCTTGGCGATGACCGCTCGCCGGGCCTCAAGATAGGCGCGGAGTCGGGGGTGCTGGTCGAGTGAGACAAGGCTTCCGTCATTCTCGAACGGGTTGATCACTCCCAGGCCCTGCCAGCACACGGCGCCAGACGCGATATCGGCAGTCATCACCAGGGGCAGCTTGCGGTCCTCCTCGACGTTGAGGGCGTCGTAGGGGCCAATGAACGCTTTGTCGGCACCAGTGGCCACGCCAATGCCGACCTTGCAGCCGGCCTCCTCAAGCGTGGGGTACTCCGCCTCGAGCCGCCGGATAAGGACGATCTGGTCGGCCGCCTCCAGCACCCAGGGCTCATCGCCCCCGGCCACGCCCTCCAGCGACCGAACAGTATGCGAGCCCGGCGGGAGCGTCTCGCCGGTCAGCAGGTCGGCGAGCTGTGCTAACCCCTCTGCGGAGATGTCAGGCCGACGAGCGACCCGCGTTGTTGTCCCGCGCTCCTTTGCGATCAACGTGATGGCCGGGTAGGCGATTACATCGGACTGAAAGGCTGGCGTGTCCACCATATCGACATAGGCCCTGAGACAAGGTTTCAGAAGGGCCGGTTTTACTGTACAGTCTGACCCGGCCCGCAGACAAGCAAACTCCCTGGTGTTATGGTTGATGTACCACCAACAGCCATAGCGCCAGGGAGGACCCGATGGGTCAGCGCCATCCTAGCACGCCCGCCGAGCGGGCACAATGGGCCGCCTATCTGCTGGCCCATCAGCACACGTACGGGGTTGTGATGCAGCTGAGTCGGGAACTCCAGGTCTCGCGGTCGACGCTCTATGCCTGGCGTGACCACGCCCAAGCCGCGTTGCTGGTGGCCTGATGAGCGACAATAAGAACTGTGGCTGACGACAACGAGACCTGTGGGTCACGGAGGCATCGCCCCGCTGGTTCTTCCGCTAGGATGGGGCCCTCAAGGAGGGCCCCGATGAAGACGGATACCGAGGTGCAGATCATGCTCCGTGAACGCCGCAAGGGAAAGACCCAGGAACAGGCTGCCGCCCGTGCCGGCATGCATCCCAATACCGCCCGCAAATACGAGCAGCGGGGTGCCCTCCCCAGCCAGCTCAGCGAACCCCGCACCTACCGCACCCGCCCCAATCCGTTTGCGGTCGACTGGCCGTGGGTGCAGGTCCAGCTCGAACGCGACCACGCGCTCCAGGCCGACACCCTGTTTGCGGCCCTGTGCCGCGCGCACCCCGACCGGTATCAGCCCGGCCAGATCCGCACGCTCCAGCGCCATATCGCGCTCTGGCGCGCCCAACATGGCCCCGACCAGGAGGTGATGTTCGCCCAGATCCATCACCCCGGCCGCCGCGCCGAGTCCGACTTTACCCATATGACGGACCTCGCCATCACGCTCGCCGCTCAGCCCTTCCCGCACCTGGTCTACCATCTCGTGCTCACCTACTCCAACCAGGAGGCCATCCAGATCTGCTTCTCCGAGCGCTTCGAGTCCCTCGCTGAGGGGGTGGAAGTCTGCCTCTGGCAGCTCGGCGGCGTGCCCGAGGAGCATCGCACCGACAATCTCTCGGCCGCCGTCCATCAGCTTGACTCCGACGGGCGGAAAGACTTCACCGCCCGTTACACCGGCCTGATGGCCCACTACGGCATGCGCCCCACCACCAACCAGGCCGGCGTCGCCCACGAGAACGGCGATGTCGAGCAGGCCCATGCCCGCTTCAAGCGCGCGGTCGACCAGGCCCTCCGCTTGCGCGGCAGCCGGGAGTTCCCTTCCCGCGATGCCTACTTGCGTTTTCTGCACACCCTGGTGCGCCAGCGCAACCAGACCCGCCAGACCCGCTGGGCGGAGGAGCGCCTGGCCCTGCGCCCGCTGCCGGCCACGCCCCTGCATCCCTGTCGTGAGCTCCGGCTCACCGTCACGTCGTCGAGCACCATCACGGTGCTGCGCAATACCTACTCCGTGCCCTCGCGCCTCATTGGCACGCTCCTGACGGTGCGCGTACGGGCCGACGTGCTGGAGCTGTACGTCGGGACCACGCGGGTCGTGACCCTTGACCGCTTGCACGGCCGCCAGCAGCAGTGCATCAACTACCGCCATCGCATCAGCTCGCTGGTGCGCAAGCCGGGCGCGTTCGCCAACTTCCGCTACCGCGACGCGTTGTTTCCGTCGCTCACGTTTCGCCGAGCCTATGACCGGCTGGTCGCCCAGCAGCCCAGCCGGGCGGACAAGGAATAGGTCGGGGTGTTGCATCTCGCGGCCACGACAAGTGAGGGCGATGTGGAAGCCGCGCTGAGCTTGCTGCGTGACCTTGACCAGCTGCCGACGCTGGCCGCCGCGCGCGGCCTCGTCCAGCCGCCCCGCCGCCGTGACCTTCCCGTCCTGACCGAGCCAACCCTCAACCTGGCCATCTATGACCAGCTGCTGGCCACACGGGGTGCGGCATGAGCAACCGCTCTACGGAACTGCGCAGCTTGTTGCGCACCCTCAACCTCAGCCAGATGGCCGTGCGCTTTGAGGATGTGGCCGTGCGCGCGGTGCGCGAGGGGCGCTCGCACGAGGCCTTTCTGCACGAACTGGCGCGGCTGGAGTGTGAGCATCGTACCGAGCAGCGCCGCCAGCGTCGGACGCGCGAATCGGGCCTCCCGTTGGAGAAGACCTTCCGGACCTTCCAGGTCGCAGCGCTGGGGCCGCGGCTGAGTCAGCAGCTGGAGCAGGTGCGGCGGGGCACGTTTGTGGCGGAGGCGGTCAATAGCGTGGCGGTGGGTGCGCCCGGCACGGGCAAGAGTCACGTGGCGGCCGCGCTCGGCCACGCGCTGATTGCCCTGGGGCACACGGTCTTCTGGAGCAGCACGGCGGCGGTGGTGCAACGCCTGCTGGCAGCCAAGCGTGACCTGCGTCTGCCGCAGGAATTGGCCAAGCTCGACCGCTTCGCCTGCCTGATTCTGGACGATATCGGCTATGTGCAGCACGACCGCGACGAAATGGAGGTGTTGTTCACGCTGCTGGCGGAGCGCTATGAGCGGCGCAGCGTGATCCTGACCACAAACCTGGCGTTTTCCGCCTGGGAGCGGATCTTCAAGGACCCGATGACGACGCTTGCCGCCATTGACCGAGTCGTCCACCACTCGGTCATCCTCGATATGATGGGCCTGGTGAGCTACCGGGCGAAGGAGGCGCACGCCCAGCACGTCCCACCCACCGAGCCGCCGACCCCGGCGCTCGACCCCGCCGACCGCGATCCACAATGCTCATTGTCGCCGGTCACATTTCTAGTTGACATTCATCAGAGGGGGCCTGTATAAAGTGTACCGTGCCGCGCAGGGGGCCTCCAGGCCGTCGGGACGCGCTGGCGACGTGCTGGCGTGCGCCGACGCCTGCCCTGACGCGTGCGCCGACGCCTGCCCCGACACTGGAGCAGGGGGCTGGGTCGGGCCATACTGGCTGATGCCGCTAGGCACGCGGCGCCTCACCTTCGAGCACCGCCCGGATGCGGGCGAGCACGTCGCTGCGCCGGCCGCCCAGCTCGGCGACGATCTGGTTGCGGCTCCAGCCCTGGGCGGCCAGCCGGCGGATCTTCTCGGCCTTGCTCTCGCCGCCGGGCTGCTCGCCCGCGTCGTCGGCCAGCAGCTCGGCCAGATGGAACTGGTCGGCACTGGTTCTCGTCCGGCCGAAGGGTGCGTCGGGCGGTGCCGGAGCCGGTTCCAGTGACTGGGACGCGGTTTCCATCTGCGGAACTCCCACCAGGGAACTGTGCTCGGCGAGCGGGTAGACGGCCGCTAGGGGCAGCGGGCGACCGCAGTAGGCCGTGGGGAAGTGGCTCAGCCAGGCGCCGCAGATGCTCAGGGCGCCGATCTCGATCGGCGCCGGCTCACCCTGCCAGACCGCCTGCGAGAGCCCGATCTTGGCGAAGTTTGCCAGCAGGCCGCCGCGGCCGCGCAGGCCAAGCTCCTCGACCCGCTCGCTCTGGTTGACCACCACCAGGTGGATCTTCAGCGAGCGGGCCATGCTGGAGATGCGCCGCAGGAAGAGCAGCCAGAGCTTGCAGTTGTCGCGCACGAAGCTGACCTCGTCGACCACCACCCAGACCCGCTCGAAGGTCTGCTCGGCCTCGACCTCAGTCAGGGTCGGGTTGAGGTTCAGCCGGCGCTGGAACTCCTCCAGCAGGCTGCGCATCGCGCCGTCGATGTCGGCCGGGCGCACCAGCACTGGCAGGCCCATCCAAGTGTCGCGGTTGGCCTTGGGGTCGAGTACGACCACCCGCTCGCCGCGCTGCTTGGCGATGAAGCGCACCAGCCCGCGGGCCGTGCGGGTCTTGCCGCTGCCGCTGCCGCCGAGGATGAGGATGTGCGCGGCCAGGTCGAAGCGCAGCGGCAGCCAGACCGCCACCGGCTCCACCCCGCGCCCTGGCGCGTCCGCCGGCAGCCGGGGCGCGGGCAACAACGCGCTGGGCGCCCGACCCTGGGCGGCGCGCTGCGACCGCCGCCCGTTCCAGAGGGTGTAGCCGAACATGAACAGGACGATCAGCAGCATTGTCATGCCGAACGCCGGCAGGTCCTGGAGCGAGAGCTCCTCGGGCTGTGGTTCCACGCGCTCCTCCTGGTCGCCCCGCCGCGTGCTATACTGCCCGCAGCAGGAGGTTTCTATGCACCGCACGATTGAAGCGATCATCCATCCGGACGGCACCGTCGAGGTGCTGGAGCCGGTCGCCGGCGCCGCCAAGCGCCGGGCGCTGCTCATTATCCTCGACGAGCCGCCGCTCACCGACAGCCAGCCCGCACCACAGAGCGAGGGTGAGCGCTTCGCGGCCGCCCTGCACGCCGCCGGGCTGCTGGACGATGTTGACGACATCCCCGACGATCTGCATATGATGACCGACGAGGAGCGGAAAGCACTTTGGGCGCGGACGCCGAAGGGGACACCACTCTCCGAGATCATCATCGAGGAGCGCGAGGAGCGCTTCTGATGCCTGCCTACTACGCCGACAGCAGCGTGCTCGTCAAACGACACTTGCCCGAGCTTGGCTCGCAGTGGGTGCTCGCCTTGGCCGAGCCAAGCGCTCAGCATCAAATCACCACAGCCCGTCTGAGCCTGGTAGAGGCGATCAGCGCCTTTAATCGGCGTGTGCGCGAGGGCTCTCTGGCGGCAGCCGATTACCCAGGTGTGCGCGACGACTTCCTGACCCGCTGTCGGCAGGTCTACCACCTGGTGCCAATCACCAACGCCCTGCTGAACCGCACTCGTGCGCTGTTGGAGCGCCATCCGCTGCGCGCCTATGACGCGCTGCACCTCGCCTCCGCGCTGATTGCCAATGACCAAGCGCTGGAGGCGGAGTTGCCGGCACTGATTTTCCTGGCCGCCGACAACCGCCTGCTGGCGGCCGCCCAGGCCGAGGGGCTCAGCACCGACAACCCCAACAACTACCCCTAGCAATCCTCTCATCGAAGCCTCCATCATCGTTTCCCCAACGCCCGTCGGAAGATCGACGCCATGCTGCGCAGGAGCGCCTCCGGGCCGATTGTCATTAGCCAGACGCCTCTCAACAGCGCGATGCGCCTCAGCAGCCGCGTCGCGCCGGGCGGCCCGCTTACGCTCCGCGTCGCTCTGGCGAGCATCAATCTTGGCCTGATCAGGCTCGGCTGTAGCCATCTGCTCGGCGGGGTGCGGGGCGTACTGAAGGTGGCTGGCGACAGGCGATGGCCGGGCAAGGCGGCGGAGGGCCCCGCGCGGGCTGAGGCCCTCCATCTGACAGTAGACGTTGAACGCGTCGTTGCGCCCGCTCGGGTTATGCCAGACGCAGGCTGGCGCGTAGCCGACGACGACCTGGCGGCCGTCGCGCCCCGGCCGCACCTCCAACGAGGGCCGCCGGTCGCCGTGCTTGTGGTGCGGGCAGCCACAGCGCAGCAGAGCGCCCCGCGCCGTGCGCGAGACCACCCGGTAGCCGGGGTAGCCGGTTAGCAGCGCCACCAGGTCGGCCTCCCGGCAGTAGCGCCCGATGGCGTCGTCGCCGGGGGCGACCCGCTGCGGCGCCCGTGGGGCCTGCTGCCGCTCTGGCTCCGGCAGGGCCGGGGGCGCGGCGTTGCG
>Ga0136636_10000097_pt1 | contig 32983 bp, 30 predicted proteins | sample AntDrymUQ8522106_2_FD_104653 | JGI IMG/M metagenome (GOLD analysis project Ga0136636, IMG submission 104653) | Polar desert sand microbial communities from Dry Valleys, Antarctica - metaG UQ852 (21.06) | ecosystem: Environmental > Terrestrial > Soil > Desert | place: Antarctica: Dry Valley... | reverse complement strand
TGAGGAGAAGTGCCAAAGGGCAGGCCGAATTCGGGCTGCATCGGGTTGCCATCAATTGTGGGGGCACCGATTTGAAAGTCACTAACGGGCTCTGAATCAAATTGCACTGGCAACGGGGCAGGTGGCGGTAGCGGGCGGGATTCCGATGGCGGTGGCGCCGACACTTCTGCGGTTGATTCGACCACATTGTCGGGAAGGGGGTTCTGCTCAGGAATAATCACGGCAATGAGCCCGGCAACTGACAGCACTCCCAATAGCATTTTAAGAATATTGTCCACGCGTCTCTGCCCGTTGGTGTTCGGCATAAGCGATAGCGTAGGGCCGTTAATAAAATATTAGCGATGGATCACCGCAGGCCCTACAAAAAAACCGCCGGCATTGCTGCCGACGGTTAGGTGTTTTTCCTCCCCAGGAAAACTCGTAAAATTGTGGGCCTATTTTCCGCCAGCGCTGCCAAGGCGATGATACAACCGGGCAAATTTGACCGATTCCGGCTTATCCTGAATGAATTCAAGATAATGGACCAATGCTTGACGAAGTAGTGTCAGGTCTTCGGTCGAAAGGACCGCACGTGCACGTGGTGGTTCGCCCATATCAATCGCTCCTTACGCCGCTTGGCTAAATTGGTTCATAGTGTTGTCTTTGCCGCCAGCCTTCAACGCGGCTTCGCCAGCGAAATATTCCTTATGATCATCACCAATGTCGGAACCGGACATATTCTGGTGTTTCACACAAGCGATGCCCTGGCGGATTTCCTTGCGCTGAACACCCGCAACATAACCAAGCATACCCATTTCGCCGAAATAATCCTTTGCCAGATTGTCGGTGCTCAGCGCTGCTGTGTGGTAGGTTGGCAACGTAATCAAGTGATGGAAAATCCCCGCACGCTTGGCTGAATCGCGCTGGAAGTTCTGGATGCGGAGGTCGGCCTCGATGCCCAGCGGCGTTTCGTCATAGATGGCGCTCATCAGGTTGGCGCGTTCGTAAGCCGAGACATCTTGCCCTTCGGAGGACCATGCATCAAACACCTGTTGACGGAAGTTCAGCGTCCAGTTGAAACTTGGTGAGTTGTTGTAGGCAAGCTTTGCATTTGGCACGACTTCACGGATACGGTCGACCATTCCCGCGATCTGTTCAATGTGCGGCTTTTCCGTTTCGATCCAGATGAGGTCGGCACCATTTTGAAGCGAAGTGATGCAATCCAAGACGCAACGGTCTTCGCCAGTGCCGGGGCGGAACTGGAAAAGGTTCGATGGCAAACGCTTCGGACGCAGCAGTTTTCCGTTCCGGTTCAAAATGACATCGCCATTTTGCGCCGTGGCTGGGTCAATTTCTTCGCAATCAAGGAAGCTGTTGTACAAATCGCCCAAGTCGCCAGCGGCGGTTGAAACGGCAATCTGCTTGGTCAGGCCAGCACCAAGCGAGTCGGTACGTGCTACGATGATCCCGTCTGGAACACCCAGTTCAAGAAACGCGTAACGGCAGGCGCGGATTTTCTGCAGAAAATCCTCGTGCGGCACGGTGACCTTGCCATCCTGGTGGCCACACTGCTTTTCGTCGGACACCTGATTTTCGATTTGCAGCGCGCATGCGCCGGCCTCGATCATCTTCTTTGCAAGCAAATAAGTGGCCTCAGCGTTGCCAAATCCCGCATCAATGTCAGCAATGATTGGCACTACATGTGTTTCATGGTTTTCAATCTTGTCCATGATTGCGGCTGCGCGCGCCGTGTCATTCTGAGCGCGTGCGTCATCAAGATCGCGGAACAGGATGTTCAGTTCGCGGCTGTCGGCCTGACGCAGGAATGTATAAAGTTCTTCGATGAGTGCAGGAACGCTGGTTTTCTCATGCATGGATTGGTCGGGCAGCGGACCAAATTCGCTGCGCAACGCGGCGATCATCCAACCGGAAAGATACAAATATCGCTTATTGGTGGTGCCGAAATGCTTCTTGATGGAAATCATCTTTTGCTGGGCGATGAACCCGTGCCAGCAACCAAGGGACTGGGTATATTGTGCTGGGTCAGCATCATAAGCGGCCATGTCTTCGCGCATGATCTTGGCGGTGTAGCGCGCAATGTCGAGGCCAGTTTGAAATCGGTTTTGCAACTGCATGCGGGCTACCGATTCTGCGCTGATGGAATCCCAAGTTCCATTATGCGCAGCGATCTGTGCGCTGTTGGTGGCTATGAGTGTCTGATATGACATTTGGTATTCCTTCTTTCGGGGGTAGCTATATCACGTGCTTCCAACGAATTTGGGACAAAGACCAGTGAATGTTGTAATATTTGTTGTGTTATCGTCGGAAAAACTTATCATTTATTTGTCACGTTGTAATATTATTGACAAAGGATGGGTATGGCAGAAGAGAAATTATTTGCGGGCCATGCCGTACGCAGAATTCGCCGCGCTAACGGCCTCACTCAAGGGTCAATGGCCGATGCGCTGGCAATTTCGCCATCTTATCTGAACCTGATCGAACGCAATCAAAGGCCTTTGACGGCGACATTGCTTTTGAAACTCGCGCAATCTTTCGATTTCGATCCGCGAACGTTGACGGGTGCGACGCCCGGTGGTGGAGTGGAAGCAATAAGGCGCAGGCTAAGTGATCCCATGTTTGCAGATTTGGCCGTGGACAAGGCGCAAGTCGAAGAATGGATTGCGGCAAGTCCGGATGCAGCCGAGGCGTTTGCGCGCGCATTTGACCGTTTGTCTGGGGGGTCGCACGGGGGCGCAAGCGCAACAGGCGGTAGCGGTCAAATCGAGCCTGAAGCTATCGCATCAGCAAGGCGCGAAATAGAACGTTGGCGCAATCATTTTGCCGATCTGGACTCTCAAGCAGAATCCCTCGCCGACGAACTTCGCCTCGCTAACGCTGATCTTTACGGCGCGATTACGGAGCGATTGCGGGTAAAGCACCAGCTGTCGATTCGCATCTTGCCGTTTGACGTGATGCCCGACAGGCTTCGCCGTCTCGACCTTCACGCGCGGCAGCTCCAACTGTCCGAACTCCTCGACCCCGCGAGCCGAACCTTTGCCGCAGCTTTGCAGCTAGGTATGCTTGAGGCAAAGGCAGAAATTGACGCTCTGGTTGCCGGAGCATCCTTCACCGAAAGGGCGGCGGAACGTCTCTATAGACGCCATTTAAGCAGCTATTTCGCTGCGGCCGTCATGATGCCCTATGCACGGTTTCTGCGCGCTTGCGACGCCACTGGCTATGACATCGTTCTCTTACAGAGGCGCTTTGGCGCAGGCTTTGAACAGATTGCCCATCGACTGACGACGTTGCAGCGGGTGGGGCAGCGCGGTCTACCATTCTTCATGTTACGCATTGACCGGGCAGGGCAAAGCAGCAAACGCTATGCCGGGGCAAGCGCTTCGCCCCTAGTAGCCACCGACCGTCGTTGCCCGTTATGGCAGGTGCATAACGTATTTGCGCGGCCAGGCACGCTAATGCCACATCTGGTCGAGTTGGAGGACAACAGCCGCTGGTTCACTTTGTCACGCACGGTCCATCCGCAAACTGCAGTCAGCGGCGCGGTGGAGGCCGAGTTCGCGATTTGCCTTGGGCTGGACGCCAAGCTTGCCGCACCCCTAGCTGCAGCGCGTGGGCTTGACCTAACCAATGGCACGGCGACCAGGATTGGACTTGGCTGTCCCGCTTGCACACGCCCCGACTGCCCTCAAAGAAGCGCGCCGCCTTCTGGTCGGGTATTGGTGTTCAATGAACGTGAAAGAGGTATGTCGCCCTTTACGTTCGATCGAAATGCCTAATCGCCCGCGAAATCCCGCACTTTCTGGCTCGTCCCCCGCGGCAGGATGATCACTTCGTTCCCGTTCGCAATGATGAGCAGATTGTCAACGCCATGCACCGACACGCGGATGCCATTGGCATGAATGAGGTTGCCGTGGCTGTCATCGATGCGAACTGTGCCGGATGTGACGTTTCCATCGGCGTCCTTGCAGCCAATCTCGTGCAATGCATCCCAACTGCCGACGTCTGACCAACCCATGCTCACTGGCGCAACTGCTACCTGCGGTGCATTTTCCATGATCGAATAATCAATGCTGTCAGATGGGCAGACAGCGAAGCTTGCGGGGTCCGGATACAAATGTTGTCCCGTGCGGGTCGCTTTTGAGATGGCTTCGCGAACCGCAGCATCCATGGTTGGGGCATATTCTGCCACGGCACGCAAATAGGCGTCAGCGCGAAATAGAAATATACCGCCGTTCCAAACAAAGTTGCCGCTTTCGATCATAGCTGCGGCGCGGACAAGGTCGGGCTTTTCGACAAAGCGCTTTACAGCATGAACGCCCGTTCCAATCTCTTCTCCGATTTGGATGTAGCCATATCCTGTTTCGGGTCCAGTCGGGTTGATGCCGTATGTGGCGAGCCAACCTTCTTCGACTTGCGACAACAACGCCTCCGTCGCGGCGTGAAACGCGGTCTCGTCGGTAATGACATGGTCGCTTGGCATCACCAGCATGACAGCATCCGGTACGCTGACCGCGAGTGCCGCCAGCGCGATTGCCGGGGCAGTGTTGCGAGCGCAAGGCTCAAGTAAAATGGTCGCGTCTGTAACGCCAATTTCGGCGAGTTGATCGGCAACAATCCCTGCATGCGCCGCGTTTGCGACGATCAGAGGCGCGGCAAAACGGGCCCGGTCGGTTACCCGCAGTACCGTAAGTTGAAACATGGTGCGCGTGTCAGTCAGCGCCAAAAACTGTTTGGGTGTTTGGGGTGTCGACATGGGCCAAAGCCGGGTGCCGCCGCCGCCTGATAATATGACAGGGGTAATGATCACGAGTTTTCCAGCATACGGGCGGATTAAAAACGAGATGATATCGCCGATGAAGGAGCATCGGTCAAACGTCAATAAAATCGTTATCTTTCCAAGTGATGACAATATTGTGTAAAATTAACCGACACTTTACGGTTGGCTGTTAGCGTTACCGACATGGAAGCGCCACAATGATCATGCTGTTTATTCGCTATTTACGATCTCCAGCGCGTTTTCAAATTTTGCGTCCGAACTTGTCGCCTAAAGCCGCGCGGTAAATGCACGACATGCTTTTATCTCTGGCTGTTTGGGGGCATTTAACAGCGGGCGCAGCTTACACCGCGCTCGCGGTGTGGCTCGTGCACCAATATTCGGGGAAAAACCGGCCACAAGTCCTTCTGATCTTTGCAATGGCAATGACGGCCGTGTGGGGCTTTGCTGCGACCTTTGTTGCGCCGTTCAGTCCTGCCGCACAATTGGCCGAAACTGCACGTAATTTGGCCTGGCTCGGTTTCATGTTTTCGCTACTTCGCAACAGCGAGGGGCAGCAACAACAGCGCAGCATCAACATGATCTATGCCGCACTGACATTTGTGTTGATATCGCAGCCGCTATTTGACTTAGTCACCCGCTACATCGAAGTTGGATCGCCGGTGGCGGCGGGTGCACTGCAAACATCGGTTCTGCTTCGGATGATCTTCGGGGCAGGCGCATTGGTCCTGGTGCATAACCTATATTCTGTGTCGGCCCCCGAAACCCGGTGGGGCATTAGCCTGCCGATGGCGGCGCTGGCGGCAATGTGGACATTTGACCTTAATCTTTACACGATTAGCTATCTTACTGCCGAAATATCGCCAGAATTGATGTCGTCGCGCGGCATATTTATGGCCTTGCTGGCCCCGGTTTTCGTGCTTGCAAACAAACGGAATAGCCAGTGGCGGATTCAACTTTCGCGAACGGTCGCATTCCAGTCTGCATCGATCCTGGTCATTGGCGCCTATTTTATTGCCATGCTGCTGCTGGCAACTGCAATTGAAATGATTGGTGGAACATACGCTCCTCTAGCTCAGGTGACGCTGATATTCGGCATGTCGGTGGCCGCGTTGCTGATTTTGCCTTCGGGACCATTCAAGGCGTGGTTAAACGTCATTCTTGTCAAAAACTTTTTCCAGCATCGATACGACTATCGTTCGGAATGGATGCGCTTTGCCGACACAATTGGCTTTCCGTCTCCTGATGCTGCACCTTTTTACGAACGGGTAATCAAATCGCTGGCGGACATTTTCGAAAGTCCGGGCGGATTGATTTTAGTACCCGACGAAGAAGGTCGATTAACGCTGCAAGCGCGTTGGAACTGGTCAACTGCACAAGTCCCCGCGAATTGCGTAACATCGCAAACCATGCCGTTTTTTGAATCGAGTGGGCATATATTGGCAATGGACGCTGTGCGGGCGGGCACGGACGAGCGCTGCGATCCCCGGGCGGTGCCGCAATGGTTGTATGATGAGGAACAGGCATGGGCCGTGGTTCCGTTGGTTCATTTTGGCAAGCTGGCTGGACTTGCGGTGCTTTCCCGTCCGCGCTTGCCGAGGGCATTGGACTGGGAAGACCTCGACATGCTGCGCACGGTTGGTCGTCAACTCGCCAGCTATTTGGCGGAAGCGTCAAGTCAACAGGCGCTTGCCGAGAACCGGCAATTTGAGCAGTTCAACCGCCGCTTTGCGTTCGTCATGCACGATATCAAAAATCTGGTGAGCCAGTTAAGTATATTGGCGCGTAACGCGGAAAAACATGCGAACAAGCCAGAATTCCAAATAGACATGGTTGAGACCTTGCAGTCGTCCGTGAACAAGATGAATGAACTGCTTGCTCGGCTGTCGCAACACAACAAAGCAAAGCACAATGTGCCGCAGCCGATCAATATCAGTGATGCCGTTATGAACGCTGTCCAGACCACTCGCCTGATTTATCCGATTGAGCCACAACTCGCACCAAATCTGTTTGCGATCGCCGATGCCGCCCGGATGGACACCATCATTGGCCATCTGGTACAAAATGCCATTGAAGCATCTTCGGACGGTAGACCTATCAAGATTACCACCCGTTCGCAGGGCGCACAGATTGCAATTGGCATTGCTGATACGGGCAGTGGCATGACCGAGGCTTTCGTTGCCAATCAATTGTTCAAACCGTTCGTGTCAACAAAGCCCGACGGGTTTGGCATCGGCGCTTACGAAGCCCGCGCTCTGGCTATTTCCATGGGTGGAAGTCTGCGCGTAGAAAGTCGCCTTGGCAAAGGCTCGACCTTCACGCTGCTGTTGCCTGCCGCAACTCAGCGTGAAACCAATTCACATCAACAGGAGGCCGCATATTATGGCTGATGTCAGACAAAAGCTTCTCATTGTCGAAGATGACCTCGGCCTCCAGAAACAGCTAAAATGGTCCTATGAGGACTTTGAGGTGTTTTGCGCATCGAACCGGGATGAAGCCCTGACTTTGTTACGGTCAGAGGAGCCAGACGTGGTGACACTTGATCTTGGACTTCCGCCGGACCCCGATGGCGTTAGCGAAGGCTTTGCCGTGCTTGACGAAATGCTCAAGCTCAAGCCCGACACCAAAATTATCGTAGCATCGGGACACGGGGCAAAAGAAAGTGCCTTGCGTGCAATCTCGGCGGGCGCATGGGATTTTTATCATAAGCCGGTTGATATTGACGAACTGCACCTCATCGTTCGCCGAGCGTTCCATGTTCGTGCTCTCGAACTACAAAACGCGCTGCTTCAACAACCTGATAGTGACGGCGAAATGCTCCTCGGAACAATCCTCACAGCTTCGCCTGAGATGGTCAAAGTTGCCCGGACGATTGAACGCATTGCCCCAGCCGATGTTTCAGTCATGCTGCTTGGCGCCAGCGGTACGGGCAAAGAACTGCTCGCACGTGGACTGCACAACGCGAGCGGAAGGCGTGACAAGCCATTTGTCGCCATCAACTGCGGTGCCATTCCAGAAAACCTGCTTGAATCCGAATTGTTTGGCCATGAACGCGGTGCATTTACAGGCGCGATTAAAACCACCGAGGGCAAAATTGAAATTGCCAATGGCGGCACGCTATTCCTTGATGAGGTCGGCGATATTCCGCTGCCACTTCAGGTTAAGCTGCTTCGCTTCCTTCAGGAACGAACGATAGAGCGCATCGGAGGGCGTAAAACCATTCGCGTTGACGTTCGCGTGGTGTGTGCAACGCATCGAAACCTCAACAAGATGATTATCGACCAATCTTTCCGCGATGACCTGTATTACAGGTTGGCCGAAGTTACAGTGAACATACCGCCCTTGGCCGCGCGTACTGGTGATGCAATCCTACTGGCGAAGCATTTCGTCAGCCGCTTTGCGCGCGAGATGAATCCGTCGATCAAAGGTATGTCGACGAGTGCCTTGTCGGCAATTGATGCATGGAAATGGCCAGGCAATGTGCGCGAACTTGAAAACCGTATCAAACGCGCCGTCATAATGGCTGAAGGAAAATTTGTGACCGCCGAGGATCTTGACTTTGATGATGAGGAAGAGGGCGCCCTATTGTTGAACCTTAAGGCAGCGCGCGAGGCATCGGACCGCAAGGCAATCAGGCGCGCTATTTCACGGACGGAGGGTAATATCTCAAGTGCTGCTAAATTACTGGGGATCAGTCGGCCGACTTTATACGACCTTCTCAAGCAATATGACTTGCAATTATGACGAGAATTGCGCGTGAACCGCTTAATTCAGCGCAAGTAAATCCGCAGGATCGATCCCGGCACGTTGCATCTGTGCCTTCACTTCGGGCCAGACATTCTGGACAAAATTGTCGCGTTCAAAGCTGCGCAGCTTTGCGATGGCGCCACTGGCGACGAACAAGCCTACGCCGCGTTTGACGTCGACCAACCCGCTGTCTTGAAACAATTGATATGCCTTGGCTACGGTGAGCGGGTTGGCGCCCTGATCCGCTGCGAATGCACGCACGGAAGGGAGCATCTCGCCCTCTTTGTAATTGCCATCAAGGATAGCCGCAGCAATTACATCGCGTAGTTTTAGATAAACAGGCTTTGCGTCATTTTTCATTGCAAGCTTACTGCCATAATACAGTAGGGCGCGTCAAGCACAGGTGAATCTGGGTAGTCACGGCCATTGGCGGATAATGTCGATTGCTACCGGTCTTGGGCGCTCTTCCAGCGGCAGTGCGGGTGTGCCAATAAAGAATAGCCCAGCAATCCTTTCGTCGCCTTCACATAGCGCTGCGTGAACGACGGGGTCGTAACTTGCCCAACCCGTGATCCAGCTTGCGACAAAACCATGTGCATGCGCCGTGTGGAGTAGGTTCATGCCAACTGCGCCAACACTTAACTCTTGCTCCCAAAGCGGAATTTTGAGGCTCGGTCGTGGTGCAAACATCAAAACGACAAGGGTCGGTGCCATATGCGCTGGCGCAATCGCAGCCTCAATCTGGACTGGACGGGCGTCGGGGTTTGCTATGCAGAACGCTGTCTTTAACAGTTCAGCAAAAGCCACGCGGTCGCCAATTTTGACAAATCGCCACGGGAATAATTTCCCATGATCGGGTGTGCGCGTCGCGGTTTGCAGAATCCGGTCGAGCATTTGGGCGTCTGGGCCCGGAGCAATCATATCCCTTGGCTTGCCCGAGCGGCGGGTTTCGAGATAGGCGGTGACAGACGAAAGGTCGTTGAACATTCCACCCTCTTCAACGAAATTCGACCAGTCCCGCAATAAAATTCTTCACACGCGCAATTTTTTCGGTAGGTTCCGGCGCAATCGTCCCTTTCAACGGGACATCAAACATAACAGAGATGAGGGGTTCGCTCGATGGCGACATCATATGCGCAGGATGGAGATGCAGCAGGGACATTCCTTGGCCATCCCAAAGGTCTTTTTGTATTATTCTTTGCCGAGATGTGGGAGCGTTTTTCCTACTACGGAATGCGCGCACTGCTGATTTTCTATCTGACCAAGCATTGGTTGTTTTCGGATGAGGACTCAGGCGTCATTTACGGCGCTTACACGGCACTGGTGTACATCACGCCGGTTTTGGGCGGCTATCTCGCGGATCGGTATCTCGGGCAGCGGAAAGCCGTCACTTATGGCGCCGTTCTGCTGACCTTCGGCCACTTTCTGATGGGTTTTGAAGGTTCCGGCGGACAAGATGCGGCTTCGCTCAACATCTTTTGGTTGGCACTTGCTTTCATCATCGTCGGTTCCGGCTTTTTGAAAGCGAATATTTCGGTCATCGTCGGGCAGCTATATCCACGCACCGATGTTCGCCGTGATGGTGCTTATACCATTTTTTATATGGGCATTAACCTGGGCGCTGCTTTAGGCGCGTTACTGTGCGGTTATCTGGGCGAAACCTATGGCTGGTCCTACGGCTTCGGCGCAGCAGGCGTTGGCATGCTGTTCGGTCTCATCGTGTTCATAGTCTTCAAACCCTTGCTGCTTGGACGAGGCGAGCCGTCAAATCCAGAAGTGCTGAACAAGCCCGTTTTTGGCGTCAAGCTTGAATGGTTGCTTTATCTTGTGGGCCTTGTGGCAGTGGTGATTTGCTGGTGGCTGGTTCAAAACCAGGCTGTGGTCGGCACCTTGCTTGGTATCGCCGGGGCCATTCTTGTGGCTTATGTTTTGTGGACCGCCGTTCGTAAGCTCGAGCCGCATGACCGCGACCGCATTTTTGCAGCGATGTTTCTGATCATCGGTTCGATCCTGTTTTGGGCCTTGTTTGAACAGGCCGGTTCTTCGCTGAACCTGTTTACCGATCGACATGTGGATCGGGCGGGCGTTCCGGCGTCAGTGTTCCAATCGTTGAATGCAATTTACATCGTCTTGCTTGCTCCGCTATTCGCGTGGCTGTGGACAACACTTGGACGCAAGGGGCTTGAGCCTTCGGCTGCGGCCAAGTTCGGTCTTGGCATTGTGCAGCTTGGTATCGGTTTTCTGGTCCTCGTGGCTGGTTCGGCGGCAGCCGGGGCGGATAGCATGGTACCAGTTCTGTTCATCTTCCTGATCTATTTGTTCCACACTACAGGTGAATTGTGCCTGTCGCCAGTGGGGCTGAGCGCGATGAATCGTCTTGCGCCTGCGCATCTTGCGTCGCTGATCATGGGCACGTGGTTCTTTGCATCAGCTACGGGCAACTTTGTGGCAGGCCTGATTGCGTCAGCTACAGGTTCGGAAGCCGCATCGGGCGAAGGCGCAGGGCGTGAAGTCGTCATGGCTGTCTATAGCCAGATCGGCTGGATTGCGATTGGAGTCGGTATCGCCGTCGTCGTCGTCTCACCACTGATCAAGAAACTCATGCACCTCGACACCTTGCGTGATGATGGTCACCTTGAAGGTGAGGCCGAAGCAGGTGAACCTGCTGCCGCTGGTGTTCATCCAACAAACCGGAGTTAAATTATGGCAATCTCGACTGCATTGCGCAGCGCATATCTTGTGCTGCCGCTGGCCCTGATGGCGTGCTCCAACGCCGACGGCCCGAACACCGCTTCGTCCACACCCGCGTCTAAACCCGCGCAGAACGTCCCAACGCCGTTCCCATCGACGTATAAGGCATATCCCGGCGTTTCGACGGCGATCCGCAACGTCACTGTTTACGATGGTGAGGGCGGCAAGATCGACAATGGCGTGGTCTTTATGACTAACGGCAAGATCAGCAGCGTGGGCGGTCCGGACATGGCCGTTCCGGCGGGCGTGAATGTAGTCGACGGCACTGGCAAATTTGTAACGCCGGGCATTATTGATATCCACTCGCATTTGGGTGATTATCCAACGCCATCGGTTGAAGCACATAGCGACGGCAACGAGGCGACATCGCCGACAACGCCCGAAGTATGGGCCGAGCACAGCGTTTGGCCACAAGACCCCGGTTTTAGCCGTGCGCTCGCCAATGGCGGCGTGACGGCGTTGCAGGTGTTGCCAGGCTCTGCAAACTTGATGGGTGGCCGATCAGTCGTTCTGAAAAACGTGTATGCGCGCACTGTGCAGGGCATGAAATTTCCCGATGCGCCATACGGTTTGAAAATGGCCTGCGGTGAGAACCCAAAGCGCGTATACGGCGCAAAAGGTCGTATGCCATCAACGCGCATGGGTAACATCGCGGTGAACCGCCAGACATGGATCAAGGCGCAGGACTATAAGAAAAAGCGCGACAGCGGCAAAGAATATACCCGCGACTTGGGCATGGAAACGCTAGCTGGCGTTTTGGATGGCGACATCTCGATCCAGAACCACTGCTACCGCGCCGACGAAATGGCGCTCGTGCTCGATATGGCCAAAGAATTTGGCTATAAGGTATCCACATTCCATCACGCAGTCGAAAGCTACAAGATCGCTGACCTGTTGCGCGACAACGGCGTGTGTTCTGCGGTGTGGGCTGATTGGTGGGGCTTCAAGATGGAGGCCTATGACGCCATTCCGGAAAACGCCGCGATCCTGCATAACACCGGCGCCTGTGTCATCATCCACTCGGACGATGAAAACCAGATTCAGCGTCTGAACCAGGAAGCGGCAAAAGCACAAGCCGATGGCCGCCGCATGGGTTTCAACATCAGCGATGCTGAAGTGATCAAGTGGCTGACCTACAATCCTGCCAAGGCGCTTGGCATTGACGATAAAACAGGCAGCTTGAAGGCTGGCAAGATGGCCGATGTTGTTTTGTGGAATGGCAATCCGTTGAGCGTATATGCGCGGCCAGACAAAGTGTGGATCGATGGCGCGTTGATGTTCGATGCAAGCAACCCGAAATTACGTCCGGTTAGCGATTTTGAGCTTGGCCAACCAGGTGAAGGAGACGTGAAATGAGGCATTTTCTTTATGCCGCCGCTGCATTGACGGCATTCGCTACGCCTGTTGCCGCAGAAACCATCGCAATCACTGGTGGTCGCGTTGTGATCGGTGACGGTAGTTCGCCCATTGACGGTGGCACTGTGGTAATTCGCGACGGCAATGTTGTCGCCGCTGGCACAAGCGTTTCTATACCATCCGGCGCACGTCAGATTGATGCAACGGGCAAATGGGTGACGCCAGGCGTGTTCGCTGGTTTCACAAGGCTTGGCCTTGCGGAAGTCGACGCGGTCAATGGCACGAATGACAAAAGCGGCGGGCGAAGTGGTTTTTCCGCTGCGATCGACGTTGCGCCGGCCATTGATCCCTTTCGTTCGCCCTTCGCCGTTAACCGTTCTGCGGGTGTAACTCGCGCGGTGGTTGCACCAGAGGCTGCTGGCAATATCTTTGCCGGTCAGGGCGCAATTGCAGATCTTGGGGCGGATAGTAACCCGGTGACGAAAGCACGCGCGTTTCAATTTGCTGAGTTCGGTGAAGAAGGCGCGGCGTCTGCCGGTGGTAGCCGTGCGGGAACGCATCTGCATTTCCGCGCCATGCTGCGTGAGGCGCAAGATTATGCCGCGGGGCGTGGTACGTTCGATGACGAACTCCTGAAGGCTGAGGATGCCAAGGCTTTGCTATCAGTGCTTCGGGGTGAAACTCGTTTGTTGATTCACGTCGAAGGCGCCAACGACATGCTTCGGCTGATCGAGCTAAAGAGCGAATTCCCGGCTATAAAAATGGTGTTTGTTGGCGTCAGCGAAGGTTGGCGGGTTGCACCGCAGCTTGCGCAGGCTCGCATACCCGTGATTGCGTCAGCGCTGAATGATTTGCCTGCAACCTTCGAAATGCTCGGGGCTACGCAAAGCAACATAGGCCGCATGAAGGATGCTGGCGTTCAGGTTGCAATTGGCATGATCAACGACCGTGATTCTCATCAATTGCGGTACACAACGCAATATGCAGGTAATATTGTGAGCTTGCAAAGCGTGCCCAATGCAACTGGGTTAACTTGGGACGAGGCATTTGCCTCGATCAGCTCTGTTCCTGCAGACATCATGGGCGTGGGCGACCGTTTTGGTAGCTTGAAAGCAGGCAAGGCCGCTGATGTCGTCATTTGGGATGGTGACCCGCTTGAGCTGTCCACCGCAGCTACTACAGTCATTATTGATGGCGTGGAGCAACCACTTGGCAACCGTCAAAATCGTTTGCGGGACCGCTATGCACAGCCAACTGAAGGCGATTTACCAAAGGCGTATGACCGTTAAGGCATTAGCGGTATAGTGAGCTAATTCATCCGGGGGCGGGAGGTGGCGTTTTGAACGATTATCTTACATTGGCTGCCGCGAGCATCTCGTTTGTCGGCAGCCATTTCGCGATGTCACATTCTCTGCGTGGGCCTTTTGTCCGGCGCCTCGGTGCAAACGGGTTCATGTTGGTATATTCCGTGGTGTCACTTGCGACATTTGCCTGGATGATCTTCGAATTTGGCCGCGCGCCAAAAGCCGACGGTTTTTGGCCAGTGGGTGATGCCATCTGGATTGTTGCAAGCCTACTCACGTTGGTTGCAGCGGTGCTTTTCTCTGGCTCATTCATCCGCAACCCGTCCCTTCCTGGCGTGCCTGACGCGTTGGCGGCACAGACGCCCTCTGGCGTGTTCAAGGCCACGCGGCACCCGATGATGTGGGGATTTGCCTTGTGGGGTGTTGGCCATATTCTGGTTGCTCCGCGTATCGACAACTTTATCTTCGCAGGAAGCCTCGTTTTTCTCGCTTTGGTTGGTTGCAAGGCGCAAGAAAACAAGAAACGCAAACTGATGGGTGGTCAATGGGAGTCCTGGCTGCGCAGGACACATTTCACCGTGCGTCCCGGCGCATTGTTTAAAGTTGGCATTGGCCCATGGATTGCAGGCTCTTTGATTTGGGCCATAGCGACATGGGCGCACCCTTATTGGGGCGTAGCTGGCGCTGGCCTGTTTCGCTGGATCGGGGTTTAAAGCCGAACCATCCGCATGCCTCGTTCGCTGTAACGTAGACCCGATGTGCCACCGCGCGGAGCGGCCGCGTCCAGTTTGGCAAGGTCATCCGCATCGAGCATCACATCACACGCCTTTGCGCTATCTTCCATTGTTGCGCGTCGCTTGAAGCCGGGGATCGGAACGATATCGCTGCCTTGCGCCAATATCCAGGCAAGTGCGATTTGCGCATGCGACGTGTCATGCTTGGCCCCAATCTCGCCAACAACGTCGACAATGGCGAGGTTCGCAGCAAAATTGTCGCCCTGAAAACGCGGGTCCTGCCGCCGCCAGTCGTTCTGCGGCAATTCATCAAGGCTTCGGAACGCGCCGGTCAAAAATCCGCGGCCAAGCGGCGAATAAGGGACAAAGCCAATGCCGAGCTCCCGGCAGGTCGGCAGAATTTTATCCTCAACATCGCGTTCCCATAGCGAGTATTCACTCTGCAATGCGGAGATTGGCGCAACTGCGGCAGCGCGGCGCAGGGTTTCCGGCCCTGCTTCGGAAAGGCCGATATGTTTGATTTTGCCTTCGGCGATGAGGTCAACCATCGCGCCAACCGTCTCTTCGATGGGTACGTTGGGGTCGACGCGGTGCTGATAATACAGGTCGAGGCAGTCGATACCTAAGCGCTTCAATGTCCCTTCAACCGCAGTCTTGGCGTTGACGGCAGAACCATCGACACCCACGATGTTCCCACCGTCAAATTTGAACCCGAACTTGCTGGCGATGATTAGCCCATCCCGTTTGCCTTTAATGGCTTGGCCAACCAATTCCTCATTCTGGAATGGGCCATAGATTTGCGCGGTATCGAAAAAGTTGATACCAAGGTCGATGGCGCGATGAATGGTCTTGATAGCCTCATCCGGGTCGGCATCTTCGCCATACGTAATGTTACCGCCCTTTATCATCGGCATACAGCCGACGCCGAGCGCCGATACCTTCAGCCCGTGGCCGAGTTCACGATATTGCATTGGCTTTTTCCTTTTCGGGGGCTTCGATAGCGGTCGCAAGCGCGACGTCCATTTGCACATTGCCCGTGGTGCGGAAGATATCGGGCAACGTTTCGACAGCAATCAGCAAGGCCAGGGGCTCAATTGGAATGCCAAGCGCGAGACAAATCGGCGCAATGGAAGTAACGAAGCTGACAGAACCGGGCAGGCTGACCGCACCCATTGATGTGAGCGCCGCAATGAAGATGGCGAAGGTATAATCGAACGCATCCAGCTCAACACCAAACCAGTTCGCGACGTAAAGCGCGACAGCCAAATTCATGGCAGGGCCAGTAACACGCAACAATGCGACGGCCATGGGCAGCACCAACCCTGCAGTTGACTCCCGGACACCAAGCGCCTCAGCCTTTTTTAGCATTAAAGGAAGGCTCGCGAGTGATGATTGGGTTGAAACCGCAAAAGCCTGCACGGGTGCGATCTGACGGGCAAAATCGCTGAGGCGAACCTTTCCGGCAAAAACTGCCACCAGATACGCGAAGCCGCCAACGATTATACCGACGATGGAAACAGTGACGATATAATGGGCAACCGCGCCCAACGCTGCTAAACCAGATCGTGCGCCCACAACAAAGGCCAAGGCAAACACGCCTATGGGGGCAAGTTTCAACACCCATTCAATGACAATGACCATCGCGTCGGCGAGCGCGCTAAAAAAACCTGCCATTTGCGACCTTGGACCGTGTGCGAGCCGCGTCACAGCAAAGGCAAACACCAACGTAAAGATCAAAAGTGGTAGGATCGAATCATTAGCTGCCGAAGAAATCGGGTTGGTGGGGACAAGCGCTACAATAAAGTCGCGCAGTGGAGGCTGCTCCGCAACCGCAGGAACGTCTGTAAGCGCCGCCCGCAAGGCGGCAGCGCTTTCTGCTGGCATCGGCCACAAGGATAGCAATGTCGGCGTCAGTAAGGCACCCATGGCCGCCGAAAGGCTCATCATTATGACGATCCACGTGACAGTCCGTGCAGCCATCGGACCAGCGCGCGCCGCTTCAGCACTTTTTACAATGCCGGTAATGAGCAGCGCCACCACCAGCGGCACCACTGTCATCCGCAGGCCATTGAGCCACAATGAGCCGACAATATCGAGCCAATAGGCGATTTGCGTGCCAATGGCGGGCACTTGTGCGGCGGCGAAAATTCCAAGGGCAAGCCCGATGACGAGCGCGAGGAGAATACGTGAAGCATTTGACATAGCATCGGGTCTTGCCAGCCCCTCGCTCCCTATGCAAGGGAGAGGCTGGGTGGCGCGAAAAAATCAGTTTAGAACTGTAAAAAGGCAGGAACGAAAATGGCGCGCAAATATTTCGGAACAGATGGCATCAGGGGACGCAGCAACGCCGGTTCCATGACACCGGAAATGGCGATGAAGGTCGGCCAAGCGGCGGGAACGCATTTCCTGCGCGGGGGGCATAAGCACCGCGTTGTCATCGGCAAGGACACGCGCCTGTCTGGCTACATGATCGAAAACGCTTTGGTCGCAGGATTTACCAGTGTTGGCATGGATGTGGTCCAGTTTGGTCCCATTCCGACGCCTGCCGTAGCCTTGCTCACCCGGTCGATGCGTGCGGATTTGGGCGTTATGATTTCGGCCAGCCACAACCCCTATGAAGATAATGGCATCAAGCTGTTTGGCCCTGATGGCTTTAAGTTATCGGACGCTGATGAACTGGCAATTGAAGCTCTGCTTGATGGTCCGCTGGCATTGGCTGACGCGGTTGATGTCGGACGCGCGCGCCGGATTGAGGATAGTCGTGGCCGCTATATTCACGCGGTGAAGGCATCGGTTCCTGAACATATCCGTTTCGACGGTTTGCATGTGGTGCTCGATTGCGCCAACGGTGCTGCTTATCAGGTCGCGCCGACCGCAATTTGGGAGCTTGGCGCGAAAGTCACACCAATCGGCATTGAACCCAACGGCAAGAATATCAATTATAAGGTCGGCTCCACTCATGTCGCGACATTGCAAGAAACTGTTGTGGCTGCTGGTGCCGATATTGGCATCGCACTTGATGGTGACGCTGACCGATTGATCGTCGTGGACGAACATGGGCGCGTTGTGGATGGCGACCAGATCATGGCATTGCTTGGCTGTGCCATGAACCGCAGCGGCAAACTCACGGGCGGCGGAATTGTCGCCACGGTGATGTCTAACCTTGGACTTGAGCGCTATCTTGAAAGCCAAGACTTGCGTCTCATCCGAGCGAAAGTGGGAGACCGCTACGTCCTCGAAGAAATGCGCAAGCACGGTATCAATGTTGGCGGAGAGCAATCCGGCCATATGATTATGCTTGACCATGCCACGACTGGCGATGGCACAATTGCAGCGTTGCAGGTGCTCACGCAGCTTGTCGCCAACGGAAAGCCAGCGAGTGAAGTCCTGCACTTGTTCGATCCTGTTCCCCAATTGCTCAAAAATGTTCGCTTTTCCGGTGGCAAGCCACTCGATAATGCTGATGTACAGGCAGTGATCGCAAGGGCCGAAGCGGAACTCTCGGGCAATGGCCGGTTGGTCATCCGCCCCTCCGGAACCGAACCTGTCATCCGCGTTATGGCGGAGGGCGATGATGCCGCTCAGGTCGAGAGAATAGTCGACAGCATATGTGATGCAGTCAAGGCAGTAACAGCCCGATGACTGTAGGCGCACCCGCACGGATATTGATCATCGCTGGCTCGGACAGCGGCGGCGGCGCAGGCATTCAGGCAGACATCAAGACGGTGACCATGCTTGGTGGGCACGCATTGACCGCGGTGACTGCGATTACCGCGCAAAACACCCTTGGCGTCGACGCTGTGCATATGATCCCGACACAAATGGTCATTGACCAGATCAGCGCAGTCGTCAGCGACATTGGCGTCGACGCCGTCAAAATAGGGATGATTGGTAGCGCCGATACCGCGCATGCTGTGGCAGACAGCCTATCGGACCTGTCCTGCCCAATCATATTCGACCCGGTGATGGTTGCAACCAGCGGCGCGGTATTGGCGGATGCGGATACCGTATCGGCATTCGAAAGGTTGATGCGGCTTGCAACGCTGACGACGCCAAACTTGCCTGAACTGCGGGCTTTAGGCGGCAAGGATGCGTTGCTGGCGCGGCGAATTCCGGTGTTGGTGAAGGGTGGGCATGCGGATGGTGATGATATCATCGACGAACTTCATCTCGCGCCTGGGCAAAGCGAAAGCTGGAGCGACGCGCGTATACATACGCGCAGCACTCATGGAACGGGTTGCACGCTGGCCACTGCGATCGCAACTGGTCTGGGGCAGGGGATTGAGCTTATTCCAGCAATAGAACGTGCGCGTCTGTTCGTACGGCTTGCTCTGCTTGATGCGCCGGGGCTTGGCCAGGGGCACGGTCCGATGGGACATCAATCGGTACGCGAAGACGCGATGGTCGCTGGTCCGTCACTTAATCAAGTCACGGTCGGCTGCCGCGATTACAAGGCGTCAGTGGATTTCTATAAGGCGCTTGGATTGCAGCAAATCGTTAATAGCCCAGCCAACGGCTACGCCCGGTTTGAAGTGCCGAACGGAGTGACTTTCTCGATCCACCAAAGCGATGATTGCTCTACATCGACCGTGGTGTATTTCGAAAGCAAGCGTCTTGATGCGTGGGTGACTGAACTGGCCAGCCAAGGCTTTGCCTTTGAACAAATGCCGCAGGACGAAAGCTGGGGCTGGCGCGAGGCACGGCTGCTTGACCCTGCCGGAAACATGGTTTGCCTATACAGGGCAGGCGAAAGCCGCCGTTATCCGGCGTGGCGAATATGATTGTCGGTGTTGACGAGGCGGGACGTGGCCCGCTTGCAGGGCCTGTGGTGGCGGCAGCGGTTTTATTGTGCAAGCCGCGTCCGTCCGGACTGGATGACAGCAAGAAACTCACTGCGGCACGCCGTGCAGAACTTGAGGCTACGATAAAGCGCCGCTGCCAATGGGCTGTGGGTGTTGTCGAGGTTGCGGATATTGACCGCCTGAACATCTTTGGGGCAACGATGCTGGCCATGACATTGGCTGTCGAGGCCTTGTGCGTAAAGCTTGGATGCGACCCGCTTGAAGTATTAATCGACGGCAATATGACGCCTGCTGGCCGACGTCCCGAATGGCGCTGGACTGCGCGGGCCATTGTTGGCGGAGACGCGATTGAACCGTGTATTTCAGCAGCTTCCATTATTGCCAAAGAGCATCGCGACCGGATGATGTGCGCCGCCGCGCAGCAGCATGCGCATTATGGTTGGGAAAAGAACAAGGGCTACGGCACACCCGACCATTTGGCCGCGCTTCGGTCGCATGGTCCGACGCCTTTGCATCGGAAAAGCTTCGCCCCGGTGTCGCAACTGCTTTTGCTATAACTTTATTTGGCGACTGAGTCCTTCAGGCAACACCACTAGGGGTTGAGTCTGCCGAGATTCAGCAGACTCCATATCTTGTGCCGGACTCGTTTCGTTCCGCCTACATGACAATGTCGCGCCGGCGAGTGCGACATTTTCCCGACTGTTAACGGCCTTGACCTATGTCGTGCACTGACTCATCGCAGCCTAGTAAGCGCCAGGGGGAGTAGGCAATGGGTGTCATTGATAAAATTAGACCAGCAACAAAAACGAAGCTGGCACAGGCACCCGAACTGCCGCGAAACCAAATTTTGCGGATGGACTGTATTGAGGCGATGCGCTCCTTGCCGGATTGTTCCATCGATATGGTCTTCGCAGACCCACCCTATAATTTGCAACTTGGCGGTGACTTGTTACGCCCTGACAACAGCAAAGTCAGCGCAGTCGATGACGATTGGGACAAATTTGCCAGTTTCGCCATTTACGACAAGTTCACACGTGAATGGCTGGCGGAGGCGCGGCGCATATTGAAACCTAACGGCTCGCTTTGGGTTATTGGTAGCTACCACAATATCTTCCGCGTGGGGACGGCGGTTCAGGATGCCGGATATTGGATATTGAACGATATTGTATGGCGCAAGTCCAACCCAATGCCGAATTTTAAAGGTACTCGCTTCACCAATGCGCATGAGACGTTGATCTGGGCCTCCAAAAGCGAGAAGTCGAAATATACGTTCAACTATCGCGCGATGAAGACTTTGAATGACGAGCTTCAAATGCGGTCCGATTGGCTCATCCCGATTTGTGGAGGGCAGGAGCGATTGAAGCGAAATGGTGTCAAGGCACATCCTACGCAAAAGCCCGAGGCATTACTGTATCGCATATTGCTCGCCTGCACGAAGCCCGGCGACGTGGTGCTTGATCCGTTTTTTGGAACTGGAACAACAGGTGCAGTTGCACGGCGTCTTGGCCGTGACTGGATCGGCTGCGAACGCGAAGCACTCTATTGCGAAGTAGCCGAAGAGCGCATCGCTGCAGCACTGCCGCTAGACGAAAGCGCCATCAAAACAATGCAGTCGCCAAAGTCTGCGCCAAAGGTCGCTTTTGGCCAACTGGTTGAGGCTGGCTATTTGATTCCGGGTACGAAGCTGTTCGATCGCAAGCGCCAGTTCGAGGCGACTGTGCGCGCAGATGGGTCGATCATCTGCGGCGTGGTTGATGGTTCAATCCACAAGGTTGGCTCAGCAATCCAGAACGCGCCAAGCTGTAATGGATGGACGTATTGGCATTATGCCGCCGCTGATGGCGCGATGAAGCCGATTGACGATCTACGCCAAACCTACTTGCTCGCTACCGAGCCGTGATAAAAACCTATCTTCGTCCTACCGGCTTTGTGGAGAGCCCGCAGCGGCACGATGGAGAAAGCTTGCGTTTGGCGGGAACCATGATCTGGTTTTCGCAAATCGAATATATACAGCGCGACGCAACGTCCACGCAGCGACTATTGGTATCTGTAAGCGGATGGGATGCATTTACGGCTTCGCTTTCGGACACAGTTCGCGAACGATGTGCGCTTCTCCTCGAACACATAGCCGCCCCGCGTGCCGCGCTGCAAATGGGTGCACGAACTATCCGGCTTGATCAGCCGCATGTGATGGGGATAATTAACGCAACCCCCGACAGCTTTTTCGATGGTGGTAAAAACTTTGATGCCGACGTCGCCGCGGATGCAGCATTCAAGATGTCGAGCGCTGGCGCGGCGATAATTGATGTAGGCGGGGAATCTACTCGGCCTGGCGCTGCTTTAATATGGGAAGGCGAAGAACTCGGCCGCGTGGAGCCACTGATCCGCAAGCTGGCGGGTGCTGGGACCGCGATTTCAATCGATACGCGCAAAGCCTCGGTCATGGAGGGTGCAGTTAAAGCGGGCGCCACGATGATTAATGACATCTCTGCGCTATTGTACGACGAACGTGCAGTGGAAGTGGCGCGGGCTAGCAACGTTCCCGTCGTCCTGATGCACGCTCCAAGCCAAGGCAGTGATCCCCACAAGGATGGCGTCTACAACGACGTCGTCTGCGACGTTTTTGATTGGCTTGAACAGCGTGTTCTCGCAGTCGAGGCCGCGGGGATAACGCGTGACAGGATATTGGTCGATCCGGGTATTGGATTCGGAAAATCGCTCGCCGAAAATCTGTCGATTATCAACAATCTGTCGATGTATCACGCCCTGGGCTGCACAATTCTGTTTGGCGCGAGCCGTAAGCGTCTTATCGGCGCGCTTTCGAATGAAGCCGCCGCAGACGAGCGACTTGGCGGGTCAATCTTCCTTGCAATGAAAGCGGTTGAGCAAGGTGCGCAAATTGTCCGCGTCCATGATGCCGCCGAAACCGTTCAGGCCATTCAGGTCTGGCGTGGCCTGCGTGATGCAGCGTTAACTGCAACGATATAACCTACAGCTGTTTGGCTGCCTTGACCCCATGTGCGCTTGCAGGCACCGTTGACGCGTTTAAAGGGATCATTGAAATGCTTATAAAATATATCGTCGGCTACATCGCAACGGGCATTGCCTTTGCGCTTATCGACAGCGTCTGGTTGCGCACGATGTACACGCGGCTGTATCAGCCGGAGATTGGCGAATTGCTGATGAAAGGTGGCTTCCGCATGGGGCCAGCCATCATCTTTTACCTGCTTTATATCTTGGGCATGATGATCTTCGCTGTCGGACCAGCATTGGCCTCGGGAAAATGGCAGACAGCGCTTCTTTGGGGCGCGCTGCTCGGCTTCTTTTGCTACATGACCTATGACTTGACCAATTATGCGACGTTGAAAGTGTGGAGCACTAAAGTCACTGTGCTCGATATCATCTGGGGCACGTTTCTGACGGGCTCGGCTTCACTTGCCGGTTATTGGGTGACGCAGGCGTTGCTGGGCAAAACCGCTTAAGCCGCGTCGCTGATCCCGAGGTCAGCAAGCTTTCTGTACAAGGTGGACCTGCCGATACCCAATCGGCGGGCAACCTCCGTCATTCGGCCGCGATAATGGCCGATCGCGAGACGGATGACGTCCGCTTCGATTTCCTCTAGCGGACGCATATTACCGTCATGTTCGTACAACGTGACGCCAATGCCATCATTCGATCCGGCTCCTCCCGACCTGCCATTGCCGCAAACGCCAACCGTTGCCGAAATTTGCGGAAATTCTTCTGGTGTCAATGCGTCACGGTCGCACAGCACAGCGGCCCGGAATAATACGCTTTGTAACTGCCGGACGTTGCCCGGCCAATGATAGCCACGCAGCATAGTTAGCGCCTCATCAGTGATGCCAAGGCTCCGAAGGCCGGGTTGGCTTGCCATGCGGCCAAGGAAATGCCGCGCTAAGGCAGGAATATCCGATGTGCGTTCGCGCAAAGGCGGAATGGTAACCTGAACAACATTTAGACGGTAATAAAGGTCTTCGCGAAATTCACCGGTTTCCAACCTGTCGGAGAGGTTCACGTTGCTTGCGGACAATAGACGGACATCAATGCGGTAGCTATGTGCGGCGCCAACCGGCGAAATTTCATTCTGAGTCAGCAAACGAACGAGCCGCACTTGCGTTTCAGCGGGAAGCTGGTCAACTTCATCAAGGAACACCGTCCCGCCTTCTGCCTGTTGGAAAATTCCAATGCGCCTGTCAAATGCGCCGGCGAAAGCGTCTTTTTCGTGACCAAAGAGCACTGAATCCAGCAACGTTCCCGAAATTGCGCCGCAACTGACTTTGAGATAGGGTAATTTGGAACGCGGGCTAGCGGCTTGGACGGCATCGGCGACTACTTCTTTCCCGACACCATTTTCGCCTTCTATGAAGACCGGCGCGCGGCTTCGTGCTGCTTTGGCTGCGATAGCGAGTGCAGTGCGCAAGGCTGGTGCAGAGCCGATGATTTCCTCAAAAGCCAGTGGCTGCGTTATTTTTTCGGACAGTGGGTGCAATTCACCCAGTTCCTTGCTTTTGTCAGCAGCCATGCTGAGCGCCGCAATAAGCCGTTCGGGCGCGACAGGCTTGATGATATAATCGGATGCGCCAGCGCGCATTGCGTCAATGGCAGCTTCATTCGAGCCGATCGACGTCATCAACAAAATGGGTAGAGCAGGGCGTCGGCATTTGAGTTCTGAAATTAGCGACGCGGAATCTGCGCCGGGGATCCACTGGTCTAGCAGAATCGCGTCAAGCATCATGCCATCTTGCGTTCCCAGCATCGTGATCGCCGTTTCAGCGTCACGCGCAACAACAGTGCGCCAACCGGCGCGCGATGCGATTGCCGAAACCAGCCTGCACTGGGCCGGTTCGTCATCTACAAGCATCAATAAGCGTGTTTCTCGTTCTTGCATGCGCCATCCATTTATGGTCCTTGACGGTGTTGGTAACGCAAATGGGTAAAGAGCCGATTAAGCACCAATGACATTTTCTTTGCTCATCCCGCTTGAGCATTGGAAAATCACCAGTTAAGGCCATTGTGTAATATAAGATTAAATGGAGGCTGTTTTGACAAACGATCATGACCTTGGTCCTGCAAAAGACACATATTCGAAATTTGTTACATTTTTTAAATGGGGTACAATCGTCACAGCAGTCGTTACGGCGATTGTTGTTCTGATCATCGCAAGCCGCGCGGCTTAAGTGGTAAAGATCGCTGTACTGAGGGAGACCACCCCCGGCGAAACCCGCGTTTCTGCATCCCCTGAAACCGTTAAGAAATTCATCGCGCTGGGTGCGACGGTTTCGGTCGAGAATGAAGCGGGGGCGGGTGCATCTATTGGTGATAGCGATTATGAAGGCGCTGGCGCCACGCTTGGTAATCTGACTTCGGTCCTCAAAGGCGCCGACATCGTTCTAGGCGTTCAGGGGCCGGATCCCAAGGCGCTATCGGGCATGAACCCAGGCGCGTGGCTGGTTGCAGGGCTCGATCCGTTTGGACAGCGTTCACGCGTGGATGATTACGCGATCGCTGGCGTTGAAGCTCTGGCGATGGAGTTTATGCCGCGCATCACGCGTGCGCAATCGATGGACATCTTGTCATCGCAATCCAACCTGTCTGGCTACAAGGCCGTGATTGAGGCGGCTTCTGTGTACGGCCGCGCCTTTCCGATGATGATGACCGCTGCCGGCACGGTAAGCGCCGCCAAGGCGTTTATCATGGGTGTAGGTGTCGCGGGGCTTCAGGCGATTGCCACTGCACGCCGCTTGGGCGCTCAGGTTTCTGCCACCGATGTGCGTTCTGCCACGAAGGAACAGATAGAATCTTTGGGTGCCAAGGCGATTTTTGTTGAGAATGTTGCTGGAATCGAGGGCGAAGGCGCTGGCGGGTATGCCACCGAGATGTCCGACGAGTATAAGGCAGCGCAGGCGGAACTCGTTTCTGCGCATATCGCCAAACAGGACATCGTTATCACAACGGCGTTAATTCCGGGCCGGCCTGCACCGCGTTTGGTGTCGGATGCCCAAATCGCGACCATGAAGCCGGGTTCAGTCATTTTCGATCTTGCGGTAGCGCAGGGCGGCAATGTTGAGGGTTCGAAGGCAGACGAAATTGTCATTAAGCATGGCGTGAAAATCGTTGGCTACAGCAACACGCCAGCCCATTTGGCGGCAGACGCGTCGGCGCTTTATGCGCGCAACTTGTTCAACTTCCTGTCCGCATTTTGGGACAAGGAGGCTGGTCATCCTGTGTTGCCTGATGACGATGAAATTACCGCAGCAATTCGCCTGACCAAGGATGGCAAGGTCGTGAATGAACGCCTGTTGGCGTAAGGGGGCATAATGGACTTTATTTCAATATTATCCATCTTCGTGATGGCCTGTTTCGTGGGCTATTATGTCGTCTGGTCAGTTACACCTGCACTCCACACGCCTTTGATGGCGGTAACCAACGCGATTTCTTCAGTCATTATCGTTGGCGCGTTGATTGCGGCTGCAGCAGGGGGATCACCCACAGCAAAATGGCTTGGCCTGATCGCGGTCGCACTGGCTAGCGTAAACATCTTTGGCGGTTTTGCTGTGACGGCACGCATGTTGGCGATGTACAAAAAGAAGGAGCGTTAAGTTGGAACACACTGCTCCTCCTGCATGGGTCATGCTTGCTTACCTGATTTCGGGCGTGTTTTTCATCTTGGCTCTGCGCGGCTTATCGTCGCCTGCAACATCGCAGCGCGGCAACCGATTTGGCATGGCTGGTATGTTGATTGCGGTGGTCACCACACTGGTCACGCACGAAGTCGCTTCTTTACCTGAAATACTAGGCGCTATCGCTATTGGTGGTGGCATCGGTTGGGTTACGGCACGCAAGATTGCCATGACCGACATGCCGCAGCTCGTAGCCGCTTTCCATTCGCTTGTCGGCATGGCAGCAGTGCTTGTCGCTGCTGCCGCATTTCTCAATCCCGCTGCCTTTGGCATCTTAGGCGAAGATGGCCTGATTAACCCGGTTAGCCGCGTCGAAATGGGGTTAGGCATCGCAATTGGTGCGATCACGTTTTCAGGATCAGTGATAGCGTTCCTTAAACTTGCGGGCAAAATGTCCGGCGCGCCGATCCTATTACCGCTGCGCCACGCTATCAACCTTGGCACTCTGGCAGCAATTTTGGGACTCATCGGCTATTTCACCGTTGACCAAAGCCCGTGGATATTCTGGACCGTAACCGCGCTTGCATTCCTGATCGGGTTCTTACTGATTATTCCTATCGGCGGCGCGGATATGCCCGTGGTGGTATCAATGCTGAACAGCTATTCCGGCTGGGCCGCCGCCGCTATGGGCTTTACGCTGCACAACACCGCCATGATTATCACCGGCGCACTTGTGGGCTCATCTGGCGCTATCTTGTCGTACATTATGTGTAAGGCCATGAACCGAAGCTTCATCAGCGTCATCGCGGGTGGCTTCGGCGCAGAAGCGGCGGTATCAAGCGGAGAGGCCAAGGAGCAGCGACCTTGGAAGCGGGGTTCTGCGGAAGATGCTGCTTATATGATGCAACAAGCGGAAAGCGTTATCATTGTGCCGGGTTACGGCATGGCGGTCGCACAGGCGCAGCATGCATTACGTGAAATGGCGGACGTCCTTAAGAAACAGGGTGTTTCTGTCAAATATGCCATTCACCCCGTTGCTGGACGTATGCCTGGCCACATGAACGTATTGCTCGCCGAGGCGTCGGTACCATATGATGAAGTGTTCGAACTTGAGGATATCAACAGCGAATTTGCACAAGCCGATGTTGCATTTATTATTGGCGCCAACGACGTTGTTAACCCTGCCGCTAAAACTGACAAGACTTCACCCATCTATGGCATGCCCGTCTTTGACGTAGACAAGGCAAAGACAGTGTTCTTCGTTAAGCGTTCCATGGGAGGCGTTGGCTATGCCGGTGTCGACAACGATGTTTTCTACATGGACCAAACGATGATGCTTCTCGCCGATGCGAAAAAGATGTGTGAGGACATCGTCAAGGCCTTGCAGCACTAAGGTCACCTAATCTATTTGCGCCCATCTGCGTCGCTCCAGCATAGGCTGGGGCCTATCTCGACTTGAGGTTGGGTTAGTCAGGCGTGATCGGTCCAAGCCTTTGCCGGGATGGCAATTTGTTTTGAAGGATGATCTAGATGCGTAAACTTGGACTGATCGGCGGCTTGAGCTGGTATTCGACCGAGCTTTATTATGCCCACATCAATAAGCAGGTCCTTCGCCGTACCAATGGCACCTGTAACGCACCGTTGCTGATCGAGAGCCTCAATTTCTGCGATATAGGCAAAGCCAGTAGCGCAGACGACTGGGTGCATGTCGCAGACGTATTGATGGCGTCTGCCCGCCGTCTGGAGCAAGCAGGCGCCACCGCTTTGCTGATCTGTGCCAATAGCATGCATAAGGTGTTCGACGAAGTCTCTGGATCTGTCGCAATTCCATTGATCCACATTGCCGACGCAGTTGGCGAAAAGATGAAGGCTGATGCAGTCGCTTCAGCCGCGTTACTGGGTACGGCTAATGTTATGGCTGAAAACTGGTATCGCCAGCGGCTTGTTAAACATGGTGTATCCTTGTTGCCCGCCGAAATGGACGATGTGAAAGACCTTGATCGCATTATCTACGCCGAACTGATGCATGGTGTGGTGAAACGTGATTCCGAACGGACCCTGAAAACCATCATAACCGAAATTGACCAGGAGGGCATTAAGGCGGTCGTACTGGGGTGCACCGAATTGAGCATGTTGGTCGACACAAAAGCCAATGTTTTGCCAATCTACGACAGCACTGAAATCCATGCAGATGCGGGTGTCGAGTGGATCTTGGGGGGCGCCATTTAATCCTGCTTGGCATTTGCAAACCTCTGAGGCATATTCCCTTTATGAGGATGAGGGACCTGATATTCGCTGGCGCTGCTATGAGCGCGCTTGTTCAACCTGCTTTTGCAAAAACCATCTTAGTTGCGCCCGGTGAGAGGGCGCAAGAACGGTTACAAGAAGCTTTGATCTCGGCTGAGCCCGGAGACATTGTCGAGCTTGGAACGGGCAGGTTTGCGCTTACCGACGGCCTGTCGCTCGACGTGGACCGAGTCACCGTTAAAGGCCAGGGCGGACTTGAAACTACGCTCGATTTTGCCGGGCAGCAAGGCGCTGGCGAGGGTTTATTAGTAACTTCTGACGATGTCGTCCTGCGTGAATTCGCCATCGAAAATAGTAAAGGTGATGGAATTAAATCCAAAGGCGCTGACCGGATCGTCTATCACAAGCTGCGCGTTGAATGGACGGGCGGACCCAAGGCTTCAAACGGCGCTTATGGAATTTACCCCGTTGAAAGCAGGGATGTCTTGATTGACTCCGTATTTGTTCGTGGTGCATCCGATGCGGGGATCTATGTGGGCCAATCGCGTAACATCATTGTGCGCAATTCTACCGTCGTTGAAAATGTGGCCGGGATTGAGATTGAAAACAGCATCGATGCGGATGTGCACGACAATATTGCAGCTCATAATACGGGTGGCGTTCTCGTGTTCGATTTGCCCAATCTGCCCCAGATGGGTGGGCATAATGTGCGCATTTTTGGTAATATCATCGTTGACAACATGACGCAGAACTTTGCCCCCAAGGGCAACATCGTCGCTAATGTGCCCACTGGGACTGGCATAATGGTCATGGCCAATCGCAAAGTCGAGATCTTTGACAATGTTATCGGCGAAAACGGCACCACGAACATCATGGTCGTTGGTTACCGCTTTCCTTATCAAGATGTCCAATATGACCCGACACCACGCGATGTCGTGATTTGGGATAATCAGCACAGCCGAGCCGGTTGGGCTCCGCAATTTCGCGGAGGCACTGAAATCGCAGCTACAATGGGCGGAAACTTTCCTGCTATTTTCTGGGATGGCGCAGGCGGACCGGACCTCCGCCCTATCATTCAGGACGACGTTATGGCGCTGTCTCTCGGCCTGACTGACATCAATGCAGATACTGCCGCCGCGCAGCCGGTGCCACTTAAACGGTCAGAGTTGCGGCCTGCAAGCTTGCCTGCAATCATATTACCAGAATCGATGGAAGCAGTGGTCCGCTAATGCGATTAATCCTGCCGTTTCTGGCATGTTTTGCGTTGGCGGTTGCGACATCCGCTGCTTCAGATACGATTTCCGAAGATGCTGTCATGGCCTCTGCTCATCCTTCGAAATTGTCGGAATTCGGGTTCTTCAACGGAGAAGCGGCGAATCCTTCGGAGGGACTAATCCCTTATGAACTGCGTACGCCGTTGTTCAGCGATTATGCCACTAAACAGCGATTTATATATTTGCCTGAAGGGGCAAGCATTACTGCAGGGGTCGACGGACAGCTTATTTTCCCCGTCGGCACCGCCTTGATCAAAAGCTTCGGCTACCCGGGAGCCTCCGGTACCCTTGATGTCATAGAAACCCGTTTGTTAGTGCACAAAGCTTCAGGATGGGTGGCTTTGCCTTATGTGTGGCGCACCGATGGAACCGACGCCGATTTGAGGTTGGGTGGAACACGGGTGCCCATTACATTCCAACATTCTGGCACCACTGCATCCATCAGCTACAGTGTCCCAAACAAGAACCAATGCAAGCAATGTCATTCGGCCGCTGGCGACATTACGCCCATCGGTCCAGTGTGGCAAAATATGGAATTTCCCCGAAAGGGTGACCTGCAGCGTATTTCCAAGATGGTACCGACATTGAAGCGGCTTAAGCCGTTTGCGCGCTGGGATGGAGGGGGGGATGCAGAGTTGAATGACAGGGCAATGCAATATCTCAAGATTAATTGCGGCCATTGTCACGCGTCAAAGGGTTCAGCCAGCAACAGCGGACTGTTTCTTGACGGCTCCGCGCAGGATTCTGCTTCGTTGGGCATTGGCAAACGCCCCGTCGCCGCAGGGCGGGCGAGCGGCGATCTGGATTTTATCATCGCTCCCGGCCGGCCGGATCAATCCATCCTGATCACGCGCATGGAAAGCACAGATCCCGGTATCGCCATGCCCGAGCTAGGCCGATCAACGGTACACACAGAAGGCGTCAATCTGCTCCGCGCATGGATCGCCGCAATGCCACCCAACACTTACTGACGCATTATACGCTTTAACTGGTATTGGTCACCATTCCACCCTTCAAACACGGAATCGATACCTGGATGGTCGATCGGTCCCTTCTCATGGTCGGGCAGTAAATTTTGTTGGCTTACATAAGCGATGTAGCTGTTTTCGGCGTTTTCGGCGAACAAATGGTAAAATGGCTGATCTTTTGCAGGACGCACTGACTCAGGGATCGACTGATACCATTCGTCGCTGTTGGCAAAGACGGGGTCAATGTCGAACACCACACCGCGAAAATCGAATATCCGGTGGCGCACCACGTCACCGATGGAAAAGGAGGCTTCGGCTATATCTGGGGGGAGGATCTCGTCGTTCATTTCTACAATATCATCACTTCTCATCCTCAAATCAACCTTGTGGCTTGGCAAAACAAAAAACTTCAGTTAATGGCCCCGCTCTGTCAATGGGGCGCGCCGGTTTTTCGGCAATGACTAGCCCCTTTGAATTGCGGAGAGATGGCTGAGTGGTCGAAAGCACCGCACTCGAAATGCGGCGTGCCGGTGACGGTACCTAGGGTTCGAATCCCTATCTCTCCGCCAATTATCATCGAATGTATTTACAATCTCGATAAATTGGTAATTGTTCTCCAATTGGCTACCTTATGTACCGTCCGCTTGGCGCACAGTACGACCTATGACATATTGAGCACGTAGGCGTGATCGTGTTGGGGGGGTATTCAAACGGTCATTGCTTTGCTTATTGCGTTAGCCCCAGTTTTTGAACCTGAACGTTTGCGTCGGATGAACGCGACCGCGCCACACTACTTCAATAATTTTGATGACTTGATTCCGTAACTCGGTCCCGGACCTCACACTCTCGTTATCAGGGACGGTTCTGCAACGACTGAATTGAAATACAAAACTGGACCGCAGTGGGGAAAGGATCGCGTTCAATCCGTCAGCAAGTTGCTCCTCCTCCAAATACAAAGGGTGTGATTTACGCCCCTTCACGGACTAATGCCTTTTGCGTACCTCGTTAACGGCGGATTGGATTTGCGATCGGCATTTTATTTACGCATTGGCGACGCCCTAAATTGCAGCGATTTCTTTCACCGTCCACGGTTGCCCTTAGGCGCGCCGGAATTTGTTCCGCTGTTTATTCTGCATTGCCGCTTGCCCTTTACTACTGGGGATTTGCACTCCGTTTCCGCGCGGATCCTGGCTTGGCAGCGCGGCGCTTGAGCCAACTAAGGAAGTTGCAAGGGAGAGTTCGTTCATTTTAGTATTTTCTATGGGCCCGGCATGCTGATGAATACCGTCCTCTCGGACGATTGGTGCAACCACTTTAACCTTGGACTTGCGTCGGAAAAATGCTGAAGCGACCAGAATGGCAGGGTAGAAAATAAAACTGTTTAAGAGCGCGTCAACTCCAAACATAAGAAGCATAACGGTGACCAACTGGCTCGGACCGTAGCCGCGCGCCGCGCTCGAGATATGACGGTACAAAGCACCAAATAGCGCTGCTACCAAACAGAAGAGGCCAATCAGACCGAATTGCCCCAATAAGAGTAACGGAAAGCCCCATGGTCGACTGCGCAGGGCCATAAACCAGTCCCAACGGCCGCTGCCCGTTACCAAGTTTTCCTTGATGACTGGCAGCGCCTTTACGTCTTGACCTAGTCGCCAAACAAAGGAGCCTCTGCCAATTGCTCGGATATTGCCTACTACGCTTTTGCCCACAACGGTTTTTTCAGCAATGCTGCGCAGCGGAACTATACCACTGACATGCAATGTTCCCAAGACAAGACAGGCCGCAAAAGAGAGCGCCCCAAACCTTTGCACCAACTTGAACGATTTTGGAGTGGATAGCATTGCCAGACTGCTAAGCATGAGCAAAATGGCACCAACCGATTGAGATATAATTGTAATTGCTAATAGCGCATAATATGATGCCGACCAGAACGGGCGTTCGCGGGGCAAGGATTCTTGCCGTCTCCAAAAGGCTGCAACGGTCGCACCCGCGCACCAAATGCCATATTGGTTGCCATTTTCAAAAAATAGCTGGGGACGAAACCCTATGTAGCGTTCCATTCCGTCAAATGCGAAAGGATGAGCGCCATATAGGTCAGTGTAAATTCGATAGGCCGACACACTTTCGAGGATCATAAATGGCAACATCGCGAGCGTCGCCAACGTTAAAATCGACGCAAAAGCCAATGCATCGTTGAAGTCGCGTAAATAGAGCCTTCCGATTAACCATGGGACTCCCCACACGCCAATTAAATATAAGCAGGAAATAACATTTGAAAGTTCGGACTGTTTTAATACCAGCGATTGGGCAAGTGGCCAAAAACAAAAGGCCAATACGGCGAAGTCAGTCCAATGGTACCGAATATTAGACCAACGTTGGCGATCAAAAATT
>Ga0136636_10000096_pt1 | contig 32996 bp, 34 predicted proteins | sample AntDrymUQ8522106_2_FD_104653 | JGI IMG/M metagenome (GOLD analysis project Ga0136636, IMG submission 104653) | Polar desert sand microbial communities from Dry Valleys, Antarctica - metaG UQ852 (21.06) | ecosystem: Environmental > Terrestrial > Soil > Desert | place: Antarctica: Dry Valley... | reverse complement strand
CACAGCAAAAAAGATGGGGGTTAAATATGTTTTTTTCATCATGGAACCTGTCAGTGTCAGTTGGATTAATTGGTGCGGCTGTTGCGGTTGAGTTCTTCGCGCAGCACGCGAATGTCTTCCTGCAGTACATCGGCGGCGGCCTGGGCCTTGACTGAACTCGCCTTGTTTTGCGCCAGCTTGGCATCGGCTTGCGCCTGATTGGCCAATTCGGTGGCGCGTTTGTAATCCTTGTCACGCATGGCCTGGTTGGCAAGCGCCAATTTTTCTCGGGCGGCATTCATCTCAAGGGGGGCATATTGAGCACCACCGGCACCTGCTGCGTTTTCAACAGCAGCTTTTGACACTGCCACATCGGCGGTGGCGGGAGTTTTCAAACTGTTGCAACCGGCTGTGGCCAAAATAGCGGCACCAACCAGAACTACGAGCCAACCCTGGGTATTTCTCTTCATCATGAATCTCCTGTAACGTTCCATCAGGAGCGGAATCGCTCCTGACTCATTGCGTTATAGAAGGTTTACGGTGGCCCGTCTGTTCGGTGACACACCAAACTGGCACCCTGCCCCGTCGGACAGGCTACACCTGGGTGGCTGGCAAGGCTGCTTGCGCCGGCTCCTTGTTGGGCCCCGGCGCGTGTTTGCGGGCCAGCAAGGTGTACATGGTGGGCACCACAAACACCGTGAGCAAGGTGCCCAGGCTCATGCCACCCACAATCACCCAACCGATTTGCTGACGGCTCTCGGCGCCGGCGCCGGTGGCAATGGCCAGCGGCACGGCACCCAGCACCATGGCACCGGTGGTCATCATGATCGGGCGCAGGCGTTGCGTGGCCGACTGCTGAATGGCCGCCAGGGTCTCCATGCCCTGTTCTCGCAACTGATTGGCAAACTCCACCATCAAGATGCCGTGTTTGGTGATCAGGCCGACCAGCGTGATCAGGCCGATTTGGCTGAACACATTGAGCGTGCCGCCCGACCACTTGAGCGCCAGCAGCGCACCCGCCATCGACAAGGGTACGCTGAACAAAATCACAAACGGGTCCACAAAACTCTCAAACTGCGCCGCCAGCACCAGAAAGATGAACAGCAACGCCAGCGCAAACACCAGCGTGAGGGAGTCGGAAGACTTCTTGAACTCGCGGCTGATGCCGTTCAAATCGGTGGCATAACCGGGCTTGAGCACTTTTTGTGCGGTGGCGTCCATGAAGTTCAGCGCCTCACCCACCGAGTAGTCGGCCGACAGGTTGGAGGTGATGGTGGCAGAACGCCTTTGGCCAAAATGGATCAGCTCGCGCGGCACCACCACTTCACGGATTTTCACCAGGGCTGACAGCGGCACCAGCTCAGCAGCCTTGCCGCGCACAAAGATTTTTTCAATGTCGTCGGGGGTGTCGCGCCCGCTCGGGGTGGTTTGCACAATCACGTCGTATTGTTCACCACCGCGCTTGTAACGCGTGACCTTGCGCCCGCCCAGCATGCTCTCGATGGCGCGGGCAATCACGTCGACACTGACGCCCATGTCGGCGGCACGCTCACGGTCCACTTCCAGCTTGATTTCGGGCTTGTTCAAGCGCAGATCGGTGTCCACCTGGACAAAGCCGGGGTTTTTGGCCAGCTCGTCCTGAAACGCGCGCACGGTTTGCGCCAGTTCCTGGTAACTCTCGGAGGTGATGATGACAAATTCAATCGGCTGGCTGCGAAAGCCCTGCCCCAGCGATGGCGGCGTGATGGGCGCCGCACTCACGCCCGGCACTGCCGCAAATTTGGGTGACATGGCGCGCGCCATCTCGAGGGTGGTGCGGCTGCGTTCGTCCCACGGCTTGGCCCTGAAAAACACGTTGGCCTGCGACACGGTCGGGTTGCCCACAGTGGCAAAGATGCGGTCAAACTCGGGGAAGTCTTCGGCAATGCGCTCCACACTTTTCACATAACGGTCGGTGTAGGCCAGCGTGGCGCCGTCTGGCGCATTGACCCGGGCCAGCACCACGCCACGGTCTTCCAGCGGAGCCAGTTCACGTTTGATGTCGCCCAGCACCCACCATGAGACGGCGCCACTGGCCAGCATCACCACCAGCACCAGGTAACGTTTGCCAAGTGACCAGGCCAACAGGCGGCTGTAAGTGCGGGTAACCCGGTTCAGCAGCGCATCCATGTGGGTGTCAAACCAGCTTGGCTTTGGGTTGTGTCGCAGCAGCAGCGAACTCATCATGGGCGACAAGGTGAGCGCCACCACGCCGGACACCACCACGGCACCGGCCAGCGCCAGGGCAAATTCGGTGAACAGGCGACCGGTGCGCCCAGGTGAAAACGCCAGCGGCGCGTATACCGCCACCAGCGTCATGGTCATGGCCACAATGGCAAAACCGACCTCGCGCGCACCCTTGATGGCGGCCTGAAACGGCGGCAAACCTTCTTCAATGTGGCGGTAGATGTTTTCCAGCATCACGATGGCGTCGTCCACCACCAGGCCAATGGCCAGCACCAGCGCTAACAGGGTCAGGGTGTTGATGCTGAAACCGGCCAGCGCCATCATGGCAAAGGTGCCAATCAGCGACACCGGAATGGTGATGAGCGGAATCAAAGAGGCACGCAGCGTGCGCAAAAACACAAAGATCACCAGCGCCACCAGCACGGAGGCTTCCACAATGGTGACGAACACCGCTTTGATGGACTGGTCAATGAACACCGAGTTGTCGTTGGCCACTTCAATCTGCACACCCGGTGGCAAATCTCGGCGCAATTTGTCGAGCAAGGCGCGCACGCCTTTGGACAGATCCAGCGGGTTGGCGGTGCTTTGGCGCACCACGCCCAGGCCCACCGCATCGCGGCCGTTCAGGCGCACAAATGAACGTTCATCAACCGGCGCTTCCTGCACCCGGGCTACGTCGCCAATGCGAATGGCCTGGCCGTTGACACTGCGGATCACCACCTGGGTGAATTCCTGCGGGCGCTGCAAATCAGTGGCAGCGGTCACATCGAATTCGCGCTGCGCACTCTCGATGCGCCCGGCGGGCACTTCCAGATTGGCACGGCGCAGCGCGTCTTCCAGGTCTTGCACGGTGAGTTTGTAGGCGGCGAGTTTGTCCGGGTCAATCCAGATGCGCATGGAAAATTTGCGCTCGCCGTAAATGTTGACCTCGGCTGCACCGGGCGCGGTTTGCAGCACCGGCTTGACCAGGGTGTTCGCCATCTCGGAGAGTTGCAGGGCGTTGTGGGTGTCGGAACTGAGTGCCAGGAAAATCACCGGAAACGACTCGGCCTCGACCTTGGCAATCACCGGCTCGTCAATGCCTTGTGGCAGGCGCTGGCGCACACGTGTGACCTTGTCACGCACATCGGCGGCGGCAGCATCGGCATCACGGGTCAGGGCAAAACGCACGGTGATCTGGCTGCGTTCCTGGCGGCTGGCAGAGGTGATCACGTCCACACCTTCAATGCCTGAGAGCGAGTCTTCCAGCACCTTGCTGACCTGGGCTTCCATGACTTCGCTGGACGCACCGGCAAAGGTGGTGGTGACCGACACTACGGGTTCGTCAATCTTGGGGTACTCGCGTACCGTCAACCCGTTGAACGAGACCGCGCCGATCAGCACAATCAGCAAGGACAACACGGTGGCGAAGACCGGGCGGCGGATCGAGGTTTCAGCCAGTTGCATGGTGGAACTCCGGCAGGCTCAGCGGCTCGCAGGCGCAGCAACAGCCACAGGTGACGGCGCAGGCTCGGCCAGTGATGGCGCAGACACTGCCTTTTGCTCGCCTACTGCCTTGCCCGACGGCTTGCCTGACTCCACAATGCGCAGCGGTGAGCCGTCTTTTTGCAACCGCTGCTGGCCGGCCACCACCACGGTGTCGCCAAGTGCGACGCCTTCGACAATTTCAACCGTGCCCGAGCGGCGCACACCCAGCCTGACCTCTTGCCGCTGAGACACAAATTTGACCTCAGGTGGCAATTTGACTTCTGTTTCAGGCGCGATTACCTTGATCACAAACTGCTTGCCACCTTGCGGCACGATGGCTTCTTCGGGGACCACCAGGGCCGCGTCGTTGACCGAGAACAGTGTGGTCACGCGCGCAAACATGCCTGAGCGTAGCCCGCCGCTCATGGCTGCACCAGAAAGCACGGCGCGCACACCCACCGAGCGGCCGTCGGTATCGAGCAGCGGGTCAATCGCCTCGACCACCGCCTTGAAGGTTTGCCCGGGCAAGGCATCCAGTGACAGCTCAACCGTCTGGCCGGGCCTGACCTTGCCACCGTAACGCTCGGGCAGGCGAAAGTCGACCAACATCTGACGTGTGTCTTCAAGGGCCACCAGGTCGGCGCCGTCTTTCACATAGTCGCCCACGCTGACCAAACGGATACCCGCCGTGCCATCAAACGGTGCCCGCACCGCCATGCGGTTCAGCCTTGCCTGCGCCAGCGCCAGTTGCGCCTGTGCCACTTTCAGGTTAGCGGCGCTGGTGTCAAGGGTTTGCTGCGCCATGAAGTTTTGCGCCACCAGCTCCTGGGTGCGCTTGAAGCTGGCCTGGGCAATGGCAAGCTGCGCCTGCATTTGCTGCAACTCGGCTTGTTGCAACTGGTCGTCAAACTGCACCAGGATTTGCCCCTTGCGCACCGGGCCACCATCCTTGAAATTGAGCGCGGTGATGCGGCCAACCAGTTCTGGGCGCAGCATCACACTTTGGCGCGCACGCAGACTGCCCACCGCCTGGGCATCGTCGCGCAAGGTCTGGGCCTGCACCTTGATCACTTCCACTCCGGCGACACGTGCGGCTGGCGCAGCAGCGCCAGCGGGCTTGCCCGCGCTGCGACTGGCCCCGGCACCACTGTCACCGGCACCGGAGATTTGGGTGGGTGCGGACGGGCGCGATTGCACCCACCAGGCCGCCGCACCGGCGACTGCCATCCCAAGCACTGCCGCTGCTGCAAATTTGAAGTTGGACGCCATGACGTTTTTTTTCTGGTCAGTCAGTGTGGTTTCAGCGCTGGCCCAAGGCCATCACCACACCCTTGTTGGCCAATTCATCGGCACGCTCATTGCCGGGATCGCCGTTGTGGCCGCGCACCCAACGCCACTCAATCTGATGTTGGCCATTGTTGACCAAGGCATCCAGCCGTTGCCACAAATCCACATTTTTCACCGGGGCTTTGGTGGCGGTTTTCCAGCCGCGCGCTTTCCAGCCTGGCAGCCATTCGGTCATGCCCTTGAGCACGTATTGACTGTCGACATGCAAGGTCACTTTGCAAGGGCGCTTCAAGGCGGCAAGGGCCTCGATCACCGCCATCATTTCCATGCGGTTGTTGGTGGTGCCCATCTCGCCACCACACAATTCCTTTTGCGCGTCTGCCGATTTCAGCCAAGCACCCCAACCACCTGGGCCGGGATTGCCTTTGCAGGCACCGTCGGTGTAAATATCAATCGAATTCAAATCCATGACCTCGCGTTGGTTTTATGAGTATTTTGAGGCTCTAGCCCTTGTATAACCTGTGCTGTTAGCTACAGAAACAGGTGCACTGGCCAAGCGGATGGCGGGCTTCCAAGGTGGGTTAAGCAACGTCATACCATGCACCCGCTTCACCGCTACCAGGCAATACACAGCGCCAAGTATCGGCCACCAACGGGCCCCAGCACGGTCCATCCAGGCAAAGCGCGACAGCCATTGGGGGTTTGCCAAAGCCGGGCGGTAACAACCAAACTGGCCAGACTCAATGTCCAGTCCCAGCAGACGCAGCCAGTCGCGCATGCGCAGGTAACCAATGAACTCGCCTGCCTCCGGCAAAAACATGTGGTTCCAGCCAAACCTGCGGTACAGGTGTGCCCGGTGCTGGCGAAAGCCCCACAGGCTCATCGGGTTCAGGCCACAAATGACCACCCGCCCTTCAGGCACCAAGACTCGCGCCACTTCGCGCAGTGCCGCATGGGGGTCGGCCGTCAACTCCAGCGAGTGTGGCAACACCACCAGGTCCAGGCTGTTGGCCGGGAACGGCAAGGCGGCAAAATTAGTCATGAATTCGGCTTTTTCATGAGGTGTTTCGGTGGCAAGCCAGCGGTGCGGCATGCGGTTGGCGCTCAGGGCATCGAGCTCTGGCAGGCCCAGTTGCAAGGCATGAAAACCAAACACATCAGACACCGCCGCCGCGACCTGTTCGCGCTCCCACGCCAGCATGTAAGCACCCGGGGGGGTCGCCAGCCAATCATGCAAACTTATAATTTGATCGCCCATGAAGTTAATTCCAATACCTGCTTTTGACGACAACTACATCTGGATGCTGCACGACGAAGGTCGGGCGCTGGTGGTGGACCCCGGGGATGCAAAACCTGTCCTGACCGCATTGCGGCAACACGGGTTGACGTTGGAAGCAATTCTAGTCACGCACCACCACGGTGACCACACGGGCGGGGTAGATGCCCTGCGTGAAGCCACGGGTGCCACGGTCTATGGCCCTGCCGGGGAGCGCATGCCGGAGCCTTTGCAACGCCTGCACGACGGTGCGGTCATCACGTCTTTAGATCTGCGATTTGAGGTGTTGCTGGTGCCCGGCCACACGGCTGGTCACATCGCCTACTTTGCCCACATCCCTTCGCAAGTCCCGGTGCTTTTTTGTGGCGACACGCTTTTCAGCGCGGGCTGCGGTCGATTGTTTGAAGGCACAGCGGCGCAAATGCTGGCCTCTTTGACCCGGCTGGCGGCCTTGCCCGAGGCAACCCGTGTATGCTGCGCCCATGAGTACACCCTGAGCAGTCTTCGTTTTGCACTGGCGGTAGAGCCCGACAATGCGGAGCTTTTGGCCTACCATGAACGTGCGGTTGCGCTGCGGCGATCGCACCAGCCCACCCTGCCCTCGAGCATTTTGCTTGAGAAGTCTGTGAACCCGTTTTTGCGCACTCATTTGCCTCAGGTGGCCAATGCAGTGCGGCACAGGGATGCCAGCGCACATGACGCCGTCGGTGTGTTTGCCGCCCTGCGAACCTGGAAAGATCAATTTTGAAACACCTTCTTCGATTTCTGGCGCTAGGCGCCAGCGTCTGGCTGGCGGGCTGTGCCAGCCCAGATGCCATGCGCACCAACGCGTCCATTGGCAGCGTCGATGCATCCCCTACGTTGGGCGCTCCCAGCCCGGCAGACAAAGCGGCAGCGCTTTATCCGGCAGGTGGCTTGAAGCCCCTGTCGACATCGCCGCTGGGTTCAAAAAGTGTGCATTCACTGCTGCCACCCTCTGACTTGTGGGACCGCATTCGGCGTGGCTTTGCCATGCCGGACCTGAACTCCGAGCTGGTGAGCGAGCGCGAGCTGTGGTACAGCAGCCGTCCCGACTACGTAGCCCGCATGACCGAACGTGGCAACAAATACCTGTTCTATATTGTTGAAGAACTGGAGCGGCGCAACATGCCCAGCGAGCTGGCGCTTCTTCCCTTCATTGAGAGTGCCTTCAACCCGCAGGCGGTGTCAAGCGCCAAGGCGGCTGGCATGTGGCAGTTCATGCCAGCCACTGGGCGTGACTTTGACCTGAAGCAGAACATGTTTCGTGACGACCGTCGTGACGTGATCGAATCCACCCGTGCCGCGCTCGATTACATGCAACGGTTGTACGGCATGTTTGGCGACTGGCATTTGGCACTGGCCGCTTACAACTGGGGTGAAGGCAGTGTGCAGCGGGCCATCAAGAAAGCCCAAAAGGCAGGCACAGGTACTGCCTACACCGATCTGGCGATGCCGATGGAAACCCGCATGTACGTGCCCAAGTTGCAGGCCGTCAAAAACATTGTGGCCAATCCTGATTCCTTCAGGGTGAACCTGCCCGACGTCGGCAACCACCCCTATTTCCAGACAGTGGACATTCGCCGCGACATTGACGTGGCGCTGGCCGCCAAATTGGCCGAGGTGCCACTGGAAGATTTCAAGGCACTCAACCCGTCCCTGAGCAAACCGGTGCTGTTGGCATCCGGCACACCGAAAATTTTGTTGCCTTGGGACAACGCCGAGCGCTTTCAGGCCAACATGGAAGCCTACAGCGGGGGTCGCTTGGCCAACTGGACTGCCTGGGTGGCACCGACAACTCTGAAGCCAGCTGATGCCGCCATACGGGTCGGCATGACCGAAGACGAATTGCGCAGCATCAACAAGATTCCGCCGCGCATGCTGATCAAGGCCGGCTCCACCTTGCTGGTGCGCCGCTCTGCAGGGTTTGACACGGACGTGTCTGAACGTGTGGCTGACAACGGGCAGTTGTCCCTGGCCCCCGAGGTGGTGCTGCGGCAAACCGCCATCAAGGCGGGCAAACGTGACACTGTGGCCAGCCTTGCCAAGCGCTTTCGGGTCAGCCCCCAATCTCTGGCTGACTGGAACAACGTGAGCGCCAACGCGTCGTTCAAGCGCGGCCAAAAGGTTGTGTTGTACCTGCCAGGCAAGGCCTTCTCAGCCAAAACCGTATCGTCCAAAAGCATGACTGCGAGGAAGAAGGTCGGCAAGTCAAGGGCCGTTGCCAGCCGCAAGGCACCGGTCTTAAAAAAATCGGTCCGGTTGGCACGCCAATAACCGTCCGCTGCGGGAAAGGCCGCCACCTGCAGGCGGCTTGCCGGTTAGCGGTAGCCGGCAAACAAGATCGCCACGTTGACGGCCAGGGCCAGCGTCCACACCAGGCTGCGAAGATTGGCCAGGTTCGCCACATACAGCACGACGTACACCACGCGCAGACCCACATAGGCTGCAGCAAGCAAGTCAAGACGGGGTTGGGGCGCGCCAAGTTGGTGGGCAATGATGACCGCACCAATAAAAAAAGGCAGGGCCTCAAAACTGTTGGCCTGCGCCGCGTTGGCACGGGCCCGCCAGGCTGTCTGGCGGGCCAACCAGGCACGGGGGTCATGGTTGTCGAAGTCACTCGCCGGCCCGGACTGCCTGAACATGCCCCACTTGGCTACGCCCGCGCACACAATGGGCAATAGCGCGGCCACCAACACACTCCAATAAGCCAGGGTAAATTGGGCAACGGTCATGGCAGGACTTTAAAAAACTCAGCGCCGGTCAACCAGCGCATGGGCAATGGTGCCCAGATCCACGTATTCAAGCTCGCTACCCACCGGCACACCGCGCGCCAGCCGCGTCAGGTGCAGGCCGCGGGCTTTCAGGCCTTCACTGATGACATGGGCAGTAACCTCACCCTCAGCAGTGAAATTGGTCGCCAGAATCACTTCTTGTACCCGACCATCGAGCGCCCGGTCAAACAGCTTTTTCAGGCCGATGTCATGCGGGCCAATGCCATCGAGCGGGCTGAGCTTGCCCATCAGCACGAAGTAAAGGCCTTTGTAGGCGCCGGTGCGCTCCAGCGCCGATTGGTCGGCAGGGGTCTCGACCACACAGAGTGTGCTTGCATCACGCCGCTCATCCAGGCAGGTGGCACAGACCACTGCTTCGGTGAAGGTGTGGCAGCGCTCGCAATGCTGCACCGCTTGCGCCGCATGGGCCAGCGCATAGGAGAGGCTTTGTGCGCCCTGGCGGTCATGCTGCAACAGGTGAAACGCCATCCGCTGCGCCGACTTCACGCCCACACCCGGCAAACGCCGCAGCGCCTGAATCAAGACTTCAAGCGCGTTGGTGTTCATATCTCTGATCAGTTGGGGACAGAGCTTGTGCGTTTCGCGTCACTGCGGTCTTTCCCACAATGTCTCAAAAAGGAAATTTCATTCCGCCGGGAAGACCTGGCATGCTTGCAGTGATCTTGCCCATCTTCTCGGTGGAAGTCTCTTCCGCCTTGCGCACCGCGGCATTGAAAGCGGCCGCCACCAGGTCTTCCAGCATGTCCTTGTCTTCGGCCAGCAGGCTGGGGTCAATGGTGATGCGTTTGACATCGTGTTTGCAGGTCATGGTGACCTTGACCAGGCCTGCGCCTGACTCACCCATGACTTCGATGTTGCCCAACTCGTCCTGGGCTTTTTTCATGTTGTCCTGCATCGCCTGAGCCTGTTTCATGAGGCCGGCGAGTTGTCCTTTATTGAACATGTGAATTCCTTGTGTGGGTTTAAATAAAACGGATCTGAAAATTTGCCTGGCTGAACTTGTTTCAGCCCGGCATGTGAATTGATCAACCTGGCATCACGTTGGCCCTGGCTTGATGCTGCCGGGTACGATTTTCGCCCCAAAATCACGCATCAGCGTTTGTACCAGGGGATCGTCGAAAACGATTTTTTCTGCGGCCAACTGCCGTTCTGCGGCGGCAACGGCATTGCGCTTGGCCGGGCTGTCAGACACGCGCCCGACCTCTGCGACCAACTTGACCGGGTAACCGGCCGCTGCCAAAGCTGCGGCCAAACGGTCGCGGCTGCCTGGCTGGTTGAGCGACTCGCGCTCGACACGCAGCAGCCATTGGTCAGTGTCGCGCGCCACCAACTGCGCCTGCAACGCCAGTTCACGCACCATGGCGGTGATGGCCTCGGCGGCAATCAGCGCCTGCACCATGGCGTACCAAAAGTCCCCTTCCGGGCTGGTTGGCACCGCAAGTGCGGTGCGTTCAATGGGTACGTCACGCATCGACTCCGGCTGCACATGCACTTGAATTGCTTCAATATGTGTAGCTACCTGCGCTTTATCTATTTGGGCCAGAGGCTCATTTTCAATAAATTTTTGTGCGTCATCGGGGTGACCGCTTGGTGTGCTGCCCGGTGCTTGCGCAGCGCCAGTCAAGCTCGTTGCAGCCGGGTCATGTCCTGCGTCGTGAAACCCGGCACTGACTGGCGCACCAGGCATGTGGCGCAGTGGCAGACGCTGCCCATCGGGCATGGGTGGCTGGCCGGGTGATGGCTTTGGCAAGGCAGCCAGCACGGGGCTGGGTGCTGCCAGACCATGGGCACCAAGCGCGTCAACTTTTGGTGGCTTGGGCGCCTCGGGCAGTGGGCGCGGCGCGACTTTCAGAGTTTTTTTTTCTTGCGAAGCCGCATGGCCAGCCTCTGGCTTGAACGCCAGCAGACGCAGCAGCACCATGGTCAGTGCGGCATATTCGTCGGGTGCCAAACCAAGTTCACTGCGGCCATGCAGGCAGATGCTGTAGAGCAGTTGCGTCTCGTCAGCGGGCATCAATGCGGCCAGTTGGACAATATCAGCCGCGTCGGGGTCACCCTCATCAACCGCTGCGTCCGGCACCGCCTGCAACACGGCCATGCGCTGCAGCACGCCGCTCATTTCTTCCAGGGTGGACGCTGCACTCAGGCCGTGGGTGCGCAAGGCTTCCGCGGTGTCCACCACAGTCTTGCCGTCGCCCTGAGCCAGGGCCTGCAGCAAGCGGAACACATAGGAGCGGTCCACGCTGCCCAGCATCTGGCGCACCGAGGCCTCAACAAGCACACCCGAGCCGAAAGCAATGGCCTGATCGGTCAGACTCAACGCATCACGCATGGAGCCACGCGCGGCCCGCGCCAACAGACTCAGCGACGGTACATCTGCCTCAACCTGCTCTGTGACCAGCACCTTTTGCAAATGCTCTCGGATCGTCTCCGGAGCCATTGGACGCAAATTAAATTGCAGACAGCGTGAAAGTACTGTCACCGGCACTTTTTGCGGATCGGTGGTGGCCAGCACAAATTTCAGGTATTCGGGTGGTTCTTCCAGTGTTTTCAACATGGCGTTGAACGCCGTGTTGGTCAACATGTGCACCTCGTCGATCATGAAGACCTTGAAACGCCCCTGCACCGGCTTGTACACGGCTTGCTCCAACAGGGCCTGAACTTCGTCGACACCCCGGTTGGAAGCTGCATCCAGCTCGGTGTAGTCGATGAAACGTCCGCTATCAATGTCAGTGCACGCCTGACATACACCACATGGGCTGGCAGTGATTCCACCTTGGCCATCTGGTCCCTGGCAGTTGAGTGATTTTGCCAAAATGCGCGACACGGTGGTCTTGCCAACGCCGCGTGTGCCAGTGAACAAATAGGCGTGGTGCAGACGCTGGGTGGTCAGCGCATTGGTCAGTGCCTGCACCACATGGTCCTGCCCCACCATTTCGGTGAAATTACGGGGACGGTATTTGCGGGCAAGCACGAGGTAGGACATGGAAGGATTCTAAAGGGCCGTGCAACACGATAAACTTTAACGACCGAAGGTTCACTGAAGGGCATTTCGGGTTTACTCATTCACCTAAAAACGTTGCAGGAGAAAAGCCATGGCCGGTAAGTTTGAAATTACTAAGTCAAAAAACGGAAAGTTTTTGTTCAACCTGAAGGCGGGCAATGGTCAGGTCATTTTGACCAGCCAGATGTACGACTCGCTGGACGGTGCCACCCAAGGAATTGCTTCCTGCAAAACCAACAGCGCGAAAGATGAACGTTTTGAGCGTGCCCAGTCGAGTGCCGACCAGCCCTACTTCAACCTGAAAGCCGACAACGGTCAAGTGATTGGCCGCAGCGAGATGTACACATCAGTGGCCGCACGCGACAACGGCATTGTGTCTGTGAAATCAAATGCCCCCAGCGCTGACATCAAAGATTTGTCCGGCGCTTGAGGCCTTGGCATAAGGCTTTACAATCTGATGTGACGGGCCTTCCCGCATGGTAAAGCGGCCAACCGGGTCAGGTGGGGAACCAAGCAGCCCTAACTGTGGAGTCAGTGCCGGGGTCAAGGCTCGTCACCTTTAACAAAGTTGTTTTGATAAAGGATTCACTTCCACTCAATGTGAAAAGTTTCTCGTGTAACCCTTTGCCTCAAGCCATTGGGGTTGCGCTGCTCAATCCACGTGAAGCCCAAACCACCGTGTTGACTGGTCTATTTCAAGGCGGGCCCACTCATACCCTTCGCATTGATCTCACCATTGAGCATTCGCTGAAGTCAAAAGTTCAAGAAAGCGAGTCCATCACCTCACTGTGCTTGAGAAAGTCTACGATTGTGTGAGAGTGCGACTAGCCAGCATCCGTCAGATGAGCTCAAATAGGTCATTAAGAGCAAAAATCAAACATTAAGAAATAGAAAAACCCTAAGTAGATCAACTACTTAGGGTTTCTATATTGGCGGAGCGGACGGGACTCGAACCCGCGACCCCCGGCGTGACAGGCCGGTATTCTAACCAACTGAACTACCACTCCTGGTAGCTAACGTTTACTCTTTCGAGCCAAGTCATCAGCCTTTACAGGCAAACCGTTATCGACTTGCGCCATTTTACTTTTCAGCAAATTGGCGACCCCACGGGGATTCGAACCCCGGTACCTACCGTGAAAGGGTAGTGTCCTAGGCCTCTAGACGATGGGGTCAAAACCTTTGGACTTGCGTCACTTGAAAACTTTGGTGGAGATAAGCAGGATCGAACTGCTGACCTCTTGCATGCCATGCAAGCGCTCTCCCAGCTGAGCTATACCCCCTCTTGAACACCGCTTTGTTTAGAAGCAGTGTTTGTTTCCAAGCCTCAAATTATAGTGTGAATTTCAGGCTGTTTTTAGCCTGTTGATAACTTTTTCACGATTAAAAAGTTCAAGCATGGCATCCAGCGAGGGCGTGTGCGCATTGCCAGCTACCAATACCCGCACCGGCATGGCCAGATGGGGCATTTTCAGACCACAGGCAGCCAACACTTCTTTGATGACGGCAGAAATGCTGGCCTTGTCCCAGGCGCAGGCAGCCAGTTTGTCAGCCAACATCACGAGGGCCGGTTTAACCGCCTCTGTGACGTGTTGTGCCACATCGGCCTGGGAAGGCTGCACATCGGCATAAAACACAGCGGCCCAGTCGGCCAGCACCAGCATGGTGTCGCAACGGTCCTTGAACAGCGCACAAATGCGCGGCAGGCGCTCGTCAATTTCAATCCCACGTTTCTGCAATTGCGCCTGCACCAAAGGTGCCAGCACGTCATCGGGCGTGATCTTGATGTGTTGGCCATTGACCCAGCGCAGCTTGGCTTCGTCAAACTGCGCCGCGCTCTTGCCCAGGTGGTCCAGGTTGAACCATTCCAGGAATTGCGCCCGGCTAAAAATTTCGTCGTCGCCGTGGCTCCAGCCCAGACGCGCCAGATAGTTCAACATAGCGTCAGGCAGGTAACCTTCTTCACGGTACTGCGTCACCGGCTTGGCACCGTTACGTTTGCTCATTTTTTCGCCCTGCTCGTTGAGCACGGTCGGCAAATGGGCGTACACCGGCGGTTCCTTGCCCAGCGCGTTGAAGATATTGATCTGGCGCGGTGTGTTGTTGACGTGGTCGTCGCCACGAATGACATGGGTGATGGCCATGTCGATGTCATCCACCACCACGCAAAAGTTGTAGGTGGGTGTACCGTCAGGGCGGGCAATCACCAGGTCATCGAGTTCGTCGTTGCTGATTTCTATGCGGCCTTTCACCTTGTCTTCCCACACCACCGCACCGCCTTGCGGGTTCTTGAAACGCAGCACGGGCTGCACACCTTCCGGGATGGTCGGCAAGGTTTTGCCAGGTGCCGGGCGCCAGGTACCGTCATAACGAGGCTTTTCTTTGGCGGCTGTCTGGCACTCACGCAGGGCATCAAGCTCCGCGATGCTCATGTAACAAGGGTAGACATAGCCGGCTGTCACCATTTCTGCCAGCACTACCTTGTAGCGGTCCATGCGCTGCATTTGGTAAAACGGGCCTTCGTCGTAATCCAGCCCGAGCCAGCGCATGCCTTCAATGATCACATCGACCGCAGCCTGGGTTGATCGGTCCACGTCGGTGTCTTCAATGCGCAAGATGAAGTCTCCACCGGTCGAGCGGGCAAAGGCCCATGGGTATAAGGCCGAGCGGATGTTGCCCAGGTGGATAAACCCAGTCGGTGATGGGGCGAAACGGGTGCGGGTTTTGGTCATTGCAGGGTGCCAAGTTGTTGCAGGCCACGCGTCAGGTCGGCCTTGATGTCGTCAAGATATTCCAGGCCCACCGCAACGCGGATCAAACCTTGGCCAATGCCAGCGGCCTGACGCTGGACCTCTGACAAGCGGCCGTGAGAGGTCGTGGCGGGGTGGGCAATGGTGGTTTTGGTGTCACCCAGATTGGTGGTCACAGAGCAGACCAGCGTGCTGTCAATCACATGAAAAGCACGCCTGCGGCCTTGTGCCGCATCAGAGGCGCGCACGTCGAATGACACCACCGCACCACCCAGGCCGCTTTGCTGGCGCATGGCCAGGTCGTGCTGCGGATGCGAGGCCAGGCCGGGGTAATACACATGCGCCACGTTGGGCTGGGTTGCCAGCCATTGGGCCAATGCAAGGGCGCTGTCGCATTGGGCACGCATGCGAATGGCCAGGGTTTCCATGCCCTTGGTCACAACCCAGGCATTAAAAGGCGACAGCACCATGCCCGCCGTTCGATTGATTGGCCAAAAGACGTCGTTCACGTATTTTTGGTTGCAGCAAATGGCGCCTGCAACCACCCTGCCCTGACCGTCCAGGTATTTGGTGCCCGAGTGAATCACAAAATCAGCGCCAAACTCGGTCGGGCGTTGCAATGCAGGTGTGCAAAAGCAGTTGTCCACCGCCAGCAACGCACCGCTGGTATGCGCCACCTCGGCCAGCGCAGCGATGTCGCAGATGTCTGTCAACGGATTGGTCGGAGTTTCAGCAAACAGCAGTTTGGTGTTCGGCTTGAGCACCGCGCGCCATTGCGCCACATCGGTTTGCGACACAAAGGTGGTTTCCACACCGAACTTGGCAAACTCGACCGCGAACAGGCGCAGGGTGGAGCCAAACACCGACTGTGAGCACACCACATGGTCACCCGCCCGCAACACGCCCATGCCGAGCAGCAACACGGCCGACATGCCGCTTGAGGTAGCAATGGCAGCCTCTGTGCCTTCCAGTGCGGCAAGGCGTTGCTCCATGCCGGTCACGGTCGGATTGCCAACACGGGTGTAGACGTAGCCATCTTCCTCATTGGCAAAACGTTTGCGCGCCGTCTCGGCATCGGGCTGGACGAAACTGCTGGTCAGGTACAGGGCTTCGGAGTTTTCGCCGTACTGGCTGGGCTCAATACCCGAACGCACCGCCAGGGTATCGCGGTGCAGGTTGTCAGGGAGTTTTCTTGCCGTCATGGTCAGTCCTCATGGTTGGGCAGTGCCAGACGCGAATTGTCGTCGGCGCCTTCATCGCCAGTGACCCGGCTTGCTCCCAGCCGGGCAATGTCTTCCAGGGTGATGTCACCTGTCACGTAAATACCGTCAAAACAAGACGCATCAAAGTTATTAATGCCTTTGTTCAACGAACCAATGGCCTTTTTCATCGCCTCGACATCCTGATAAATCAGCGCATCGCAGCCAATGTATTGACGAATTTCTTCCACTGTGCGGTTATGTGCCACCAGTTCTTGTGGCGTGGGCATGTCAATGCCATAGACATTGGGGTAACGCACTGGCGGGGCTGCACTGGCCATGTAGACCTTGCGCGCACCGGCATCACGGGCCATTTGCACAATTTCCTTGGAAGTGGTGCCGCGCACAATGGAGTCGTCCACCAACAACACGTTACGGCCCTTGAATTCGCTGGCAATCACATTGAGTTTTTGGCGCACTGATTTTTTGCGCACCGATTGACCCGGCATGATGAAAGTGCGGCCCACGTAGCGATTTTTGACAAACCCTTCACGGTACGGCAAACCCAGCAACTGCGCCAGTTGCGCGGCGCTGGGGCGGCTGGACTCCGGGATCGGGATGACCACATCAATTTCATTCGGTGGCACGGTCGAGATCACCCGCTTGGCCAGTGTTTCACCCAGGTTCAAACGCGCCTGGTAGACAGAAATACCGTCCATCACGGAATCAGGCCGGGCCAGGTATACAAACTCAAAAATGCAGGGGTTCAACACCGGATGCTCGGCACACTGCTGCATGTGAACTTTACCTTCCAAGTCAATGAACACCGCCTCGCCAGGTGCAATGTCACGCTCGAATTTGTGCGACGTGCCCTCCAGCGCCACAGATTCGCTGGCCAGCATCCAGGTGTCTTCGCTGCGGCCCATGCACAACGGGCGAATGCCGTACGGGTCACGGAATGCCAGCACGCCGTGGCCGGCAATCAAGGCAATCACTGAGTATGAGCCCTTGATACGCAGATGCACCTTGCGCACCGCCTCAAACACATCCCGCGGACGCAAAGGCATGCCACGCGTGGTTGCCTCAATTTCATGCGCCAGCACATTCAGCAGCACCTCGGAATCACTCTCAGTATTGATGTGACGGTGGTCGGCGGTGAACAATTCCGCCTTCAATGCATGCGCGTTGGTCAGGTTGCCGTTGTGCACCAGCACAATACCAAACGGTGCGTTGACATAAAACGGTTGTGCCTCTTCCTCACTCATGGCGTTGCCAGCAGTCGGATAACGCACCTGTCCCAGACCGCAGTTGCCCGGCAGCGAGCGCATGTTGCGCGTGCGAAACACGTCACGCACCATACCCTTGGCCTTGTGCATGAAAAATTTACGCTCCTGCTGAGTGACGATGCCCGCAGCGTCCTGGCCGCGATGCTGCAGCAGCAATAAGGCGTCGTAAATGAGCTGATTTACCGGGGCGTTACTGACAACTCCAACAATTCCACACATACATATCCAATCTTTTCAACGACATTGTTCAAACACTCGCTCAGGCTGGCAAAAATTTATCAAGTTCACTTGGCAACACTGGCTTAAGGCCCTTGAGCACAGCCCCGGCCAGACCCGCGCCCACCGACGCATGCCATGAAGGACTTGATTTCATTGGGGTCATGCCGACCAGCACGGTGGCCACCAGCAACAGCAACACGCCCCGAACAGACCCGAACACCGCCCCCAGCGCCCGGTCCACCGGACGCAGCCCCACGGCCGTTGTGAGCTTCTTTACCACCACCGCGACCAGGCTGCCAAACAACACACTGACCACAAACACCAGCACAAACCCGGCGGCATAACGCATCATGTCACTGGATCCGCTCATTGGCAGGTAATGGGCTGCATCCAGCGCCAGCCACTGCGCAAGCCCAAAGGCAGCGACCCAACTGATCAGTGACAACACCTCAAAGACCAGCCCGCGCCAAGCACCCAGCAAAATCGATGCCAGCAGAACCGCCCCAAATATCCAGTCCAGCGCAGGCATGGCAGAGGTGTCAGAGCGTCAGCAACACCGCTGGTAAATTGAGTTTTTTGATCTTTTCAGCCGCTTTATCGGCCTCGGCCTTGGTCGCAAACGGCCCCACCCGAACCCGGATGCGTTTGCCGTCTTTGGTGTCTGCCACATGTGTATAGGTTTTCAAGCCCGCATGCTCGACTTTCAAACGCACCTCTTGAGCCCGCGCTGCATCGGCAAAAGCCCCCACCTGAACCACAATGCGACTTGCCCCGGCAGCGGGTGCTTCCGCACTTTTGGCATCGAGCAAGGCCTGCACGCTGGCGGCTTCCGCAGCCTTGGAAACTGGCGTACTCGATGCTGATTTAGCCAGCTTTGGGGCGTCATTTACTGCATTTTTCGTAGCTACCTCTGCTTTATTTAAACGAGCTACAGGCACATTTTTATCAGGAGTTTCAGTGATCACGCCTGGCTCATTGGCGGCGGTGGCAGCCGGTGCTGATTTGTCTGAAGCGGTTACTGATGCCTCTGAGGGCGCCTGGGCCGTGACGGACGTAGACGCTGCAGATGGGGTCGGCATAGCGGAAGGCACATTTGGCAGCGTGAGCGGCGCCAGCTTGTTGCGGTCAGGAATGTCGATGGGCGTGTCCACGGCAATCGGGCGTGGCTGCTTGTCAAACAAGAGCGGGAACCCGACCACCCCGATCAACACCAACACAGTGGCCCCTACCAAACGGTATTTGGCACGCTGGCGAATGGCCTCAATGCTCTGCGGCTGGGGGGGCGCACTGGTGGGTTCGTCGGCAGCTTTACGAAACTTGAAGAAAGCCATGCAGGATCAGTCGGTAAAAATCAGGAAAAATCAGGCGGAGGGCAAATGTTTGGCCTGCAGGCGGGGGATCCCTTCTTTGACCACGCCGCCTACGGTATAGAACGACCCGAAGACCACGATTCTATCAGCGGGGTCTGCGCCAGCGAGGGCCGCCTGCAGCGCCGATTCAGGGTCTGGCCAAGTGCTGGCACTGGCGTCATGGCGAGTGTTTTGGGCCTGCCAGGCTTGCAGCAACTCAGTGGCACTGGCGGCGCGCGCCGTCGGCAAATCGGTGAAATACCATTTGTCCACCAAAGGGTTCATGCGCCTGAGCAATGCGGCCACGTCCTTGTCAGCCATGGCACCAAACACGGCGTGTGTGGTGGGAAAAAACCCCATCGCATCCAGATTGAGCGCAAGTGCCGCCGCAGCGTGCGGGTTGTGCGCCACATCCAACACCAAGGTTGGCTGGCCCGGCACAATTTGAAAGCGCCCAGGCAATTCGGCAAACACAAACCCATTACGCACCGCCTGCGCTGTGACTGGCAGAAGGTCACGCAACGCAGTCAGTGCCGCCAGCACTCCGGCGGCGTTGACCAGCTGGTTGGCACCGCGCAGGGCCGGATAAGCCATGCCGCTGTAACGCCTGCCGCGCCCGGCCCAGCTCCACTGCTGCTTGTCGCCTGACGCGTTGAAATCATGACCGACACGCCACAGGTCGGCACCCACTTCCAGCGCACGGTCCAGCACACTTTGCGGCGGCAGCGGGTCGCTCACCACCACCGGTTTGCCAGTGCGCATGATGCCAGCCTTTTCGTAGCCAATCGCCTCACGGGTTTCGCCCAACAGCGCCATGTGGTCGAGGTCAATGCTGGTGATGATGGCGCAGTCAGGCTCGATGATGTTCACGGCATCCAGGCGGCCACCTAGACCCACCTCCAGAATCACCACATCCAGCGCGGTGTGACGCATCACCTCCAGAATGGCAAGGGTGGTGAATTCAAAGTAAGTCAGCGAGATATCGTCATCATTATGAACTCTGGCCCTTTCAACCTCTATGAATGCAGCTATCAATTCAGCAGCACCTACAGGGTCTCCATTGAGCCGCAGGCGTTCCTCAAAATGCACCAGGTGGGGCGAGGTGTAAACCCCGGTGCGGTAACCTGCCTGCATCAGAATGGATTCGAGCATGGCGCAGGTCGAACCTTTGCCGTTGGTGCCGGCCACGGTGATCACTGGGCAGGCAAATCGAATCGCCATACGATCAGCCACAGTCCGCACGCGGTCCAGACCAAGGTCGATGGTGACGGGGTGAAGCCGCTCACAGTGAGCCAGCCAGTCATGAAGTGTTTGAGGAGTTGGTGTCATACGGCCTGAATTGTCCCCCAGTGCAGGGTAAACCCGGCATGAACGGGACAATTTTCCGCACAATGGCATGATGTGGGCATGAACACCTCCACACTGACCGTTTTCGGCATACCAAATTGCGATACCGTCAAAAAAGCCCGCAGCTGGCTAACTGAGCATGGCATCGCATATGAATTTCACGACTTCAAGAAGCAGGGCGTTCCTGCGGATTTGTTGCCCGAATGGCTGACCAGCGCAGGCTGGCAAACGTTGGTGAACCGCAAAGGCACGACCTGGCGCAAGCTTGATGAGGCCACCCGCCTGGCCGTAATGGATGACGTGTCGGCCACTGCGCTGATGCTGGCAAACGCCAGCGTCATCAAACGCCCAGTGGTGGTGTGGGGCGACGGGGGCATCAGCGTGGGGTTTGATGTTGAGGTGTTTGCGGCGCGATCTCAGTTGAAGCTCCCCTAAAATCCAACGCTTTCATCGCCCGGAAATATTTGCATCATGACCACCACCCACATTGACGGCGTGACCGTTACCACGGCAGCCAGCGTTTACTTTGACGGCAAGTGCGTCAGCCACGGCATCACCTTTGCCGATGGCACCAAAAAATCAGTCGGTGTGGTGTTGCCAGCCAGCTTGACCTTCAACACCGGCGCGCCAGAAATCATGGAATGTGTGGCCGGTAGCTGCGACTACAAACTGGCCGGCAGCGAGACCTGGCTGACATCCAAGCCGGGTGACACATTCAGCATTCCCGGCAATTCCAGCTTTGACATCCGTGTCACCGAGCCCTACCACTACATCTGCCACTTCGGCTGATGGTTGGATGACGGGCTAAAAAATGCTCCAGCGTCGTTGCGCCGCCTTGCCGTACACAGGCGTACTGTCTGCGGCGGCACGCCTAGCCGGGACAATTTTTAGCCCGTCCGAGACGTTTTTTGAATATTAATATTAATAGCTACTCACGCTTAGTCCATAAGGGCTAGAGGCCAAAATCATGTCTAAAACCATTCTTCAGAACATTCCCGTGGGCCAAAAGGTTGGCATCGCCTTTTCGGGCGGACTTGACACCAGCGCCGCGCTGCACTGGATGAAACTCAAGGGTGCCCTGCCCTACGCCTACACCGCCAACCTGGGGCAGCCCGACGAGTCGGATTACGACGAAATTCCACGCAAGGCGATGGAATATGGCGCTGAAAAAGCCCGTCTGATCGACTGCCGCCCGCAGCTGGCTGCCGAAGGTGTTGCCGCGATGCAAAGTGGTGCGTTTCACATCTCTACTGCGGGTGTGACCTACTTCAACACCACGCCCTTGGGCCGCGCCGTGACTGGCACCATGCTGGTGTCAGCCATGAAACAGGACGACGTCAACATCTGGGGCGACGGCAGCACCTTCAAGGGCAACGACATCGAGCGCTTTTACCGCTATGGCCTGCTGACCAACCCCGCGCTCAAAATTTACAAGCCCTGGCTTGACCAGCAGTTCATTGATGAGCTTGGTGGCCGTTCCGAGATGTCGGCATTCATGACGGCGCACGGTTTTGGCTACAAGATGAGCGCTGAAAAAGCCTACTCCACTGACAGCAACATGCTGGGTGCCACCCACGAAGCCAAAGACCTCGAGTTTTTGAACAGCGGCATGAAGATCGTCAACCCCATCATGGGGGTTCCGTTCTGGAAAGACGACTGCGTGGTGAAAGCCGAAGAAGTGTCGGTGCGTTTTGAAGAAGGCCGCCCGGTGGCGCTAAATGGCGTTGAATACCCAGACTTGGTCAGCCTGATTCTGGAAGCCAACCGCATTGGTGGCCGCCATGGGCTGGGCATGAGCGACCAGATCGAAAACCGCATCATTGAAGCCAAGAGCCGCGGCATCTACGAAGCCCCCGGGCTGGCGCTGCTGTTCATCGCGTACGAACGTTTGGTGACAGGCATCCACAACGAAGACACCATCGAGCAATACCGCGACAACGGCCGCAAGCTGGGCCGCCTGCTGTACCAAGGCCGTTGGTTTGACAGCCAGGCCATCATGTTGCGCGAAACCGCGCAGCGCTGGATTGCCAGCGCCATCACCGGCACAGTCACGCTGGAACTGCGTCGTGGCAACGACTATTCGCTGCTCAACACCGAGTCACCCAACCTGACCTATGCGCCCGAGCGGCTGAGCATGGAAAAGGTAGAAGACGCGCCGTTCAGCCCGCTGGACCGCATCGGCCAGCTCACCATGCGCAACCTCGACATTGTGGACACCCGCGCCAAGCTCGGCATCTATGCACAAAGCGGCATGCTGTCACTGGGCAAGGATGGCGACTTTTTGAAGTTGGGTGGCGGTAAATAGTCGCTGATGTAATGCGTGTGTTGCCGCGGGTCAGGCCGGCAGCGCGCGGCAGGCTGGCACCCAGACGCCATGCTTTTTAAAATCGTGCCTGCCTGTCTGCCAAAGCCAACGGCCAAATTCCAGACATCGCTCATCCAATGGCCGTGCCTTTGCCCCGATGCATCCCTCTGCAGCACGTCAGATAGCTGCGGCGCAACCAGCGTCAGTCATGCGATTGCCAGTTGTTCTCTTGATGCGGGAATCCATCGCCTTTGATGAACGGTATGTTGTCTGGCGCACGGATGCTGTGCTGGCTTTTCTGTAAATTGCTAGCTTGATCAAGCTTTTCCCCATTTTTTTGAAGATCAAGGAGACAACGGCAATGGATACAAATGACGGCAAGAAATATTTGTACGATGTAGTCAATGACTTTGATGTGGCAATGCTGGTGACGCATGTTGCCAATGCGATCCACGCGCGGCCGATGGCCATAGCGCGCCTGGACGAAGGCATTGGCGCTTATCTTGTGACCGATATCAACTCGCTCAAAGTGGACGAAATCAGAGTCAACCCACAGGCGATACTCACTTTTCAAAGCGCCAATAAATTTGCCGCATTGCGCGGCGAATTGACTGTATTGCGCGACCGGCAGTTGATAGAGGAGCTGTGGAAGGAAACCTGGAAGCTTTGGTTTCCTGACGGCAGGTCGGACCCCAAAATTGCCTTGCTGAAATTTACGGCGCACGAAGGTGAATACTGGGACAACGCCGGCATGCAGGGAATTAAATACGTCATTGATGCCGCCAAAGCCTATGTGGCTGGAGAAACGCCGAAAACAGACGACGCACAGCACGCCAAAGTTCGCCTGTAATTAACATGTTCATCAAGCTTTATGCCATCGCACTTCCAGTCTTCATTGCCATCGATGCGATCTGGCTCGGGCTTGTGGCCAAGAATTTCTATCGCAACCAAATAGGTTTTCTGATGAAAAGTGAAATCAACTGGGTAGCCGCAGTTGTTTTTTATTTGTTGTTTGTTGTCGGGCTTGTGCTTTTCGTTGTGGCTCCAGCAATTGAAAAGAAATCCTGGATGCACGCGCTCTTATTTGGGGCTCTCTTCGGGCTAATCACTTACGCCACCTACGACCTCAGCAACCTTGCGACGCTCAAAGATTGGCCAATTTTGGTAACGATAGTTGATTTAGCCTGGGGCGCCACACTTGCCGCGTCGGTCGCAACTGCAACTTATTTCATCGCACGCCGAGTCAGCCTTTGATGACAGCAGATTAGAGACGCTCGGGGTCAAGTGACAAGCGTCGCTTAGCCGAGTCACAGGCGCTTCAGATCTGTTTTCTTATTTGCGCGCCAAGTATTGCCGCGCAATCGGCAGCAGGGTCGAGGCCCTGATGCCCAGTGACGTCAGCCCTGGCAACTTGCCCGTGGCCACGTTGTCAACCTTCATCGAATCCAGGTTGTCCAGACTCATCAGTGGCTCACCCGGTGCCAGGCCCATGAGCATGGCCTGCAACCGCCCAGCCCAGGTTGGCAGTGCAATCACCGGCCGGCCGCCGCCTGCCACACCACTGGCCTGGGCTGACAGTTGCACAATTTCCTTGAGTGTCAAGATGTCCGGGCCAGCTGCCTCAATGATGCGCGGTGACGCCTGCCCGTTGGCGCCTTTGATGCACGCCACGATGGCATTCGCCACGTCTTCAACCCACACTGGCTGAAATCGCGCAGCGGCACCCGCCAGGGGCATCAGCGGGAAGAGCTTCTGCAATTTCGCAAACAGGGTCAAAAACTTGTCGCCCTCGCCAAAGATCACGCTGGGGCGAAGAATGCTCAGATCAAACCCCTTTTGCGCTGCGGTACCTGCGCCGCCGCCTTCTGCGGCCTGCAACAACACTGCTTCGCCCTCGCCTTTGGAGCGCAAATACATCGATGGTGACTTGTCTGGCTGCAAGGAATCTGCACCAAGCGCACTCACATGGATGACCTGATTGACACCACTGCCAATACAAACCCGCGCAATTTTTTGCGGCAAGGCCACATGCACACGCTCAAATGCTGCCTGGTCACCATGCAGGATGGCCACCAGATTGACAAGTGCAGCGTGCCCTGGCACCACACGCGCCAAGGCGGCTTCGTCATGCACATCAAGCTCCAGCACGGTTAAGCCAGGCAGATGTATGAGGTGTGTGGCATTTGACCTGCGCCGCGTTGGCACGGTGACTTGCCAGCCCTCGCGCGCCAGCTTTTCACAGACATGTGCACCCACGAAGCCGGTGCCGCCTAAAACAAGGATTTTTTTCATATAGCTGATGATGCACGCAAACAGCCGCCTTTTGCGGTTAAAGGGTCAAATAACGACAGGTTCAATTTCCAGCCGGATGCCAAAACGCTCGTACACACTGGTCTGAATAGCTTTGGCCAGCGTCATGACTTCACCGCCAGTCGCGCCATCAGGGCCGTTGATCGCACCACGATTGACCAACACCAGGGCCTGCTTTTCATACACGCTGGCCTGCCCGACCGACTTGCCGCGCCAACCACAGGAGTCAATCAACCAACCCGCAGCCAGTTTGACCGAGCCATCAGCCAGTACGTAATGCACCACTTTGGGGTCACGGGCAATGATGTCGGCGCACTGTTCAGCGGTCACCGTGGGGTTTTTGAAGAAGCTGCCCGCGTTACCAACCACATCTGGGTTTGGCAACTTCGCCTGGCGAATCTCACACACCCAGTCAAAAATCTGTTGCGCGGTGGGCTGTGTGCAGCCATGTTCGGCCATTTTTTTTTCAATGTCCGCATAACCGAGCACCGGCTTCCAGGGCTTTGGCAGCGCAAATCGCACACGCAGTATCAAGGCCCGGTCTTTCAGGCCCAGCGCCTGGTGGCTTGCCTGCACATCCGCAGCACTGGCGTGTTTGAACACCGAGTCACGGTAACCAAACGCACAATGCGCCGCGTTCAGGGTGAACGCCTCGCCGGTCTGCAGGTCAATGGCGTCCAGTGACTCAAAGCGGTCTTGCAACTCCACGCCGTAAGCACCAATGTTTTGCACGGGAGAGGCCCCCACCGTGCCAGGAATCAGTGCCATGTTTTCCAGGCCTGGATACCCCAGCGCCAGTGTCCAGGCCACAAACGCGTGCCAGTTCTCGCCGGCACCTGCCTCCACGATGAAGGCCTTGGCGGTTTCATTGACAAGCCGACGGCCCATCAGCTCGACCTTGAGTACCAGGGGTTTAACGTCACCGGTAAGCACCACGTTGCTGCCGCCGCCGAGCACAAATTTCGGTGCTTGCGCCCATTCTGGCGATGCCAGCAGCGCCTGCATATCGGAAACATCCGCAATACGTGCCAGCGCATGCGCTTTGGCGACGATATGGAAGGTGTTAAAAGCCTGTAAAGGCACATTTTTCTGGACTAACATGCGGACATTGTCCAACTTTTGAACCGCTCAATATGCCTTCTTTTGACACCGTTTGTGAAGCCAGCATGGTGGACGTGAAACACGCCATCGAAAACACCACCAAGGAAATTACCACCCGCTTTGACTTCAAGGGCACACCTGCTGCCATCGAACTCAAGGACAAGGAAATCACGATGATTGGCGACGCTGAATTTCAGCTTAGCCAGATTGAAGACATCTTGCGCAACAAGCTCACCAAACGCAATGTCGATGTGCGTTTTCTGGACAAAGGCGATGTGCAAAAAATGGGCGGTGACAAGGTCAAGCAAATCATCAAGTTGCGTGACGGAATCGAGGCTGAACTGGGCAAAAAAATCCAGCGCATCATCAAGGACAGCAAAATCAAGGTGCAAGCCGCGATTCAGGACGGCAAACTGCGGGTCACCGGCACCAAGCGTGACGACCTGCAAGCGGCCATGGCGCTGATGCGCAAGGAAGTCACCGACATCCCCCTGAGCTTTGACAATTTCCGCGATTGATCAGCCAATGCTGTGAACTGACTGAGCGCGTACCATGACCTTTATCGTCAAGTCTGAAAACGACTACGAAGACCTGTTGGGCCAGTGGGCAGACCTTGAATCAGGCCTGGGCATCTTGTTGGGCCACCCGGCCAGCGCCCAGGAATTTGAAGCCCGCATTTACCAGTACGACCGCTGGATGCAGGATCTGATCCAGCGCGACACCGATGTGGCACTCTACCTGCTGTTCCAGCTGGCGGCGCAGTCGCCAGTGGGCTACAGCGCCTCGCACGCCTTGGTGTGCGCGGTGTTGTGCCATTTGGTGGCCCCTGAATTTGAACTGACCCAGCACGAGCGCAACAGCCTGGTGCGCGCTGCGCTGACCATGAACATTGCAATGACGGCGCTGCAGGACGAATTGGCCACGCAGCGAGGTAGCCCCACCCCCAAACAGAAAGTGGCGATCCAGACACATTCTGCAGAAGGTGCCCAGATGCTTGGCAAGCTTGGCATCAGCAATGAGCTCTGGCTGGACATCATTCATTTGCACCACCAAGATGAAAAGCTGAGCGGTGACATCCAAGATCTCGCACCGTCGCTGCGATTGGCGCACGTTTTGAACGTGGTGGACCGATATGCCGCGATGATCAGTCCACGCCAGTCCCGTGAAGGACGCAGCGCCACAGAGTCTGCCCAAAGCATCATCCAAGGCGATGCCACGCACGACAACCGGGTTGGCCAGACTCTTGTCCGCGTTGTGGGACTGTGCCCTCCCGGCACATTTGTCCGGCTTGACGATGATGAAGTGGCTGTTGTGATGCGCCGAAGCAAACAAGCCAATTTGCCTGACGTGGCCATCGTGCTGAACAGTCAGGGCCAGCAGGTCAGGCCACCTGCCCTGCACCACACTGCAGATGGCCGCCCACATATCGTGGGCGCGGTACCGGCATCTGCCATACAAGAGCGCATCAATCACCACGTCATCCTGCAGTTGGGGGTGCAGGCCGTTTGACCGGCGCGTCAAACCTTTGGCGTCCAATCGACCTGTTGCTGAACTTCACCGGCAAATCCATTGACATCAAAACTGCGCTCGATCAGGTCCGCCCGGTGACGCCCGACAAACATCACAGAACTGGCACGCGTGCCGTAGTCTGGCGTGTGAATAAAGCCGGCAGAGAGTGCTTTTTCCCAGTTAGGTGACATCCCGGTTTGTGGAAGGTCGGCATCTGCCGCAGTACGCCGATCGGACAAAAGTGCAAAGAGGGAGTCAACTTCAAGTTCCCGAGTTGAGTCTTGGGCATGAAAATCGCTCTTCGCCAACAGGTGCGTGAAGCTGTCACGCAATCGGCCTACTTTTGGCCATGGCACATTGAAGTCAGCATTGGATACAACCCCGACACCTTTGGACAGCTTGAACGCGCACTGGTGGCGGCTTTCAAACCCCATTAATGACTGACCGTCAAACACCAGCAAGTTGAACGGGTTGTAGGCATGCGCCCGCGATGCAAGTGCCTCCAAGTACTGCCCGGAATCACCGATGCCACTCAAAAACTCGGTGGTGAGGTCCCCTCGAGAAGGGGCGTTCGGGCGGATTTTGGACGGATCACGGTAATTGGTGAGGGCCGCCACTCGCCCGGTGACACTCACGCCCAGCCAAGTGCCGTTGCCCTGCAGGTCTTTGCCCGCCACAATGGTTTGATCGACCCAGCGGTGTAATGCCTGGGTCGGTCGGGCATAGAACTCGTCGCGGTTGGCGGCAATGACGAGCGGAACAAGTGCCTGGGGCTGCCAGCTAAACGCAATCAAGCACATGACACGCTGCGAACAGGTCTGTTCCGTCAGTTGACTTTTGGACCAGAAGACCGCAGTTCTTCCATCAAGGCACCCGGTCGGCCTCCCCCAGCCAAATGACTTCTGTACCAAACTGTCAGGATGCTTGTGACCACCGGGCCAGGGTTTTGACAAACCTTTTGAAAATCCAGCCCGTTAAGCTGACAGATCATGTTGACGAGGTCCATGTCCAGATCAATGGCATTCGCCTCGCAGCGGCGGATATTCAGGTCAGAAAAGGTGTAGCCCTCAGGCAGTTTGAGCGTCAGGAGTGAATCTGTTGGCATGGTCAACAGGAGAATAACCTATGACCGCCGTTCTTCGATTCGGTTTTGACTGCGCTGGAGCTGATTTTTTGCCTGCTGCATCAACAAACTCATCAAGACCGCGGCGGCAGCGGATTTGGCCAATCCGGGCGAGGCCGTCACCAACTGGGACAGTCCGGCGATGGCGTCGTTGCTGACCTGCTGCGCCCAGTCAGCCAACTTCACCACATCACCGGGCTCAATGGCGGAGGTGTCTTCAAGGGCGACGGTTGGGTTAGCCAACCCGCTGCGCAGGCGAGTGTTGGCAAAGACGCCGTTTGCAATCGCCATCAAGCCAAGAATGCCCAACGGGCGCATCAAATGTTCGAGAATCCGTGCGCGCAATCTGGGTGGGGCAGACTCATAGACCTCGCCTATAAGCTGGGGAACGGAAATGTTCGGCTCCACAACGCCAGACGGCGCTGGAGCAATTTGAGTTGGAAGTCGATTCATGGGCTAAAAAGTGAAAAGTTGATGGGGCGACCTCATGGATACACTGTGCACAAAAATCTTACCCTTCATATGTTTCAACGTCATGAAAATTCAGGACAATCCGGTAAAGAATCGTTGCTGGATGTGACGAAAGCCATGCCAAAAAAGCATTGCGCAACCGCAATGACAATCAGCACGCTTGCGTATCAATTGCACTAATTGCAAAGGCCGAGGATTTTCTCCTGCTGGGAGCAAGCTTTCCTCACTGGGATTGCAACGGGAAGAGCCGCTTTTGCTGTACTTTCAGTACTTGCAGAGCAGGACAGTATTTCAGCGGCTGTTGGTTGATAGTAAGACCAGCCGCGCCCAAGTTTCGGTAATACCATTTCAACCTCCCTCCATTTTGGGTGACCTTTTTCCTGCAGCAATGAGAAGTTTTGACAGAGCGAGCGCGCCAAGTGGCGAAGGCTGGTTTCCGTGTCCTTGAGTTGAAAGTCGTAGGTCACAAGAAAGGCTTTGACTGCCAGCGCCGGGATGTCCTCAGCGAGCAGGTTGGGGTAACTGCTGGCTTGCACCTTGGCTGGAAAATAAGTCTTCAGCACCGCATTGCTGGACGCATGACTGGGATCGAAGCGCAGCAATTTGATGAGTTTTCTTGCCTCCGGCTTCATGTCCACCAGCAGCTTGGCTGGCTGGCCCGCCACAACCGCCACCACATCAACGGAACGGTCTGTTACCAACTTGGAGAGTGCCTCTTCGTTGGAGAAAAAGCTTGTGCTTGCCTGCGGCATGGCACCACCAAACATCGCGCGGTACAGTGTGAATGAAGTCAGTGCCGTGCCACTGCCAGACTCTCCCGCGTTGATTTTGGCGTTCTTGATGTCATGAATGTGGTTCAGCTCCGAGTCCGATCGCACAACGAAATAGATCTCTTCGTTGTAGAGAGGCATGATCACACGCAAGGGACGGATAAGTTTCGCTGAGAAAGCGTTTCCGCCTGCCGCAATGTCCACATAAGACTGATACACATCGGACTGAACCAACGCCAATTTGACGCCAGGCTCGTAGCGCAACCGCCGAACATTTTCAGCAGAACCTGCCGATGTCACGGCGTCGAGTTTGATGTTCGCCTGGGGCGCTACAAACTCTGCCAGGTCGCGTCCGATCTTGATATAGGTGCCGCGTTCCGACGCGGTCACAATCTTGTAATTGACTGCTGACACCGCCAACGCGCTGTACATCAGCATACCGACCACCAGCAACGCCCTACCAGCTAATTTTTTCATACTATAAATCCCCTTTTTTAATTTCCGGACTGCACAAGCCCAGTGTTGCGACTGCCTCGGGACACGCCTCCAATGCCGACTGATCTGGCCGATGACTGACCCCAGTATTCGTAATAGCTGCGGTTGAACGCACCGTAGCCGATGCCGCTTGACCCGTTGGTACGACTGGATTTATCTTGTCAAGTGCCGTTTCGCCGACAATGATTTCATTTGGCATTCCTTTGATTGCGGTCTTGGCTTCCACGGGTGACGCCAAAGTGGGTGTTGCGGGGTCAACTGGTTGAACGGCAAGAATTTTCTGGCCTGATGGAGACGTCAGATACGGCGCAGAACTAAGAAATATCAAGGTCCCAACGGCCACCAACCCAATCAATGTTGCCGCCGGAATCAGCCACCTAGGACGTGTGACTGGAGAAACGGCGCCCCTGTCGTACGCAAGCTTCTGACCCTGTTCCACCTGCATCTCGTCAACGCCTGAAAGGGTCAAAACCGGGCCCTCTCCAGCATTCGACGCTACAGCGAACGGGGCGCCACATTTGTAACAGTTGACAGCATTTCGACTGTCAACCGCATCACAGTGGCTGCAGGGTTGCAAGTCCAATTGAGCATCACAGCCGGTGCAAAAAATTGCTTCAGCCGGGCTGAGTTGGCTGCAAAAAAGGCAACGAAGCGGAAATGTCACCGTCATGCGAATAAATTGATTTCAGGGCCGACGCGCAGCTGTATTTTTGGATAAATCGAATTTGTCGATTGTGCGTTGTCGTGAAAGCCGGAACTGTGTGCCAACGCACATTTGGCTAATGCTTCCACCATTTGTACCCGCGGAGTCGCCTGGCTGTCAATACCACTCGTTGCTTTTTTGATCGACAAGCTGTTGATGAGACAAAAATCAATGAAAGAACCTTAGCGGCTGATGTCACGCGCAATGGTCCAGTAAGGGAACGGTAACCAAAGAGCAATTTGACGATATCTTCCAGAATTTCAGAACAGACCTCGTCTCATGAGCCCTTGGCGCTGAGATCAGCCGCCACCATGCCCCATTCACCTCAGGCCTGCCAGACCCCAAACCCACCCTCACGCAGGTCAATGCCCAACTCAACCTCTAAACTCCGGGCTTCGTCATAGGTCAGCGGGTTGTACAACGCATACAGTTCCGGCATTAGGCGTTGACCAAACTGCTGCACATATCGGTTGGCCTGAATACCAGCCTTATGCTTATCAAACCGCACATCCGGGTCCAGTCCGGTCATGCCAACGTAGACGCAGGGCTTTCCTGGCTGGTAATCCGGGTTCGATCGCATGAACTTGATGTTGAGCAAAACGTCATTGGACAGTTCAACGACATAGACGTGGTAATGCTTGCGCCGAGCCATGGTCCATTGGCCCAGGTTCAGTCAATCAGCGAGCGCTGTGCCGGTGGCTCTGCTTTCGCCAACAGTTCACCACCAGCGCAAGAAATCCGCGTTGGGATGGCTTTGCCACTGCGCCAATCCGGCTCAAAAAAGGCATCGACCGGGATGATGCAATGCTGGGCGTTTTTCCAGGCGTCCCTGAAACTTGGTTTGGCGGCCACAGTCTCGCTGCGCGCGTTGTAGGTTTGACGGCCGATGTTGACATCCGTTGCCCAGTGCGGGATCAGGCCAAACAGTCCGGGCAAAGTTTCCCGTTCAGGCACGGCCTCGTCACCCACATCCGCTTCCCTGGGTCTGCGAATGAAAGTCGCCAGGTAACACGGCCAGACATCGTGCTTGCCGACGTCAACATGTGGTTGCACGCCGAAATGTCTGGTGTAGCGAGCACGCTCCTTGATGGCTTGATAATGGCGGTACATTCGGGCATGTTAGCCAGTTCTGTCAGTGCGGATGAAACGAGTCTGTACCGCTGCCAGCGGTCATCCACTCACTGGGGCACAGGAATGCGCCGACGCTTGATGACCACCACCACCGGAGGGGCTGCGCTCAATGGCGCCTCCTTGAACAAAAACACCGGCTCCACCGTCTTGGCATGCGCTGTCGCCGCCGCAAGTTGCTTGTTGTCGGCATGGCTCAGGGGTGTCACATGGTCACCCACCACCAAAACAAAGTCATCACCAAGTTTGGCCAAGGCACCACTTTGCATGCCACGGCGGGCACTGCCCAACAACAGAAGTGGGTCCTCAGATGGGCGCTCGTAGGTGTATTTGGCCCATTCCGGCGCGCCCAGGCGCACGGACCAATGTGATTTAGGTTTCAATTCGACATCCAACAAACAATTTAGGGTGCATTGTCGCTGTGAATGTGGATGGCTGCCAAGAGGAGATAACCAGTGTTGACGGCGGATTGTCCCAAATAGCGGGTCAAGGCTGCGGACAAGTTCCGGAACAACTCCCTCAAACTCCCACCCACCCTGGCTCATCGGGGTCTGCCTAAAAAACAGGCAAATGCAGGCACAGGTTGGGCAAAAGATCGGCATGGTTGCAGTCCTACCCATATAGTGGATAACAAAGGGCTATCCATTTAGCTCCACATTCCGACGGAACCACCACGTTATTTGCCGCCCTCAACGTGCTTGATGGTCAAGTCATCGCACAGTGCCAGCAGCGCCACCGCCATACCGAGTGGTTGAAGTTTTTAAAGCAAATCGAGCGCGAGACACCCAAGGGCAAAGCGCTGCACTTGATCGTTGACAACTACGCCACGCATAAGCATCCGGTGGTACAGAACTGGCTAGACAAGCATCCAAGATTTCACAT
>Ga0136636_10000094_pt1 | contig 33326 bp, 30 predicted proteins | sample AntDrymUQ8522106_2_FD_104653 | JGI IMG/M metagenome (GOLD analysis project Ga0136636, IMG submission 104653) | Polar desert sand microbial communities from Dry Valleys, Antarctica - metaG UQ852 (21.06) | ecosystem: Environmental > Terrestrial > Soil > Desert | place: Antarctica: Dry Valley... | reverse complement strand
TCGGCGGTCGAAAAGCCCGGCTCCCAAATCAGATTGATGATTTCCTGATCGGAAAGCTGCTGGTTCGGTTGCACCAGACCTTTTTCAATCGCCTTGCTGAGAATTTTTTCTTTCGGCAGGCCGCCGCCGTCATCAATCACTTCAATCACGATGCTGCCCGAGTCATGGTAGGCATTCAGATCAACCCGGCCACGCCGCGATTTACCCTTGGCTTCGCGCACGTCGCCGAGTTCAATACCGTGATCAACACAATTACGCACCAGATGCATCAGCGGGTCGCCGATTTTTTCGACGACAGATTTGTCGAGTTCGGTTTCGGCGCCGGTGATGACCAGATCAATTTCCTTGCCGATTTCCTTGGAAACATCACGCACGACGCGATTGAAGCGGGTAAAAGTCTCGCCGATCTGAACCATGCGCAACTGCAGGGCCGAGTCGCGGATGTTTTCAACCAGACGGGAGAGAATGGAGGTTGACTCCACCAGTTCGCTCTGGCCGCTCCGTTGGGCCAGCAGGTTGGCCGAAGCGCCGGCAATCACCAGTTCGCCGACCAGATCAATCAACTGATCCAGCTTGTCGGCCTGGACGCGGATCAGCCGGGCTTCGACTGCTTTCTTCTCACTGACCAGGGTTTGCTTTTTAACCGCAGCGGCAACGACTTCTTTGTGAACAACGTGGTGCTCAATCAGGATGTCACCGATTTGGGCCGTCGGATTTTCATCCCCGCTGCTGGCTGCCGAGGCCTTGCCCTGCTGTTGCGAGACCAGGCCATCTTCAAGTTCGGTCGGGGTCAGCGCGCCGCAGCGGGTGAGAATTTCGCCCAGCCGCATGTCGTCTTCCGGCAGTTCCTTGATCAGCTTGAGGTATTCCGAGAGCTTGCTGTTCGGCGGCAGGATGCGCAGTTCGCAATCGTCGCGGCAGAAATCGAAAACGCGTTCAATGTCAGCTTTCGAGGCGCGGGTTTGCAGGCGAATCTCGAAGCCGAGATAGCACGATTCCGGGTCCATCTCAGCGGTGGCTGGCATGGCATCAGGAATCGTTTCGATGGCAAGAATTTCGCCCAGCGAAGTAAGAAAACGGATGAAGGACAGTGGGTCCATGCCGCCACGTAGCACGTTCTGGCCGAAGCGGATAGAAATGTGCCAGGCGTCAGTGACCATGACACCACCACCGGAGCTGTGAAACTCAGTTTCGCTTTCGACTACCGCGCCGCCCGTCACGGCAGCGGCGGTGCCGCTGGTGTAGGCGGCGAGTTCTTCCTGCAGTACCTCACCGTTCGCTTTGACGTCTGCTGCCGGGTCGGGAATGCCAGCTTCAAGCACATCCATCAGCTTGCCGAGGTGGTCGCAGCAGCGAAGCAGCAGGCCGGTCAGATCACTGGAAACCTGAATCTCTTCATTGCGCAAGCGGTCAAGCACATTTTCGACCTTGTGCATGAAGCCTTCGATGAAGTGGCATTCAATAACGCCAGAAGCACCCTTGATGGTGTGGGCAGCGCGGAAAATACCGTTGATGTTTTCTTGATTGTCTGGTTCCTGCTCCAGTTCGAGCAGGCCGTTTTCCATGGCCTGCAATTGCTCGCGGCCTTCCTGGATAAATACGCCAGTGAGTTCGTCCATGTTTCCCTCAGGCTTGTTCGTGCGCGGTGATGATCACCGGGTCGCCAAAGAACGTGGCAAGATTGCAAAAATCCAGCGTCTGGCGCACAACCGGGCTGTGGGCGACGATGGAAAGATGTTTGTTTTGCCGACCAGCTTCGCGCTTGGCCAGCAAGAGCAGTTGCAAGCCGGCGGTATCCATTTCAGCCACTTGGGAAAGGTCGAGCTCAAGGGCTTCCGCGTCATCTAGTGCGGCCATCAACTGCTGCTTCTGGTCCATCGCGTGGTATATGGTCAGATCTTCGGTAATGGCTAATCGGCTTGGGCTAGACATGTAATCTCCTTAAAACAGCTCGATTTTGGCTGAGGCCGCCTGCGCCTTGCCGCCGCCAAAAGCACTGGCCGGCTGATGCAGGGATTGTTGATGGCTCGCCCGCTGGGTATCCATGACGTAGGAGCTGTACAGCTCATTGAGGTGCTCATTGAGCGGGGTGTATTTGAAATTTTCGCCCTCGGAATCGAGGATGCGCCGGGAGAGAATTTCACAATGCTCGTCGAGCTTGTTCAAGGCCTTGAGCACCTGCTCGATCTGCTGCCGGGTAATGTCCTGGAACTGCACGCTGGCTAGTACATCCATGAACATTTTGCCCAGTTCGCTACTAGATTGTTTGACCGTCGACAGCACATTTTGATCATGTTCGAGTAGTTGTTGGTAGCCGTTGCCGAGCTTGGCTAACTGGGTTGAGAATTCAGTCAAGGCATCGCGTTCGGCCGAAACGTTGCTGTGCGCCAATTTTTCTTGAAACTGTTTGCGGATGGTTTCGGCAACGCCGTTGATGCCTTCGTTGATCTTGGTGACGGCTTTGTCCGATTCGCCTGAAAGCTTGCGTACTTCGTCGGCGACGACGGCAAAACCACGCCCGGCTTCACCGGCGCGGGCAGCTTCGATGGCGGCATTAAGGGCGAGCAGGTTGGTCTGGCTGGAAATATTGCGGATCAGCTGAACCAAGGTGCCCAGGCCCTGGGCTTCCTTGACGACTTGGCTAATTCGTACCTGGTCATCGTTCGCTTCGTCGATACGATGCTTGATATAGCTGTCCATCTTCTCGATTAACAGACGATTGCCATCAATTTCTTGCAGGGAGTCGGCGTTGATCGATTGTGAAGTGTGGGCGGTTTCTGCAACAAAATTATCCAAACGGGTGACTACGGCATCGATCGATTGCAGCCGTTCGGCAATGTCGTAAGCGGCCTTTTCTGTTTCTTGAATGATGTTGTTCAACTGACCGCGCAACACATCGTTGTAAGCCCGGACGGCGATGAGTTCTTTGGCAACCTCTTCGCCAACCACTTCAACATCGGTGACTTTCTCCATGATGGCTTTGCTATCGTTCGCCGCGCCATACGTCAAGTCACGATAAAAGGCTAAAGATGCTGCTTGCTGAGCAATAAAGGCAATCGCGACAAGAATGACCGAGCCCAGCGCGTCGGACAAGGGCGAAGACATACCCAGGCCTTTAATAAAGAAGTTGATAAACCACTCGTTGGCCAAATAAACCACACCGAAGGTGCCGACCATGATTATCAACGCTACAAGTAGCAGCCGTCTGAACAAGTTGTTAATTAGCATGGTGCGCTCCTAGCGCAGGACAAGCTTGATCGTATTCAGCAACTCGTCAGCGGTGGCCGGTTTGACAATCCAGCCCGAAGCACCGGCAGCCTTGGCTTCCAGTTTGCGTGACTGTTGCGATTCGGTGGTGAGGAACAGGATCGGCATAAAACGGTAGTTCGGCAATTTGCGAACTTCCTTGATCAGTTCAATACCGTTGATGCCGGGCATGTTGAGATCGGTCATCAACAGATCGACTTTGACGCCGGCTTGAAACTTCCGCAGCGCCTCTTCCCCGCTGCTTGCCTTTTCAGTGGCGAATCCGGCTTTGGCCAGAATATTGGAAATGCTTAACAGGATGGTGGCTGAATCATCAACCAGGAAAATAGTTTTCACTTCGTGCAACTCCGTAGAGATTAGGCTTTGAAGGCTGGTCAGGTAAGCCGCCTTCTATTATTTACTGGCCCAGTTTGGTATTCAACAGCAATTATGGCAAATAAGAACTGAAGTGACTATGACACAAAAAGTTATGTTGCATTTGATCTAGCGCAAGGAATATTTGCAATTACTACGGTCGACGGTGAATTTATACACATTTTCTCACTTTTAGCAAAAGACTGGATGCAACAGATACCGCTTAAGGAATGTACTTCATACCGAGCGACGCAACCGCATGTGGGTCGAAATCATTTGCCCGACATGCTGATCGAGGTCGCTCCCTTTTTGACAATTGAGCAGCAAATGCAGCAGACCACTGGCAAAGGACCAGGTATCGCGCGCCATTTCCAGCGGGTCGAGACCCGGCCGCAAATAGCCCTTTTCCGCCGCCGACTGGTACACCACTTCGATTTTCTTGAGGAATTCTTGCGCCGGACGGCCCACCTCTTCCTGCACGCTGGCAAACTCATCAACGTATTCACAGCGTGAAATCATGATCTCGAAAACTTCACGCACCACGGCGCAATCATCCAGGACGCGAAAGAATTCTTTTAGCGATGCTTCAATAGCGTCAAGCGGATTGGCCAGGTCTGGCGAATACAGATAGGCGTCGGTCCGTTCGACCATGGGCATGAAGACATCTTCCCGCATGGCGAAAAACAATTCGGCCTTGTCCTTGAAGTGCCAGTAAATGGCGCCGCGCGTAACGCCAGCGGCAGTGGCAATTTTTTCCAGCGTTGAACGACTGACGCCGCGCTGGTGAAATACCGTGCGCGCTGCAGTAATAATTTCCTTGCGCGTCTGTTCTGCATCTTCTTTGGTTTTTCTAACCATTTAACTCTCCCCACCCATTGCTGGGCTACACAGTTATAAATGTAAGCGATCAAATGAAAGCGCCAAAATTATTTACATACATACTTGAATGTATATAATAGCGCAAACTTTCTCGTTGGAGTAATTCCCCATGAATTCCGGAAACCTGTCGCGGCGCTTTAGCCTCCCTGTCATTTTCGCCGCCTCGGCCTTGAGCGCTGCGCTGCTCGCCGGCTGTTCGGACAACAAACCTGCCGCGCCCGCCATGGGGCCGATGCCGGTCACCGTGCTGGAAGTGCAGCCGCAGCGCGTGCCCTCCTCCGTTGAAGTGATGGCGCAAACCGAAGGGGCGCGGGAAACTGAAGTTCGCGCCCGGGTTGGCGGCATTCTGCTCAAGCGGCTGTATCAGGAGGGCGAGACGGTGAAGGCCGGCCAGCCACTGTTCCAGATCGACCGTTCAAGCTACGAAATTGCCTTGGCTGAGGCCAAGGCCAAGGCCGATCAGGCTAGCCGTGAGATGAACCGCTTGAAAGGCTTGATCGAATCGAAGGCGATCAGCCAGAAGGAATACGACGATACGGTTTCCAATAACGCCGTCGCCTTGGCTGCGCTGCATCAGGCACAACTGAACCTTTCCTGGACGACAGTTACTGCCCCGGTTGGCGGCACCACCGGCCGCGCCGCTAAGTCGGAAGGCAATCTGATCAGCGTTGGTGCCGACAGCCTGCTTACCTCGATTTATCAGAGCAACCCGATCTGGGTTCGTTTCAGCCTGGGTGATAGCGACCTGGCCAAGCTGGCCGGGGGCCGCGTCACCAACAAGAACATTAGCGGCGTCGAGATGATTTTGGCCAATGGCACGGTTTATCCGAAGCCCGGCAAGCTCAATTTCTTGGCCAGCAATATTGATACAACGCTCGGCACGCAACAGTTGCGCGCCGAGTTTGATAACAGCGACAACCAGTTGCTGCCCGGCCAGTTCGTCCGTATCCGCCTGCTCACCGGCGAGCGCGACGGCGTTTTCCTCGTGCCGCAAGCCGCCATTATTCAAACCGAACAAGGCCCGATCGTCATGCTCGCCGGCGCTGAGGACAAAGTGGCACCGCGCCCGATTCAGGTCGCGGAATGGCGCGGCAAGGATTGGGTTGTGACCGGTGGCTTGAAGGCCGGCGACAAGGTGATTATCGATAACCTGATGAAATTGCGCCCCGGTGCGCCGGTGGCACCACATCCGCCGGTTGCGCCCAGTAACCAAGCCGCCAAGCCAGCACCAAAGGGTTAACCAGGCATGGCTAATCGGACAGAACTACCTGTGGGATCGGCTTCAGCCGACCTCCTTCCGCCAAATTCAGGCAACAGGCCGGCTAAAACCGGCCCCACAGAACCCGTGTTTTTTTAAGGCACAGTCATGTCAAAATTTTTCATCAACCGGCCGATTTTCGCTTCGGTTCTCTCGATCATTATTGTCATCGCCGGACTGGTTGCCTCGCGCGTGCTGCCAATTGCGCAATACCCGCAGATCGCCCCGCCGACGGTATTGATCACCGCCATCTATCCGGGCGCTTCGGCTGAAACTTTGGCCAAAACGGTCGCCGCGCCGATTGAGGAGCAGTTGAACGGGGTTGAAAACCTGCTCTATTTCACCTCATCAGCCACCGCCAACGGCACGCTCACCATTACCGCCACTTTTGATGTCGGGACTAATGTCGATACGGCTGCGGTCAACGTCAATAATCGGGTAAAAACCGCCGAAGCGCGCTTGCCGGAAGAAGTTCGGCGCAACGGCGTGATCGTCCAGAAGCGTTCCAACGACATTCTGCAAGTTGTCGCGCTGGAATCGAAAGGCCGTTACAACACGCTGTTTCTCTCCAATTACGCCAGCCTAAATATTGCCGACGAGTTGAAGCGGATCAAGGGTGTCGGCGACGTGACCATTTTTGGCGCGCAGGATTACTCGATGCGCGTCTGGCTGAAGCCGGACCGGATGGCGCAACTCGGCTTGACGACGAGCGATGTCGCCGCTGCTGTCCGGGCACAGAACGCCCAGAATGCGGCTGGCAAGATCGGCCAGGAACCGGCCCCTGCTGACCAGATGCTGGTTTATACCGTCACCGCCAAAGGTCGTCTGCTGACGCCAGAGGAGTTCGGCAATATCGTCATCCGCGCCACCGGCCCGGGCGGCATGCTGCGCCTGAAGGACATTGCAACGATTGAACTCGGTGCTTACAGCTACGACCAGCAAGTGACACTCGATGGCCAACCGACCATCGCCATGGGCGTTTTCCTGCAGACCGGCGCCAACGCGCTGGAAGTCGCCGAACTGGTGCGCGGCAAGATGGAAACGCTGAAGAAGAAATTCCCGGAAGGCATGGGCTACGTCATTCCTTTCGACACGACGCTGTTCGTTTCCGCTTCGATCCATGAAGTGATCAAGACGCTGATCGAAGCGATGTTGCTCGTTCTCGCTGTGGTTTACCTCTTCCTGCAGAGCTGGCGGGCGACGCTGATTCCAATGGTCGCTGTGCCGATTTCGCTGATCGGCACCTTCGCCGGCCTCTGGGTTTTCGGTTTCTCGATCAACACATTGACGCTATTTGCCATGGTGCTGGCGATTGGTATCGTCGTCGATGACGCCATTGTCGTGCTGGAAAACGTCGAACGGCTGATGGCGGAGGAACACCTCTCGCCGCGCGATGCGGCGATCAAGGCGATGCAGGAAGTGCAAGGCGCGCTGGTCGCCATTGTGCTGGTGCTTTGCGCTGTGTTCATTCCGGTCGCTTTCCTCGGCGGCATTGCCGGCCAGTTGTACAAGCAGTTCGCCGTTACTGTCGCAGTTGCCGTCGTCATCTCCGGCATCGTCGCGCTGACTTTGACGCCTGCCTTGTGCGCCCTGCTTTTGAAGCCGCAGCATACCGAGCACAAAATATTCAAGCCGTTCAACCGCCTGTTCGAGCGCTTTACCCGCTCCTACACCCGCACGGTTGGCCTGACACTAAAGCACGGCATTATCGGCACTTTGGTTTTTGCCTTGGTTATCGGGTTGACCGCAGTATTGTTCCGTATTCTCCCCGGTAGCTTTGTGCCCGCCGAAGATCAGGGTTATTTGATTTCCGCCCTGATGTTGCCGGATGGCGCCACGCTGAAGCGCACTGCCACCGCCGGCGAAAGCATGCGCCAAACGGTGGCGGCTGACCCAGCCGTCAAGCACACTTTTGTCGTTTCCGGTTTCGACCTGATCGGCGGCGGCAACAAGCCGAACGCCGGCACCATCTTCATTCCGCTCAAGGACTGGAGCGAGCGCGACGCCAAGGCGCAGGATCTGGCCGGCAAGTTCATGGGCATCGGCATGATGCAGCCGGACGGCCTGGCGCTGGTTTTCAACCCGCCGCCGATCATGGGTCTGGGTACGGCTGGTGGTTTCGAGGTCTATCTGCAAAACCGAGTTGATGGCGACGCCAAGAAGCTCAACGAAGTCACCCAGACTTTCATCGCCGAACTGCAGAAGCGCCCGGAATTCACCCGGATCAGCACCTTCTTCCGCCCGACCGTGCCGCAATTGTTTGTTGAAGTCGATGAAGCGAAAGTCATCGCCCTCGGCATCCCGCTCGCCAGTGTGTACGAAACCCTGCAAAGCACGATGGGCGCGTTGTACGTCAATGACTTCAACAAAGCCGGCCGGGTTTATCGCGTCCAGCTACAAGCTGAAGCAAAGTACCGGATGACGCCGGATGACCTCGGCAAAGTCTATGTCCGCAGCACGACAAGCAACGCGATGATTCCGCTGTCGGCGATCAGCAAGGTGAAGAACGTCGTCGGGCCGGAACAGGTCGAGCGCTTCAACGGCTTTATCGCCGCCAAGGTGATGGGCGACAGCAAGCCGGGGATCAGCTCCGGCGACGCAATCAGTATTGTCGAAGAAGTCGCCGCAGCGAATCTGCCGAGCGGTTATGAAATCGCCTGGACTGGTCAGGCTTTCCAGGAAAAGCGCAGCTCCGGCTCTTCGCTGATGGCTTTCGGCTTCGCCATCATCATGGTTTTCCTGATCCTCGCCGCCCAATACGAAAAATGGTCGCTGCCGCTCGCCGTCATCATGGCCGTGCCCTTCGCGCTGCTCGGCGCCACCTTCGCAATTTGGGTGCGCGGCATGCCGAACGACATTTACTTCCAGATCGGCCTGGTCGTGCTGATCGGCCTCGCTTCGAAAAACGCCATTCTGATCGTCGAATTCGCCGCCCAGAAAGTTGAGGACGGGATGAGCATTGTCGATGCCGCGCTGGAAGCCGCCCGCCTGCGTCTGCGCCCTATCGTCATGACTTCACTCGCTTTCGTACTCGGTGTCTTCCCGCTGGTTAAAGCCAGTGGGGCCGGTGCTGCTGCACGGCAGTCGATGGGTACTGGTGTTTTCGCCGGTATGCTGGCCGCCACCTTCATTGCGACCATTTTCATTCCGCTCTTCTTCATGTGGCTGCAACGTAGCAAAAAACAGGCAGCGACTTCCCTCGCTAAGGAATACTGAGATGCGCACCATGACCCAACCCAGCCGAGCCAAATTTCGCCTTATTTCGGCGTTGACCCTAGGGCCAGCCGTAGTTTCTGTGGTCGCAGCATTCACGCTGGCCGGCTGCGCCGTCGGCCCGGATTACCTGCGCCCGAACGCCAGCTTGCCAAGCAGCTACGCCGAAGCCACTGTGAAGACAGGCCAGTCGCAAATTGATGCCGCCTGGTGGACGCACTTTCAGGATCCGATCCTGAACGATCTGGTCGAGCAGGCGCTTAACAAGAACGCTGACATTCGCACTGCCATTGCCCGCGTCGAACAAGCCTCAGCGGCCGCGCGTGAATCTGGCGCAGCCTTCTTCCCAGAAATTGATGCCGATGTCGGCGGCAGCAACCGCAAGCTGAGCACCAAGACCGCGACATGGAACGCCAACTCGCCGGAGCGGATCAACTCGCGCCGCGCCGCGCTGACCACCTCCTACGAACTCGACGTCTGGGGCCGCGTCCGGCGCAGCAATGAAGCGGCGCAAGCCAGCTTGCTCGCCAGCCAGTATTCGCGCGACGCCATCCGGCTGACCATCGCCGGCCTGATCGCCAACAATTATCTCGCCTTGCGCGCTTACGATGCCGAAACAGCGGTCACTACCGAATCACTGACCAGCCGCGAAGCCAGCCTGAAGCTGGTGAAAACGCGGCTCGATGCCGGCCTGGTTTCACCGCTCGACCTTTATCAGGCCGAAGGCGCCCTCGCCCAACTGCAAGCCCAGGCCGCGACGTTACGTTTGCAACGCGAGCTGAGCGAACACCAGATCGCCCTGCTCACCGGCAACCCGGAATTGACGATTGCCGTTGGCGACCTGCGCCAGTTGCCGTTGCCGCCGACCCCACCCACCGACCTGCCCTCGACTTTGATTGAAGCGCGCCCGGACATCCGCCAGGCCGAACAAAATCTGGTCGCCGCCAACGCTGGCATCGGCATTGCCAAAGCCGGCTATTTCCCGAGGTTTTCGCTAACTGGTAGTCTGGGCAGCGAGAGCAAAACGCTGGGCGATCTGTTCAGCGCCGGCGCCAACGCCTGGTCACTGGGTATCGGCGCGCTGATGCCCATCCTCGATTTCGGCCGCACCTCAGCCCGCGTCGATCAAGCCAAAGCGCTGAATCAACAATCGCTGATCGCTTGGGAAAACTCCCTGCAAACGGCCTTCAAGGAAGTCCGCGATGCACTGACCAGCCTGCGCCAAAGCAGCACCGCCGAAGCCGCCCAAAACGCCCGCGTGACCAGCGCGCAAAAGGCCCTGGAGATTTCCCAGCGGCGCTATGCCGCCGGCTATTCGGGCTATCTGGAAGTGCTCGACGCCCAGCGCAACAGCAACGACGCCCTACTCGCCATGATTGCCACCCGCCAAGCCAGGTTGGCTGCATCCGTCGATCTGTTCAAGGCGCTCGGTGGTGGCTGGAAGGATGAAGTGAAGAAGGCGGGTTAAGGACCGTTCGTCATCCCCGCGCCCCGCAGGAAGTACCCTTGGGGTGCGCAGGCGGGGATCCAGTTCCCTGCAATGCTGCCACCCAAGATGACTTCCTGCGGGGCGCGGTCGACCGGTAAAAACAGTCAAAATCTCTTGGTATTGGAAGGAGCAGTAAGCAACTCCCGCATTCCTCTCTCCCCTTCAAGGGGAGGAGCCTTCTCATTCAAGGACGCCGGCGCCGCGCCTCGTAAAGGCAAACACCCGCCGCAACCGAAACATTCAAGCTTTCCACCGTACCAAACATTGGAATGCTGACTAGCTGATCACAGGTTTCCCGCGTCAGGCGGCGCATGCCTTCGCCTTCAGCCCCAAGCACCCAGGCCGTGGCGACCGGCCACTCGGCGGTATACAGGCTTTTCTCGGCATCATCGGTCGTTCCGATTACCCATATCTCGCGTTCCTGCAACTCGCGCAGGGTCCGCGCCAGATTGGTCACCATCACATAGGGCACGGTTTCGCCGGCACCGCAGGCGGTTTTCATCGCCACATCGTTTAGGCCAGCCGCCCGGTCTTTGGGCGCAATCACGGCATGCGCCCCAACCGCATCAGCAACGCGCAGGCAAGCACCGAGATTGCGCGGGTCGGTCACGCCATCCAATACGAGCAGAAAAGCCGGCTCTTCCAGCGTATCCAGCACGTCATCAAGGTGCGCCACTTTGCGGCCGCCTTCAATGCGGGCGACAACGCCCTGATGCTTGGCGCCGGGTGCCATGCCGTCCAGCCGCTTGCCATCACAGACAATGATCTTAACGCCCTGCAATTCGGCATGCTGGAGCAGGTCGCGGGCGCGTGCATCGTGGCGGGTAGCATCAACCAGGAGTTCCTTGACCGATTCGGGATCGTGGCGCAGCTTGGCAGTTACGGCATGGAAGCCGTAGATCAGGCGGGAAGTCATGGCAGCTTTCTGAAAATTGGAAGGCGCATTTTACCGCGCCGAGCCGGCCAGCCCGAAATCAGTACGCCGCGACAGGCGTTTAGCCGGCTTTCCCGAACGCTGTTCGCAGCACGGAATCTTCGCGCTCAACCCAACGCGTCAGCCATAAGTCATGCAAGGCGACATGGTGGCTGACCCAGTTGTGCAACAAGGTATCCAGCTGGCGAATCAGCGACGGCGTATGCATCGGGTCAAGCGCCGCGACGATTTGCTGGACTTTGCTGGAGATCGCCGCATGATCTTCCATGTGCGCCTCACAAAGATCGCGGTCAACCATAACCAGCAGCGAATCCCGCATCAACTGCTCTTCAGTCCGAAAATGATCCATGATGAAAATCAGCAGATCGCCCAACAGGTTGATCAGATCCGCTTCACAGTCACTGCGGCTTTCGGCATGACAGGTACTGCAATCCTGACGCGAAGCAAAACTGGTACACACCTGCCGCAGCGTGCTCATGCTGTTCAGCAGCATTTGATGCTCAAAGTCGATAGTCTGGTGGCCAGTGATCAGTTCTGCCGGCAGCGGCAGGCAGTTATAAGTCAATGCCGGCTCTTTGGCCGTATCGGTCACAAGTGAACGCGCTGGCAAAGTAACCCGTCCAAGCACCTTATAAGACATTTCCGCCTCGCATAAACCGAACAACGTATCATTCTAACGCCAAATGCTTATTTGAGGCTTGCCCTTGATTTTCTTTTCTGCCAGCCGATAATCAATTTAAACACCGGAATGGAAATCACTTGCTCACCAAAAATCAAAAAGATTGGGGCGTTGATCAGTGGGCTGCTTACCTGAGCGCCCGCGCCCTGCCCTGCATGCCGCGCTCAAAAACACGGCTATTGGAACTCGAAACAGAAAAAGGCGAGACCCTTTCGGCACACGATCTGGCCGAGCTTGCCGGTGCCGACCCTTTCCTCTGCCTGCATTTGCTGCGGGAAGCCGAAGCACATCGGACACTACGCCTGGGCCATGAAACCAGCACGCCGCTTGGGGCGATCATGCAGCTGGGCACCGACACCTTCCATGCGCTACTAGCTAACAGCCCGGAAACGGACGAAGCTAATCACGACCTCGCTGACTGCGAAGCGCGCTCGCACTTGGCCAGCCGACTGGCACTGCGCTGGGGAATGCAGCGGGCAGATGTCTCGCCGGATGAAATTGCCATGGCTGCCCTGCTCGCCGAAATTGGCGAACTGCTGCTTTGGTCATTTGCCCCAGAACTCCCCCTTAACGCATTAGCTGCTCTGGAATCAGGGCATTCACCGCGCTCCGTACAAGCGCAGGTAGACACCTGCGGTTTCCGTTTCAAGGATCTGACCTTGAAATGCGCCAGCATCTGGCACCTGCCGCCACTTCTCACGCAGTTGATCCGTGGCATCGACAACACCCGCTCCAACCTGTCACGGCTTTGTGTCGATACGGCGCGTCACCTTTCGACCGGCGGCGCTAATGACCCGGCGCTGCCGTCTGATATTGCAGACGCCAAAAATATCATCCCCGGTGCCACGCTGGAATGGCTGACCGAGCAATTGCCCGGCCTCAGCGAAGAGGAGGTTGCGGCAATCGTCCTCAAGGCGACCGAGTTAGCGCACTCGACTCACCTTTGATGACGACTGCTACGGTCAACGCTTCTTTGCAGCCTTTTTTGCCGCCGGCTTAACTGACGCCTTAACGGCTGACGCTTTCACAGCTCGCTTGGCAGCAGGTTTAGCCTTCGCCTTACCCGCTGTTTTCTTGATTGATGCCTTACCTGCCGGCTTATTTGCTGGCTTATCTGACTGCTTGGTTGCCGACTTGGCCTGAACTTTGGCGCCCGACTTGGCTTGAACCTTGCCATCCGGCTTGACCCGATCCCGGGCAAAGGGCTTGGCCGCGGCGGTCACCGCAACCGCTGCACCAGCCGTTTGCCCTCGACCGAAAGGCTTGGCCGTGGGTTGGCCCACTGACTTCTTGCCGGCCAGACCCCGGCCATCTTTTTCATCCCGAACCAGCGTGAAATCAATCTTGTTGGTTTCCAGATCGGCCCGCACCAGCTTGACCCGCGCCCGGTCGCCCAGACGGTAACGCTGCCCGGTACGCTCTCCCAGCATCTGATGCTTGACGTTATCGAACTGGAAGTAATCCTCGCCCAGTTCCGAAACATGGACCAGACCTTCGATATAAATCGTGTCAAGCGCGACAAAAATCCCGATACCAGTCACTGCGGAAATCGTGCCGTCAAATTCCTCGCCAATGCGCTCCTTCATGAAGTAGCACTTCAGCCAGTTCTCGACATCGCGCGTCGCTTCGTCAGCCCGCCGCTCGGTACCCGAACATTGCAGGCCGATATCGTCCCAACTGCCCACTGGTGTATAAATTTGCTTGGCAAGCACGGCCTTGATGGCGCGATGCACCAGCAAATCGGGATAACGCCGGATTGGCGAGGTGAAGTGGGTGTAATGCTCGTAAGCCAGACCAAAGTGGCCGACGTTGTCCGGGCTATACATCGCCTGCCGCAAGGAACGCAACATCACCGTTTGCAACAACTGGAAGTCAGGGCGCAGCTTGACCTGTTCAAGTAGCACCGAGTAATCCTTGGCTGTCGGATTTTCTCCGCCACTCAGCGCCAGCCCAAATTCGCCGAGGAAGCTGCGCAAATTAGTCAATTTTTCGTCGCCCGGTGCAGCGTGAATGCGATAAAGGCAAGCCTGCTTGTGCTCGGCAAGGAAATCCGAAGCGCAGACATTAGCCGCCAGCATGCACTCTTCAATCACCCGGTGGGCATCGTTGCGGAAGACCGGCACGATGTTTTCGATCTTGCCCTGCTCATTGAAGACCATCTGCGTTTCGGTCGTCTCGAAGTCAATCGCCCCACGCTGCGCCCGCGCCTTGTGCAGCGCCTGAAACAACTTGTAAAGATCCTTCAAATGCGGCTGCAGTGCCACATGCACGTCATTCTCCGGCTTGGCTTCACCGGACAACCACGACCACACTAGGTTATAAGTCAGCCGCGCCTTGGAGCGGAAGACCGCCGGATAAAATCGATACTTGCCAATCTTGCCGGCCGCACTGATCTCCATGTCGCATACCATCGCCATCCGCTCGACATCCGGGTTCAGCGAACAAATGCCGTTCGACAATTTCTCCGGCAACATCGGAATGACCCGGCGCGGGAAATAAACCGAATTACCCCGCTCCATCGCCTCCTTATCGAGCGCCATGCCCGGCTTGACGTAATGCGAAACATCAGCAATCGCCACGACCAGTCGCCAGCCACGGCCCTTCTTCTCGCAGAACACTGCATCATCGAAGTCACGCGCCGTTTCACCGTCAATAGTGACTAACGGCAAATCGCGCAAATCCTCGCGTCCAGCCAGATCAGCCTTCTTGACCTTGTCCGGCAACGCCTTGTTTTCCTCCAAAGCCGCGATCGAAAATTCAAACGGTAAATCATGCTTGCGCAGCGCAATCTCGATTTCCATACCGGGATCGGCGTAATTCCCCAGCACCTCGGAAATCCGACCGATTGGCTTCGAGAACTTGCTCGGCTGCTCAATGATATCGACCATCACGACCATGCCCGACTCAGCCTTGATCTTCGCCTTCTTCTCTGGCGGCACCAGAATATCCTGCGCAATGCGGCGGTTTTCCGGCACGACAAAAACCAAGCCGTGTTCTACCAACACTCGGCCAACCACCCGGGTATTCGCCCGCTCAGTCACTTCGACAATACTGCCCTCCGGCCGGCCCTTTCGGTCAACACCCGTTACCCGCACCAAAGCACGATCCCCATGCAGCACCTTGGCCATTTGATGTTGGGCAAGGAAAATGTCGGCACTGCCATCATCCGGGATCAGAAAACCGTAGCCATCCTGATGCCCCTGAATCTTGCCCGCCGTCAGGCTCGCTCGTTCCGGCAGGATATAAGTTCCCTTGCGATTGCGCAGAACCTGACCCTCGCGCTCCATAGCCCCCAAGCGGCGTTGGAACATTTCACGCTCAGTTTCGGCAATATCAAGCAATTGAGTCAGCTCTTCAAAACTCAATGGCCGCGCTTCATTGGTCAAAACTTGCGTCACGTACTCACGTGACGGCAATGGAAATTCATAGCGCACAGACTCCCGATCAAAGAAGGGATCGGCCCGACGAACTTTGGACAGCTTTTTAATTGACATCTCTTTTTCTTTCTCTATAATGGCGGCTCTTCGCACCTGTGCCCAGGTGGCGGAATTGGTAGACGCACTAGTTTCAGGTACTAGCGGGTAACTCCGTGGGGGTTCGAGTCCCTTCCTGGGCACCAGCGATTTTGATACAAGGCCTTGTTAAAGCAAGGCCTTTTTTCATTTTCGCCTCTCGGTTTTCAACAACTTGCAATTGCGTGGTTTGCTGTTTCGACTGCATTGTCTCACAGCGCATACTGATCATCCTTCGGTAACAATTGCTCACACTTGCGTACACAGCAGCGGTCATCGCGGGGAACAACGCTGCGTTATTTGGCTTATCAACAAAACCATTGTGAGCCAAACCATGAAAAAGACGACAACCCTCTGCTTGGCCATCAGCCTGATGCTGGGCACGGTCACAACCGCGCAAGCCGACTGGGGTCGCCACAATGGCTACCGCCCACACCAACAAGATTATGGCCGTCATCAAGACCACGGCTATCGCTCCAGCCGTGGCTGGGGTGGACCGGCAGCCTTACTGGCCATCACTGGCTTGGCCATTGGCGCCGCCGTATATAGTCAAGCCAATGCGGCCCCGGTTTATGCCGCACCGGTTTACGTCCCACCGCCGCTTCAGGTAGAAGCAGTTCCCGCCTCGGGAAACTGGTATTACTGCGGCTCGTCGGGACAGTATTACCCCTACGTTCGCTACTGCGATGAAGGCTGGCAGACGGTAATGCCGCCGCGCCAATAACAGAAAACGGGCTAAAAGGCCCGTTGACCGCAGCCCACAGGCAAACCAGCCGTTGTTAGCAAGGTTAAACCCGTGGGGTAGCGTTGTTTGCAAATGATTAATTATTGAAGGGATGCTGCTTCAAAATCGTTTCATCTCGCTCGGGGCCGGTCGACACAATGGCGATCGGCACTTCGCAAAGTACTTCAAGACGATTCAGATAAGCTTGGGCATTTGCCGGCAAATCTTCCCAGCGTTTGACGCCAAAGGTGGTATCGCTCCAGCCCGCCATCGTCTCGTAAATCGGTACACAACGAGCCACCTCGTCGGCACCAATCGGCAACAGATCAATCACCTTGCCATCCAGCGTGTAGCCGGTGCATATATTGAGTTCTTTCAAGCCATCAAGCACATCGAGCTTGGTGATGCACAGCCCGGTCAGGCCATTGATCCGGCCAGAGCGACGTAAGGCTGCAGCATCGAACCAGCCACAGCGACGCTTGCGACCAGTCACCGTACCGAACTCACGGCCAACTTGTGACATCTGATAACCTGGAACGCCCTCTGTTTCAATGTCCAGCTCACTCGGAAATGGGCCACCACCGACGCGTGTACAGTAAGCCTTGGTGATGCCCAGAACATAATGCAGCATGCCCGGCCCGACACCCGCGCCTGCCGATGCTTGGCCAGCAACGCAATTCGATGAGGTGACAAACGGATAGGTGCCATGGTCGATATCCAGCAGCGTTCCCTGCGCACCTTCAAACAACATGTTGTGACCGGCTTTGTTGGCCGCGTAGAGCGCAGCGGAAACATCGGTCACCATTGGCTTGATTTGCTCGGCATCAGCCATCGCCTGATCGTAGACACTCTGGAAATCAACAGCCGGCGCCTTGAAGTACTGGGTGAGCACGAAGTTATGATATTCCAGCACTTCCTTCAGCTTTTCAGCGAAGCGCTCAGGATTGAACAAGTCGTAGACCCGCAAGCCACGGCGTGAAACCTTGTCTTCATAAGTCGGGCCAATGCCCTTACCCGTCGTACCAATTTTTTTATCCTCACTCTTAGCGCTCTCGCGCGCCTTATCGATCGCAGAGTGATACGGCAGGATAATTGGGCAGCCCGGGCTAACCTTCAAGCGTGAGCGAACATCAATACCGCCCTTTTCCAGTTCGGCAATTTCCGACAACAGATGATGAATGTCGAGCACCACGCCATTGCCAATGTAGCAATCGACACCGTCACGAACGATACCAGAGGGAACCAGATTCAATTTATAAACCCGCTCACCGACGACCAGGGTATGACCGGCGTTATGCCCGCCTTGAAAACGCACAACCCCTTGAGCATGGTCAGTCAGCCAATCGACGATCTTGCCTTTCCCCTCGTCACCCCATTGAGTGCCTACTACGATGACATTTTTAGCCATTTTTTTAGTCCTCTTGAATTGCTTCAATAATCCATTGACCGCCAACTAGCGCAAGCTTTCTGTCGCACGCCGGCCCTTCACATGCAGTTTCGCCCGGCAGTAGTTCGACGACGACTTCGCCCTGTTGGCGCAATACAGCGATATGCGCTGCCAAAACCTTGTCGTGACCAGCGCAAGACGCCAAAATGCCTGCCTGCTGGCGGCCCGTTGGCACCAGACGAGCCACTTCACGTAAATCCATCGAAAACCCGGTCGCTGGACGAGCCCGACCAAATGTCATGCCGGCTCCGTCATAGCGTCCACCAAGTGCGATGGCCGCCGGATAATCCGGGCAGTAGGCGGCAAAAACCACACCATTGTGATAGTGGTAGCCGCGCAAATCAGACAGGTCGAGCGAAAACGATAGTTCTGGTGCAGCATCAATCAAATGCTGCAAGCCTTCGAGTGCAGATGTGATTGCCGGTAGTGGCGGCAGCAATTCAGCCGCCCGAGCCATAACTTCTGCACCACCATAAAGCTGCGGCAAAACCAGCAAGGCTTCACGATACGGCGCAGCCACATCGGCACAGACTTCCATTAATTCCGGGACGTCCTTGGCTTGCAACAGCTTAAGAACCTTGTCTTCGGTTTCCTGGGTCAGTCCGGCCGCCTCAGCCAAGGCGCGAAAAATACCGACGTGTCCAAGGTCAATCCGGCTGATTGGCAGCTTGATCGCAGCAAATGCGCCAGCCATCAAACGAATGATGTCGAGATCAGCCGCGATGCCTTCGTAGCCATAGAGTTCTGCACCAATCTGGACCGGCTCGCGACCCGCCGAAACACTAGCCGGCAAGGTGTGCAGCACGCTACCGCAATAGCAAAGACGAGTGACACCCTGGTGATTTAGCAAATGCGCATCGATACGCGCCGCTTGTGGGGTGATGTCAGCACGTACGCCCATCGTCCGACCAGAAAGCTGATCGACCAATTTGAAAGTACGCAACTGAAGATCCTGGCCAGCACCGGTCAAAAGCGACTCAAGATATTCCAGCATAGGCGGCATGACAAACTCGTAACCACGAACAGAGAAATGATCGAGGACAGTTCGGCGCAAGCGCTCTATACGTGCCGCCTCAGCGGGTAACGCATCAGCAATATATTCAGGTAACAGCCAATTCATGAGAAAAGCATCAGTAGTACGATACCAATAAGCATCGAAGTCAGGCCAATGAAGCGAATCTGCCCGTCCGAAAGTTGAATGAGGCGGCGAAAGGTTTCACGCCATGCCGCCGGCGCGATAAAAGGCATGATGCCTTCGAGCACCAACATCAGCGCGAAGGCAAGCAGGATCGACGAAGTCATTTCCCTTTATCGTTGCTACGCCCTTGGCTCTTCATATATTTGAAGAAATCGGAACTCGGCTCGACAACCAGAATGTCGGTCTTGTTCTTGAAGCTGCCGCGATAAGCCTCGAGACTACGATAGAAAGCATAGAACTCGGGGCTTTGGGAAAAAGCCTGAGCATAAACTGAGGCCGCCTTGGCATCCCCCTCGCCTTTGACTTTCTGGGCATCGCGATAGGCGTCAGCAATAATGACTTCACGCTGACGATCAGCATCGGCCCGGATTTTTTCGGCTTCGGCAGAACCTTCGGAACGCAGTTCGTTAGCGACACGCTTACGCTCTGCCTCCATCCGACGGTAGACCGCATCACTAACCTCGGTCGGCAACTCGACGCGTTTCAAGCGAACATCAACGATCTGCACACCAATCTTGCGAGCATCGACGTCGGCCTTTTCTCGCATCTGCTCCATGATCTTGTCGCGTTCGCCAGAGACCACATCACGCACAGTGCGCTTACCAAACTCCTCGCGCAAACCGGCGTTTACCGTCTGGTTCAGCCGTGTTCTGGCACGCGCCTCATCACCGCTGACAGAAATGTAATACAGGCTTGGATCAACAATGCGCCATTTGATGTAAGAATCAACCAGCACATTCTTTTTCTCGGAAGTAATGAAACGCTCCGGATCAGAGTTATCCAGCGTAATAATACGCTTCTCGAAATAACGCACGTTCTGGATCAGTGGGATTTTGAAATTCAGACCCGGCTCAGAAATGACCTGTTTGACTTCACCCAGCTGAAAGACCAAGGCAAACTGGCGTTGATCAACCGTAAATATCGACATCGCCAGAACTACCAGAATGGTGGCAGCGATAGCGCCCAGTAAATTGATACGCGAACTCATCAACGCCCCTCCCGATCACGCGAGCGCAGCGAACCATCGCGCGAACCCGCTGAAGACGACCCACCAGAGACCGGCCGCTCAAGTTGCGGCGGCACCTCCGACGATAACTGCCCGGCACTCGGCCGAACGGCAGACTGAACGGTCGAACCCTCGGCCACGCCACTATGGGCTGCCGTTACACTGGCAGCACCCTGCATCAACTTGTCAAGCGGCAGATAAAGCAAATTACCCTGCCCCTTGGCATCAACCAGAACCTTGCTGGTGTTGGAGTAAACCTGCTCCATCGTTTCCAGGTACATGCGCTGACGGGTCACCTCTGGCGCCTTGGCGTACTCGACCTGAACCTGTTTGAAGCGCGAAGCGTCACCCTCGGCAGTAGCAATTACGCGCTGCTTATGGCCGTTGGATTCTTCCATCAAGCGCGCCGCCGTACCTTTCGCCTTCGGAATCACGTCGTTGGCGTAAGCCTGACCTTCATTTTTCTGGCGTTCCAGATCCTGCCCCGCTTTGACAGCATCGTCAAAAGCGGCCTGTACCTGCTCGGGCGGCTGGGCATTCTGCATCGTCACCTTGGAAACCAAGATGCCACTCTTGTAACGATCAAGAATATCCTGCATCAACTTGGCTGCCTCGGTCGCGATCTGCTCTCGTCCTTCGTAGAGGACAAAGTTCATCTTGCTCTTGCCGACGATTTCGCGAACTGCCGATTCAGCAGCCCCCATCACCGCTTCATCTGTTGAACGGTTATTGAAGAGATATTCGACCGGATCCTTCAATATGTACTGCACAGCAAACTGAATATTGACGATGTTTTCGTCATCAGTCAGCATCAGCGCCTCTTTCAATACCTTGTTGCGTTCACTGCCACGATAACCAATTTCAAGGGTACGCACCCCGGACAGGTTAACCAACTCATGTGACTGGAAAGGGTAAGGAAAACGCCAGCGCAATCCCGGCTCGGTCGATTCCTTGTAGCTGCCAAACTGGAGCACAAGACCGCGCTGCGAAGCATCAACAATATAGAAACCAGAAGCCAGCCAAGCGACCGCGACCAAACCAGCGATTAGCGTCAGGCCACCACCGAGAAACTTTGGATTGAAATCGATTTGCGGCATACGCGGCCCATCACCTCCGCCATTGCCGCCTCCGCCACCTTTTTTATCGAACATACCAGACAATTTCCGATTGAAATCACGCCATAGCTGTTCTAGATCGGGGGGGCCATCATTCGGCTTGCGGGGGCCACCACCATTGGGTTTATCACCGTCGTTACCACCACGGTTACCCCACTGCGGGTCATTGAGCGACATAAAAATACCTAGTGTTGGAATCATTGATATTGGAAATTCAATTTATAAAATCCTGTTGAGCCTCACGCTCGGCTTCAGCTAACGCCTTTTTCCGAGTATCAGCTTTCGCCAGTGCAAATTCGGCCAGCCCTTTACGTAGCAAATCCAAACCTTCTCCGGAGCGCGCACTAACCCGAGCGCGCGCGATATTACCATATTCATTCCGATCGATTCCCGGAGAGGCTTCGGTCAGGTCAATCTTGTTCCAGACAATCAATTGCCGAACGCTGCGGGCGCCGATCTCCTGAAGCACTTTATTCACCTCAATAATCTGTTCGTCACGTGCATGGCTGGCACTATCCACCACATGCAGCAAAACATCTGCATCGGTTGCCGCCTCCAGTGTCGCGTGAAAAGCGTCAACCAGTGAGTGAGGCAAATCGCGAATAAAACCCACGGTATCGGAAATCACAACATTTCCGGCCCCCTCGATCCACAGCTTGCGAGTAGTGGTATCAAGTGTTGCAAAGAGCTGATCGGCGGTATAAACACCGGCATGTGTCAAGGCATTGAACAACGTAGACTTGCCGGCGTTGGTGTAACCGACCAAGGAAACATTCAGCACCTCACCTCGCATTCGTGCCTTACGTTGTACATCACGTTGACGCGAGAGCTTGACCAAACGCTCCTTGAGCAACTTGACCCGAATACCCAACAGACGCCGGTCAGTTTCAAGTTGTGTTTCACCTGGCCCGCGCATGCCAATACCGCCCTGCTGTCGTTCAAGGTGAGTCCAACCACGAACCAGGCGCGTCGATAGGTGTTCAAGTTGCGCCAACTCAACCTGCAACTTTCCCTCGGCGCTCGAAGCGCGCAGGGCGAAAATATCGAGAATCAGGCTGGTACGATCAATCACCCGGCATTTGAGTTCGCGCTCAAGATTTCGTTCCTGCGCCGGGGACAATTCATGGTTAAAAATTACCAGATCAGATTCTGTTGCCGCCAACATCGCGGCGATTTCCTGCACCTTGCCTTTACCGGCGAAGGTTTTCGGATCCGGGCTATGCCGCGGGCCGCGCACCTCGGCAACTATTAAGCCGCCAGCCGACTCGGCCAACAAGCGAACCTCTTCCAGTTGATCTTCCAGATCAGGCTGACCGAAGTCGAGTTGAACTATTACCGCACGTTCACCGGCAGCAGGTCGTTCAATCATGGGGATTTCCGGGCAAAAGAAGCATTGGCCCGCCAGAACGACGGGCCATGTAGCTGGCGATAATTATTCCGCCGCTTGTTCTTGTTGGAGATTGACCGGACGCGCCGGAACCACCGTCGAGATAGCGTGTTTATATACCATTTGTGTAACTGTATTCTTCAACAGTACGACGTACTGATCGAAGGATTCAACCTGTCCCTGCAATTTAATCCCGTTAACCAGGTAAATTGAAACAGGCACGTGTTCTCGGCGAAGAGCGTTGAGGAAGGGGTCTTGTAGCAATTGCCCTTTGTTGCTCATGGTGTGGACTCCATGTGTGTTGTTATGAGCTGTCTAATGTACCGAATATTGCTTCGGGACGGCGAAGTATTTACGGATTATTTCTTGATTTGCCCGCAAATGGGTTTTCGGTAGTCACAAACTGAATTTTCAAGGGCGTTCCCTGCAACTTGAATGCCTCACGGAAAATATTCTCAAGATACCGTTTATAGCTTTCCTTAATGTGGTCGACGGCATTGCCATGCACGACAATGATTGGCGGATTTGAGCCACCTTGGTGAGCATAACGCGGTTTCGGGCGGAAAAGGCCATGTTTCGGCGGCGCCTGCTTTGCCACGGCATCAGCCAGAACGCGTGCCAGACGCGGCGTCGACATTTTAGCCATCGCTGCAGCAAAGGCGGCATCAACCGAACGGAAGGTTGACTCCAGACCAATGTTGTCCTTGGCGGAAATAAAATGGAAATTTGCGAAGTCGAGGAATTTCAGCTTGCGCTGCAAAATGGTACGCGTTTGCTCGCGGGTATAGGCGTCAAGACCATCCCACTTATTCACCGCGACCACCAATGCCCGTCCGGACTGGACGATAAAGTCGGCAATATGGGCGTCCTGATCAGAAATATCGGCCTGCGCATCAACCATCAGAATGACGACATTAGCGTCTTCGATTGATTGCAGTGTTTTTACCACCGAAAACTTTTCAATCGTCTCGAACACCTTACCGCGCTTACGCATACCGGCTGTGTCGATGAGAATATATTTACGGCCACCGCGTTCGAAATCAATTTCGATCGAGTCGCGCGTCGTTCCCGGCGCATCAAATGCAATGACCCGCTCTTCGCCCAGCAGCGTATTGATCAGGGTAGATTTACCGACATTCGGCCGGCCAACGATGGCCACACGCACTGCGGTCGATTTTGCTTCATCCTCTTCCGGCTCAGGAAAGATGGCCAAGGCCAGATCAACGATGCCACGCACACCCTCGCCATGCGCGGCGGAGATGGCATTGGGCTCACCCAGACCAAGCTCGTGAAAGTCCGACTCGGCCAGCCCGGAATCCAGGCCTTCTGACTTGTTGACCGCAATAAATACCGGCCGACCAATGCGGCGCAGTTTGTTGGCGATTTCCTTGTCGTGCGGCGTGACACCGGAGCGACCATCAACGACAAAAATAACCGCATCCGCCTCGGCAATCGCCTGTTCAGTCTGGCGCGCCATTTCATGCACGATGCCTTCCGTCACGAGCGGCTCGAAACCGCCGGTATCAACGACCAGATAAGGCTTGCTACCGAGCTTGCCATGACCGTAATGACGATCGCGGGTCAAACCAGGCATATCGGCAACAATGGCGTCGCGCGACTTGGTCAGGCGGTTGAATAAAGTGGATTTGCCGACATTGGGTCGACCGACCAGTACTATCGTAGGTTTCATTGCGCCTCTATTGAACTCAGATTACCGCCAACGGTTTGCACCAGAAAGCTGGAACCGAGCAATTGAACCGAAGCGCGGACGGGCGTGCCATCGGTTTTCTGACGGGCGACAAAGCTCCCGTCTTCGCGGGAGAGCCAATGAACCATGCCTTCCGCATCAGCCACGGCAACCAGACCACGGCGTACTGCCGGGCCGGAAACGCGGCGATTTAACAACTTATCCTGTTTCCACAGGCTGCTACCGGACAAACGGTCGAGTGCATGCACGGCCCCCTTGTCGTCGGTGACAAACAAATAGCGCCCATCAAGCGCCAGGCCAACAGCGGAGGAAAGCTCACGCGACCAGACCATTACACCGCCCTGCCCCATATCAAAACAGGCAACGCGCCCCTGGAAGGCAACGGCACAGACCTGACTGCCATCAACCACTGGGGAGGAAACAATATCGGCGACACGATCAAGTTCAGTAGCCCCCTTGGGTAGGGCTACCGCCCCCTCCCAAACTGGCGCACCGTTTTGCATCGAGAGGGCCACTAGCTTGCCGCCGGGAAAGCCGACGAAAATATACTTATCGGCAAATACTGGCGAGCCGGCGCTACGAATGGACAACGTCGGGGTTGAGCGCTGATAAACCCACTTACGCCCCCCATCAATTTGATCAAACAGGAAAACACGATTATCGCCACTCTTGACCGCAACACCGTTATCACCCACGGTTGGGGCCGCCAGAACTTCGCTGGTAACTTTGGCCTGCCAAACGGGTTTTCCATCATCGGCCGAAAAGGCCAGTACATCACCCTTGGGCGTACCCACCACGACCAGCCGACCATTCGCGCCAACACCAGCCGAGAGTTTCTGACCCGCGTTAATCTTCCAGATGGATTTTCCGTCTTCAAGCCGGTTGACCGTACCATCCTGGCTCGCGACATAGACAATGTTACCGACAACGGCAGGTGAAAAAGTGTAATCGCCCGCCTTGCCAGCACTGAATGACCATTGCGTACGAATTTCTGCTGTCGGCACAATGGGCTTCAGCGGTACCATTTTCGGCCCTGAACTGGTGAAGGGAATGATTGAATCAAGCGAGTCTGAAATGGTCGCACAACCGCTCAGCAGGAAACCAGCAGCCGAGAATACAGCGAACAGGCGGCGCGACATCAGGCAGCCTCACCCAGGCTATCGAGCTTTTGCTGCAGCAATTCGCGGCCAGCCCCGGGCTTGCCGGTCGTTTTATCTTGTGCCGCCTTGTAGGCAGTACGCGCCTCGGCATTTTTTTCTTGCGCCGCCAGCACATCACCCTTTAACTCAAGGAAACGTGCGTCAAAAACCGCAGAATGACTGACCTCAAGCTGTTTCAGCGCTTCGTCGTATGCTTTTTCATCAAGCTGAACCGCCGCCAAGCGCAGGCGGGCAAGATCCTTGATTTCGTCCTTGCCATTGTCCGCGGCCCAAGTCAGTTGCGCCTTGGCTGTTTTCAGATCGCCCGCCTCAAATGACTGCTTGGCCGCGAGCAAGGCACCGAGCGAGGCGTAAGGCGTACTACCAAATTTTTCCGCAAGCTCACCCGCCGCACCTTTGATTTTCTGCGCATCATTGGTTGCAACGGCCTGCTCAAGCACGGCAAAAACACCGGCAGCCTGGGTTGATTGGCCACGTTGATACCAGTTCCACCCCTGCCAGGAAATAACGGCTAGACAAAACACAATAACCACGGTGGTCACCAGGTTGCCGTGCATTTTCCACCAGGTTTTCAGGGTATCGAGCTGTTCCTGCTCTTCAAGATCGTAGTGCGCCATGCTGCTTATTCCTCGTCCGTTTCGTCCGAATCAATCAGGTATCCAACGATGGCTTCTGCCAGATCGTCCACTTTAACTTTCTGTTGCGCCGAACCTTCTTCGCGCAATGACTTCAACTGGGCTTCCCCGGTCAACGCCTCATCTTCGCCAATAATGACGGCAAATGCTGCACCGCTGCTATCAGCTTTTTTCATTTGCGACTTGAAACTACCGCCACCGCAATGCAAAAGAACATTAATCCCTTGATCGCGCAAACCTTCGGCAACCCGGAAAGCCAGACGGGAAGCGGCCTCGCCCTGATGGACAAAATATACATCAGGGGCTGGCGCGGCCGGTTCGCCGCCGGACTCCTTGATCAGCGCAATCAAGCGTTCGACACCCATGGCAAAACCACAAGCCGGTACCGGTTTGCCCCCCAACTGGCTAACCAGTCCGTCGTAACGGCCACCGGCGCAGACGGTGCCTTGCGCACCAAGCTTGTCGGTCACCCACTCGAAGACGGTCAAATTGTAGTAATCCAGGCCACGCACGAGGCGCGGATTGATCTTGTAGGGCACGCCAGCGTCACGCAGGACGCGCTGAACGCCCTCGAAATGTGCCAGCGATTCAGCCCCGAGATAATCGATCAACTTGGGCGCAGCGCTACACAAATCCTGCATCGCCGGATTTTTGCTATCAAGAATGCGCAGCGGGTTAGTGTGCAGACGACGCTTCGCCTCTTCGTCGAGCAACTCGGCATTTTCTTCAAAATAAGTAATCAGCGAAGCGCGATGCTGGGCGCGCTCTTCCGGCTGACCGAGGCTATTGATTTGCAGTTCGATACCATCCAGACCGAGGTCGCCCCACAAACGAGCGCCCATCAGGATCATTTCCGCATCAATATCCGGACCAGTAAAACCGAAGGATTCAACACCGACTTGATGAAACTGGCGGTAACGCCCCTTCTGCGGCCGCTCATGGCGGAACATCTGGCCGATGTAGTAAAGCCGCTGCGTCTGGCGCGCCGCCAGATTGTGTTCGATCACAGCGCGCACGCAACCCGCCGTACCTTCGGGACGTAGGGTCAGCGCCTCACCGTTCAGACCATCGATGAAGGAATACATTTCCTTCTCAACGATGTCAGTCACCTCACCAATGGCGCGCTTGAAGAGCGGCGTCGGCTCGACAATGGGCAGGCGGATCGGCCGGTAGCCGTAGCTCTTCAGCCAGGACCGAATGGTGTCCTCAAACAGTTCCCAAAATTCGGCTTCGTCGGGCAGGATGTCGTTCATCCCGCGCACGGCTTGCAATACTTGACTCATGACTTCAGTTTCTTGGTGTAAGTGCGCTCAACGTAGCGCTCGATAATTTGTTTGAATTCGTTGGCGATGTTGTCGCCCTTCAAGGTAACCGTTTTTTCGCCATCTTCATAAACCGGGGCAGATGGCGCTTCGCCGGTACCGGGTAGCGAAATGCCGATATTGGCGTGCTTCGACTCGCCCGGACCATTAACAATGCAGCCCATCACGGCCAAGGTCATATTTTCGGCACCGTCGTAATGCAGTTTCCATTCCGGCATCTTGGCGCGAACAAAATCTTGTACTTCACCGGCCAGTTCCTGGAACAGCGTACTCGTCGTCCGACCACAGCCGGGGCAGGCCGCAACCATCGGCGTAAAGGCGCGCAGGCCCATCGTCTGCAGGATTTCCTGGCCGACGATGACCTCCTGCGTGCGCGAACCGCCCGGCTCCGGCGTCAGGGAGATACGAATAGTGTCGCCGATGCCTTCTTGCAGCAAAACGGAGAGTGCTGCGGTCGACGCGACAATTCCCTTGGAACCCATGCCAGCCTCGGTCAAGCCGAGGTGCAAGGCATAGTCAGCACGCAGCGAGAGCTCGCGGTAAATGGCGATCAGATCCTGCACGCTGGAAACCTTGCAAGAGAGAATGATTTTGTCGCCAGCCAGCCCGACCTCTTCGGCCTTGGCGGCCGACTCCAGGGCAGAAGTCACCATGGCGTGACGCATAATCGCCGTTGCGTCCAGCGGTTCAGCCTTGCGGCTGTTTTCGTCCATAACGCGGGCGAGCAAGGACTGGTCAAGACTGCCCCAATTCACACCGATACGCACCGGCTTGTCATACTTGCAGGCCAGTTCGATCATCTGGGCAAACTGCTCGTCCTTTTTCTTGCCAAAGCCGACATTGCCCGGATTGATCCGATATTTGGCCAAGGCTTCGGCACACCCCGGATGATCAATCAGCAAACGATGGCCGTTGTAGTGAAAATCACCAATCAGCGGCACATTGCAATTCATCCGATCAAGATGTTCGCGAATTTTGGGTACGGCGGCTGCCGCTTCCGGCGTATTGACGGTGATGCGGACCAACTCCGAACCGGCACGGGCCAATTCAGCGGTTTGCAGGGCTGTCGCCAGATAGTCAACCGTATCCGTATTGGTCATCGATTGAATGACCACCGGCGTATTGCCGCCAATGGTCACATGGCCAATCTTGCAACTGCGCGTCAGGCGCTTGGATGAAGCACTCACGTTTTACTCCAGAACCAGACGAGCAACTTCGCCGCGTGTATGAGGGGCCAGATCTACTGCCTGACCATGCCAGAAAACCCGCACGCCGGGCGCATAGCCAACGACCAGCGAAAGCGGCCCCTGACCGGACAGCGTTTGCTCGGTGCCGGCGGTAACACGCTGGGAGAATATCTGTTTGTTATCGCGGTCGCGGACTTCCAGCCAGGAATCCTTTTCGAATACAAAACGCATTTGCGGTGCATTGGTCACCGGCGCAGGCTTTGCTTCTTCAGGCGACGCTGGCAAGCTTGCATTTGCTGCTACTGCCGCTTGTGCTGGGGACTGCGCCTGTGGATTCATGATCTGCTGTGGCGTCGTGCCCGGTGGAAAGACAGGTTCAACCGGCGTCGCAACCGTCGGTACCGCAGCAGCAGGTACTGTGGCTGGCTCATCTTTGCGCGCCAGTGAGTCGAGCAGGCTCTGGGTGCTTTCACGCAAGGCCGAAAGATCGTTCGGCATCAGGAAATAGGCCAGGGAAGCCAGTACCACGAGGCCGACACCCAAGAACACAACGAAACGATCACGTTGCGAGGCGCCACCTGATCGCGGCATCGTTGCCGGTGGTGATTCGGGAACAGCGAGATTACTCACCCGCTTTTCGAGGCTGCTATCTAATTGCATCATCAAGGGTGCAGCATCTATCTGCACGGTACGGGCGTAATTGCGGACGATGCCGCGAATAAAGGTACTTCCCGGCAAGTCATGCCAGCGCCCGGCCTCCAGCGCCTCCACCTGGCGCAGACCGAGCTTAAGCGTCTGGACAATATCGAGTGCGGTCAAGCCTCGCGCCTCGCGCGCCAGCCTCAATTTTTCGCCGACATGCGGCTCAGGTGTCAAAACGGTATTTTCGGCAACAACTTCGCCGTTATTTAACTGCTCACTCATTCAAAATTACCTTTGAGGAATTCTTGATACTCAGGCGACGCCGGGTAGCGGCCACGGAGTTGCGACGCATAGCCACCTTCAGCCACCCGATTGCCTAACTTTCGCTCGATGCGGATGCCCAGCCAAAGCGCTTCTGCGGTCGGCGGTTCCATCATTTTGAGCGCATCGCCCAAGTAGATACGAGACTCTTCATAGGTTCCGCGTTTAAAGAGCAATTTGGCCATCTGGAAACGCGCCGTCAAGGCGCCATCGCGCGACATTTGCATTGCCTGCAACAAATAACCTTGCGCGCCGTCGAGGTCACCCGCCTTCATGGCGCACGTACCGGCATTGGTGTAAGCGCGCTCGGGCGTTTCATAGAGCGGGCTTTTCAGCGCATTCAGGAAGTAGGCGATGGACTGGCGCTCCTTGCCTGTATCGCACAGATACCAACCGTAATTATTGTTCACTTCAGGGTCATTCGGCGCAATGCTCAAAGCGCGCTGAAAGTCATTTTCAGCCTTGCCATATTCACGAAGCGCCGCATAGACCAGGCCACGGATGCTGTAAGCCGGAAAATAACTGGAGTCAGCGACCAACGCGATCCCCAACTCATCAAGCGCGACCGCCATGCTGCCGCCCTGAAAATACATTGCACCGAGTTCAGTGTGGATTTTGGCGCGGTTACGCGGATCGTTCGAATTCTGGGTCCGGGTGCTTGTCGGCTGCTCAAAGTTGTACTCGGCCTGGGCCGAAAAAGCGCAAAAGGCGCTTAGACAGAGAGCAACAATCCCATTCTTCAGTGCAAGACTTCTCACGGCCTGATCTCCTTGAGCGCAATCACACGCCCAGCTGTACGCTTGGTTTTGTCTTTGACCTGACCGGCCAGTTGACCGCAGGCGGCATCAATGTCGTCACCACGCGTCTTGCGCGTTGTCGTAATGATACCGGCCGCCATCAGGATATCGGCAAAGCGCCGCACCCGCTCGGCAGGCGAACGCTTGAATGGCGAACCCGGGAAAGGGTTAAAGGGAATGAGATTAAATTTACACGGCACTGTTTTGACCAAGTTGACCAGTTGGCGAGCATTGGCATCGCTGTCATTGATGCCGTCGAGCATGACGTATTCGAAGGTAATGAAATCGCGCGGCGCTTTTACCAGATAACGCTGGCAAGCAGCCATCAGTTCGACCAAGGGGTATTTCTGGTTGATCGGTACCAGTTCGTCACGCAGCTTGTCGTTCGGCGCGTGCAGCGAAACCGCCAGAGCAACCGGACACTCGTCACGTAAGCGATCCATCACCGGCACCAGACCGGAAGTAGAAACTGTAACGCGGCGGCGCGACAGGCCATAAGCGTTGTCGTCAAGCATCAGCTTGAGCGCCGTGACGGAATTTTCAAAATTGGCGAGCGGCTCGCCCATGCCCATCAGCACAACGTTTGAAATGACGCGTTCTTCGCCGTGCACCGCTCCGAGGGCGCGGTTAGCCAACCAAACCTGGCCGATAATTTCCGCTACCGTCAGATTGCGGTTGAAACCCTGCTTGCCGGTGGAACAAAAAGCGCAATCAAGCGCACAACCGGCTTGCGTGGACACGCATAGCGTGCCGCGTTCGGCCTCGGGAATGAAGACGGTTTCCACCGCATTGCCATTGCCGACGTCGATCAAAAATTTGCGCGTACCGTCGTCCGACAGCTTGTCGGAAACCACGGTGGGCGGTGTGATCACCGCCGTCGCTTTAAGCTTTTCCCGCAAGCTCTTGGCGATATCGGTCATGGCGTCGAAATCTGCCACGCCCGAACGATGAATCCAGCGCAGCACTTGCTTTGCCCGGAAGGGTTTTTCACCCTGCTCGGCAAACCAGGCAGTCAGGCCTTCGGCATCGAAATCTAAAAGGTTTTGCATCAGCATCCTAAACCGTCATTCCCGCAACAGCGGGAATTCAGAGCAATCTGAGTCCCCGCTTGCACGGGGACGACGGATATTTGAATCAACGACCAGCGTAAACGTTCAGACCCGGGAAGAAGAAAGCAACTTCCACAGCGGCGGTTTCCGGTGCATCAGAACCATGCACGGCGTTAGCATCGATCGATTCAGCGAAGTCAGCGCGAATGGTGCCGGCAGCGGCTTCTTTCGGGTTGGTCGCGCCCATCAGTTCGCGATTCTTGGCGATGGCGTTTTCGCCTTCAAGCACTTGAATCATCACCGGACCGGAGGTCATGAAAGAGACCAGATCCTTGAAGAAAGGACGGGCCTTGTGCACGGCGTAGAATTGGCCGGCTTCCTGCTCAGACAGCCAAACCATCTTGGAAGCAACGATCTTCAGACCATTGGTTTCAAAACGGGAGTAAATCTTGCCAATAACGTTCTTGGCAACAGCGTCAGGTTTGATGATAGAGAGGGCGAGTTCGATAGCCATTTATTTGCTCCGCAAAAGCTAGACAGTTGAAAAACCGGTAATTTTAGCAGATAAGGGGCCAACGCGCCCCGCTCAGCGCGGCGACTTTTCCACCAGCTCAGCCACCAAAGGATCGCGCAAGCGAGCAAATTGCTGCGGTGCAACGTATTGCAACAATTCTTTGCCATCCTTATCAACCAGAATATCCAGCCCTTGCTTTGGATAAAGCAAGTGCGTCCGGTTTTCCGACAACACGATGCGCTCAGCCGGTTCACCAAAACGCTGAATAATCGTCGCCTCATCGAGATTCACCGTCGGAATGACGCTGATCGCCTTTACCGGCAACAAATCAGCCGCCGCCACATCGTCTGCCTGCAGCGTAATCTTGCGCGTCATGCTCTCCATGTGCTTCGCCTTCAAAGCGCGCTCACGCATCACGGAAATTGCCTCATTTGTCGCGTCGACCGTAACAATCACCTTGGCCAGCACAAAACCAAGCGGCACCTGCGAGTAATAGCCCTCCAGCGCCCCCAGTTCATTGGGCTCGGCAATGATCGCCAACTCGATCTCACTCCCCAGCTTCTGGCGCACCTCACCCAGCGTGCTGATGCCCGGTTTCAAGCCAAATACATTACTAGCACCCTGCGCATCAACCGTGATCTGCCATGGCAGGTTGCTATTTGGATCAACCCCTTCCTGCTTGCCGGGGCCGGGGATAAGAAAAGGAATAATCAGCGCGATTAAGACAAGACCGATCAGGTACAGGGCAAATTTCATAGTGTTCCAATATCAAGCAGCAATTCGTTCAAATTTAGGCAGCGGGCGACCCGAATGTTCAGCCTGCCACAGATCATAATCAGCCTGCATTCGCATCCACGTCTGCGCATTACCACCCAGCCACATCGCCAGACGAATCGCCAAATCGGCAGAACCCCCCCGCTCTTCCGTTGATAAAGCGTGAAAGCTGCACCCGCGAGACGCCTAACTGGCGGGCGGCTTCAGTCACAGAAACAGCCAATTCGGACAACACATCTTCCCGGACCATTTCTCCCGGGTGCGGCGGGTTAAATGTCACACTCGGCTCCTCCAATAACCGGGCCGTTGGCTCAAGGGCATCACAGCCAACACATACAAGACATCACCTTCAACTGAATACAGCACGCCATAGGGAAAGCGCTGCGTCAGCACCCGCCGAATGCCTGGGGCGATTTCTGACCACGCCTCAGGCATCGTCAGCGCCAATCCCGTCGCGGCATGGACTTCAATGGCCAGATCAAGGCCGAGGCCGGATTGTCGTTGTTAGTACCAGTCAACCGCAGTATTCAACTCATCTTCTGCGGCCGGGTGAAAAATCAGTTTCATGCGCCGTAGCGCGTGAAAATACGTTTAAAAACGAGTTCTCCGGCAACACCTTCCGTCTGACCGTTTTGTATCTCAGCAAGACGCTGGCGCGCCACGGCCAGCCAGGACTGTTCATTGTCGGCAGAACGGCCAGACAAAGTTTGCAGCAAACGCTCAACCATGTGAGCGCGCTGTTCCAGCGGCAAACT
>Ga0136636_10000093_pt1 | contig 33336 bp, 26 predicted proteins | sample AntDrymUQ8522106_2_FD_104653 | JGI IMG/M metagenome (GOLD analysis project Ga0136636, IMG submission 104653) | Polar desert sand microbial communities from Dry Valleys, Antarctica - metaG UQ852 (21.06) | ecosystem: Environmental > Terrestrial > Soil > Desert | place: Antarctica: Dry Valley... | reverse complement strand
TGATTGCTTCAACCAACAGGGCTGCTCAAAAAGTTGCTATTAACCAAATGCGCGGTGGATTTGCTTCAGAATTGACCAGTTTACGTGGTGAATTGCTGCATTTTATTGCCATGATTGAACTGGAACTCGATTTCAGTGAAGAAGATGTTGAATTCGCTGACCGTGATCAACTCAAAAAGCTCGTGTCTAAAATAGAAGCAATCTTACGGAAGTTGAAAGATTCATTTCAATTGGGAAATGTGATCAAAAATGGAATCCCTGTGGCGATAATTGGCGAAACCAACGTGGGTAAGTCTACCCTACTCAATGCTTTGCTAAATGAGGAAAAAGCCATTGTATCAGACATTCACGGAACCACGCGAGATGTGATTGAAGATGTAGTGAATATTCACGGAACTGCTTTCCGTTTTTTCGATACTGCCGGAATTCGCGAAACATCTGACGAGATTGAAACCCTTGGAATAGAACGAAGTTACAGTAAGCTTGATCTGGCTACTGTTGTAATTTTGGTTGTTGATACTCTCAATGAAATTGAAATAATTGCCGCTAGAATTACAAAAATCAGGGAAAGGTTAGTTGGCCAGCATTTAATTGTTGCCGCCAATAAAATGGATCGTGGATTACCCCAAACGATCTCCGGATTGAAAGAAATGGAATTATTCAACAATGAAAAACTGGTGTTTATTGCGGCCAAACAAAAGACAAATCTGGATGAGTTAATTTCGGAAATGCAACATGCCGTTTCGCTTGAATCCATAGGCGAAGATGTGGTGATCGTGACCAATGTACGCCACTTCGAAGCGCTGACCCGCGCACATGAATCCATTGAACGAGTGCAACTTGGACTCGAAAATATGATCTCAGGCGACTTCCTGGCACAAGACATCCGCGAATGCCTACACTATCTCGGTGAAATCACAGGCGAAATCTCGAATGACGAGATTCTAGGCCATATTTTCAAGAATTTCTGTATCGGAAAGTAAATCTATTTTCAATTGTTTTCACATTGCCCTTATTTGTTGAGTTCTACATAGAAATTGTTTAAATTTTTCTCATAGTGAAAACATGTAGTTAGAAATGTCTCATTTCATTTCCGGTTTTGTCCCGAACGGGACAAAAGATCGGTGTTTATCAATCCATTCTGCCAATATTTAATTCCTTCGCTTTTTTGTTGCCCGAACACTCTTTTTTCTTTGACTTCAAGTTGCTAATTTTTTGCCAAAATGGCGTTACGGCTGAATAATGTTATGCATTCCCCGATAGTTGTTCAAAAGTTATCAAAAACTTTTTTTTGCATTAACCCTTTCTTAAAAGTATTTTTGAAGAAAAAATACTATGGACTTCGAAAAAATCAACAAACGCTACAAGAAAATATCATACTACCGTCAACCTGACGATTTTACTATAGAAGAATGGCAATATGCTTTGCGTAAACAATTTGCCGAAACTCATACCTTCCGCATCGAAAAACAGGGAAAACAGCAAGTATTTGGAGATTACAATGTATACAATCCCGAATCGAAAGCTACGTACAAGGTTGCCTTACGTAGCAATGACAATAGTGCCAACTTTTGCGAATGCAACGATTTTAAAACCAACAGACTAGGAACCTGTAAGCATATCGAAGCCGTTTTTTGTTATATTGACAACAAACTAAAGAAATCGCATTTGTTAGATGTCGATTACCAGTCGGCATACACCTCAATATATCTCGACTATCGCGACAATCGTAAAATACGCATACGTATTGGTTTTGAAAACGAGAACGACTTTATTGATTTGGCATTAAAATTCTTCGACAATGAACGTGCTTTGTTACCAGTAAATTATGAGGTTTTCAATAAAATATTAAATGAAGCCTCTAACATCAACAATAGTTTTCGTTGTTATCCCGATGCTCTGTCGTTCGTACTTGATAAACGCGAAACCCGTTTACGGGAAACAATGGTGCAGGAAAAATATTTAAAACACCTTTCGAACGACGCTTTCGATACATTAATTAATGCCAATCTTTTCCCTTTCCAAAAGGAAGGGATTTGTTTTGCTGCATCTAAAGGTCGCTGTATTATTGCCGACGATATGGGATTGGGCAAAACCATTCAGGCCATTGCTGCTGCCGAACTTTTACGGAAAGAAACTGGTATATCGGCAGTGTTTATCATTTGCCCCACCTCGCTAAAATATCAATGGAAAACCGAAATCGAGAAATTTACTGGACAAACCCCTTGGGTTATTGAGGGTTTGTACATTAAACGACTGGATCAGTACCGGAACGATTCGTTTTATAAAATAATTTCGTACAATACAGCTGTTAATGATATTAAAGAAATTAATGCCACTTTGCCCGATCTGTTTATTTTAGACGAGGCTCAGCGCATCAAGAATTTCAAAACAAAAATTTCGCAAAATATTAAACGGCTAGAATCGCCCTACACATTTGTGCTTACAGGTACCCCACTAGAAAATAAACTCGAAGAACTATATTCAATTGTTCAATTTGTGAATCCTTTTGCTTTAGGTCCTTTTTGGAAATACATGAATGAATACAGGATTGTGGATGAAGTTGGAAAAATAAAAGGATATAAGGACTTGAACAAAATTGGCGAGAAACTGGCCGACACCATGATACGCAGACGGAAAAAGGATGTTTTACTGCAACTGCCCGAACGTATGGACAAAATATTGTATGTTCCCATGACTGAACAACAGGTGGCTATTCATTCCGATTGTCAGGAAAGTGTTAACCGTTTAGTCTTTAAATGGCGCAGACAAGGCTTTTTAAATGAGAAAGACCGACAAAGCCTTATGATTTTTCTGAATATGATGCGGATGGTTTGTGATAGCACTTATATCCTCGACCAAAAAACACGATTCGATACCAAAATTGGGGAATTAATGAATATCCTCGACGAGGTATTTGCTGAAAATGAGGAAAAGGTTGTTATTTTTAGCCAATGGGAACGAATGACACGCCTTGTAGCAGCCGAACTCGAACAGAGAAATGTTAAATACCAGTACCTACACGGTGGTGTGCCTAGCAGTGACCGTGGCAAACTGTACGAAAATTTTAACAACGACCCCGATTGCAAAGTTTTTCTTTCTACCGATGCCGGTGGTGTTGGACTTAACCTTCAGGTAGCATCCATGCTGATAAACCTCGATATACCCTGGAACCCCGCTGTTTTGGAGCAACGGATTGCACGTATTTACCGTCTTGGCCAGAAACGAAATGTTTCTATAATTAATATGGTATCTTCAGGAACCATTGAACACAAAATGCTGGGCGTACTTAGCTTTAAAAAAGGCCTTGCTGAAGGAATACTCGATCAGGGCGACAATACTATATTTTTGGAAGATAGTAAATTCAAAGTATTGATGAATACTGTTGAAAGTTTGGTTGAAAATTCAATAATTTCTGAAGTAGCTCCGCTGAATGCTACGGATTTAGAAGAGAAACAACAGCAAGAGATTATTGATATTGATGTTAAAGATGAATCAAAAACGCAAACCACAAATGAACCGACATTCGATGGCGACGATGATATTTTACAATCAATTGAAGAAACCCAACAAAAAAATGAATATCAATTAGAACCAAGTTCTCCTGCCGAACTTGTAAATATGGGAATGTCATTCTTTGGTCGGTTAAGCGAAACATTAGCAAACCCCGAAGCAACCCAAAAACTCATTTCAACTATAGTACAAAAAGACGAAACAGATGGCAAAACGTACCTTAAAATCCCTATCGAAAACCAAAAAATAGTCGAAAGTGCGTTTGCATTGTTTGCTGGATTGTTGGGAGGTTTGAAGAAATAAAAAATAGATGCCAGACTTATCACATGTTTATAAAAACAAATTGATTATGTTATACGATCCATAGATCTTAATCTTCAACTTCAAAACTTCGAGTAACGAAGGGGTATTTCTAACTCTCTGAAAGCATTGGAAGGGTAAATGTAAAGACTGAACCGCTACCTACTTTGCTTTTCACCATCATTTCGCCTTTATTTTTTTCGATAAACTCCTTACAAATAACTAATCCAAGACCAGTTCCTGTTTCACCATCAGTGCCTACCGTACTCGAATTCTTATCAACTGCAAATAAATTCGCCAAATGCTCATCCGAAATTCCAACACCCGAGTCAATGACATCAATTTTCACATAATTGCCAATGACTGCTGAACGTACGAATATCTCGGAGCCTTTTGGCGAAAATTTTATCGCATTAAATATGAGATTGCGCAAAACTGTCGAAACCATATCCTTATCGGCATAAACAAGCAATTCAGGATCAATATCAGTAGAAAGAATTTGCTCTTTACTTATCAGGTTCAAATCAACCAATGCTTTCATCTGCTCATAAATCTCAAAAAGGATAAAATATGATTTGTATATCTGTATCCGATTGGTTTGTGAGCGAGTCCAAAGCAGTAGATTTTGAAGTAAATTAAATCCATTTTCAGAAGCCTGATTTAAATCAGAAACAATTTGCTTCAGTTCACTGGCTGAAAACAATGCCAGATCAGTTTTCAGGATACTTGTATAGCTTACCAAAACATTGAAGGGATTTTTAAGGTCGTGTGCAATGATTGAGAAAAACTTATCTTTTGAGACATTTAGATCATTTAATTCAGCCGTTTTAGTTTTGAGCTCGGCAGCCAGTTTTTTCTCTTTCGACAATAAAAAGAAAAGAGCGATCATTAATATTACAGCTAATACAGTGATTGCAACCAAATAATACTGAATTGAATTCGCTTTATCAATGGCATCTAATTGCGACTTATTCATGTTTCTCAGGTCTTCAAGCTCCCTATTGTTCCTAACCAGCTGATATTTAGCCTGAACCTGCCGGATCATTTTATTCTTCTTCTCGCCTACCAGGCTGTCGTACAAAGTAGTATAGCGGTCGTAATACGAATATGCATTTTTATAGTCCTTATTCTCAGCATAATAAATTGACAGATTGCTGAATATGTCAATTGTAAAATCCTTCATTCCCAATTCAGTAGCAAGTTCCAACGATTTATTAAAATATGCCAATGATTTTGGGTAATTTTTCTGATCAAGATAAACCAAACCTATATTATTGTATGCTAAAGCAACTCCTTGCAGGTCATTTATTTTCTCATATAATTTCCAGGCTTTCCAATAATAATCCAGACTTTCTTTCAGTTTTTTCTGATCGTATGCAATGGTGCCCAGATTATTGGTTATATCAATAATCATCGCAGTATCTTTACGAATTTTTGCTAATTGCATAGCCTTATCGTTGTATTCTAATGCTTTGGTATAATCTTTTTTATTCTGAAAAGTGATGGCAATATCCTGAAATGTTTTGGCCGACAAAGCAGTATCTTTAAGTAATAAACTAATTACCATAGAGTTATGGTAAAAATGAATTGCTTCATCATAATCTTCAAGGTCGTCAAAAACCATCCCAAGATTGTGATTTGCTTTTGCGATCTGAATTGAATCTTTAGATTGTTCTGCTAAATCAAGCGCATGATAGTAGTGATCAATGGCTTGCTCGTAATTGCCAACAGCATATTCATTTAAACCTTTTAAATTTAGAACCTGACTGAACTGGATTGGATTGTCGGCTGGTTTAATCAGCTGTTCTGCCTGATTTATCAGAAACGAAACGGTATCGTGATTATTTGCCAGTTTAACGAGACTTGTGGCTTTTTCAATCAAAAGATCGAATTGAGGATCGCTTTCAGTTTTATGGTTTTTCTCTATGGAATATCCTAAATGTACTGAAATCAGCGAGATCAGAAGGATTAGTGTATTTGTGCTGAAAAAACGACGCATAAGTGTTATTCGAAAATTCACCGAAAGAGCACAAATATAGTTTTTTTTCGCTCAAAATATTTTCATTTTTAAGATTCAGGAGGTTTCTGTATTTGAATTGATAGTTCATCGAATTTATCTTTGATTTTTCGATATTCTAAAACAGTCTAAAATCATAGGTTATTGAATAAAATATTTCTAAATATGTGCCACTTTAATCTTAAAATGAAAATTATATGAATAAATTAAATGCTCAGGATTACATGAATCGTGAATCGCGATACGGGGCTCACAATTATCACCCGCTACCGGTTGTTTTGGAACGTGGCGAAGGTATTTTTGTCTGGGATGTGGAAGGTCGTAAGTACTTTGATTTTTTGTCGGCATATTCTGCAGTGAATCAAGGTCACTGCCATCCTAAAATTGTCAAGGCACTGACCGATCAGGCTCAGAAGCTTGCTTTGACATCACGTGCATTCTACAACAATGTGTTGGGCGAATGGGAAGAATATATGACAAAATTATTTGGTTACGACAAGATGTTACCGATGAATTCGGGTGCCGAAGCCGATGAAACTGCACTAAAACTGATTCGCAAATGGGCCTACAAAGTGAAAGGAGTGCCTAAAACAGAAGCGAAAATTATTGTTTGTAATGGAAATTTTCACGGACGTACGATTACCATCATATCCATGTCATCCGATCCGGATTCGTACAATGATTACGGACCATACACTCCGGGTTTTATAAATATTCCGTACAACGATATTAAAGCTTTGGAAAAGGCTCTGGAAGATCCCAATGTAGGAGGTTTTCTGGTTGAACCTATTCAGGCCGAGGCTGGAGTTTATGTGCCCGAAGACGGATTTTTGCGTAAAGCTTTCGATCTTTGTAAGAAACACAATGTACTGTTTGTGGCTGATGAAGTTCAGACTGGGTTGGCCCGCACAGGAAAAATGCTGGCTTGTGATCATGAGGATGTCAGGCCGGATATCCTGGTGCTGGGGAAGGCTATTTCCGGAGGAATGATGCCTGTTTCATGCGTTTTGGCTGATGATGAAATTATGCTTACCATTAAACCAGGCGAACATGGATCAACTTATGGTGGAAATCCAATTGCAGCAAAAGTTGCCATTGCCGCTCTCGATGTAATTCAGGATGAAAATCTGGTTGAAAATTCAGAGAAAATGGGCAAAATATTCCGCAAACGTTTAAAATCAATCGATTCAAAACTAATTGAACTTGTTCGTGGAAAAGGATTACTCAATGCTGTAGTTATTAAATCGATTAACGGAATTTCGGCATGGGACGTTTGTGTCGCACTAATGAAGAATGGATTGTTGGCTAAACCAACCCACGAACACATTATCCGGTTCACGCCTCCGCTTGTAATTAATGAAGAACAAATTAATGAGGCGCTCGATATTATTGAAAAAACCTTTGCTGAATTTGGAATTTAGGTTCAATGAGGAAAAAGGGAATTCAAATCAATCTTTATATGAAGGCGATAGAAGGCATTTGTAGTATACATTGGCCTTTTATTGCCTTCATTTATTTTTATTATGCATACATTGTTATAATAAGCAACTTTTTACATTATATTAGTGTCTATTTCAAAAATAGCCATAACGTTGAAATTCTCACCATGAGGGTTATAGATATCAAACTTGATGACAACTTCGCGCAAAAAATTAGTTAGACCCCTGTTAATAATTGCTTCAGTATTGATACTGGCAATATTAGCAGTTATCGGGGTGCTTTATTTTGAAGCCCAGAGCTATCTGAATAAGAATCTTTCAGATTTTGTCTCAAAAAAGTCGAAAGGAAACTATGAACTATCGTTCGAGAACCTAACAATTAACTTCAGCGACTGGGGGTTCGAAATCGATCAGGTTTCCTTTCATCCGACCGATTCAATTCTTAAAACATTACCTCATTTGAATTCGAGCAAGCAGTTTTACTCCTTTTCGTCGCCCAATGTCCGATTCAGCGGGATTAGATTTTTTAATCTGATCATTCGGAAAGACCTTGAAATTGGTGAAATAATAATTAGCAAACCCGAGTTAAATATACATGGTCAAAAATCTGATCAGGAACAAAAGGACAAAAACAGCATAAGCACACTGATGCTGGAACTGAAACCTTTGGTCACAAAAACATTTAAATCGATAAAAATTGACAAAATTGAGTTGGCCAATGCCAGTTTCGATTTTTACAGCCTATTAGGCGAAAGCCGAAAGTTGGCCAATGCAGAAAACATTACCATCGGAATTCTGAATTTCTATACCGATTCACTATTGTTGCCTGACCCCAATCGGATGTTCGATGCAAAAGACATTTATTTGCGCATGCAAAATTATCAGAATAAGCTGGCTGACAGTATACATAGCTTACATGCCGAATCGGTTACTTTTTCATTAAAGAGCTCAAAAATTGAAGCTCAAAATCTCGAATTTAAACCCAATAACGATTCAATATCAATAAAAGACCGTTATCAAATAATTGTTCCCGAATTAAAAATTACGAGCCGAAACATTCGTGATTTATACCTGAACAATACCATTCCAATTGATTCATTGATACTCAAAGGAGCAATAATTAAGTATTGGCCCGGGCAGAAAAACAAAGGTCTGAAACAAGATATTAAAGACGAGTTTAATCTTTATGAATTGATTAAAAAAGAATTCTCGAGTGTTCACATTCAAAGCTTTAAGCTTCAGAATGCACAACTCATGTTATTCAAAAAACTAAGCGACACAAACAGTCAGCAAGAATTAAAAAACATCAATATCAATCTCGGTGATTTTCAGCTTGATTCAGTTTCAGCTCAGGATACAAGCCGGATTTTCTATTCTAAAAGTATCGATCTAGCTGCCAGCGAATACGAATTGACTTTGGGTGATAATTTTCACCGGATCAGAGTCGGATCGCTCAATCTTTCTACACGCCAGAAATCGGTTCTTTTCAGCCGAATTTTACTTTATCCTATACAAACGACCGCTAATTCGAACCGAAGGAATACTATTGACGCAAGTTGCGACAGTGTTCGGCTCGACTTGTTTCTTTTCAAGAAAGCCTTCCACCAAAAGCGCTTTGTATTTCAAAAGATCAATTTGTTCAATCCTGAAGTCAAGCTGACTCAAAACGAAATAGCTGAAGAAAAGGTTATTGCTGAGAGCCCAAGTTTTATCTACAATCTGATTTCGAGATATGCAAAGGGAATATACTCAAACCAGGTGCTCGTCCAAAAAGGAAAGATGCAATTGGTTAATAAAACCGGAACCTTGCAAACCGGATATATTGAATCGATTATAAAACTTCAGTTAAGCGGATTTGCATTGGATGAAATAAGTGCACGCCAAACTGACCGGCTGTTTTTTGCCGATCAAATTGAATTGAGCTTTAATAATTATCAGATGCAATTGGTCGATCATCTGCATAAGCTTTCCATCGAATCGTTTAATTTGTCGACCCGTAAAAAGCAGGCAACACTGCTAAACCTGCACCTTTCTCCGGTTTCGAACGAAAATATGGCAGATAAGCTGAAAGAGTATGGGCGTTCAGAATTATATGAGTTTACCATTCCTGAATTGACCCTAAAAAACGCCGATTTCCATGACGCATTCTTCAACAAGCGATTAGCGGTTGATACACTGAATATAAAAGCGCCACAAATATTTTACGAGAATTTTGCATTGCTGAAGGAAGAAAAACCTAAGGCCGACTTTGAAGATTTATTCCAATTACTTGCCAATTATCTCTACGACATACACATCGCAAAGGTCGACATTCCGGATGGAACAGTTCGATTGATCAATCACAGCCGGAAAGGCAAAACAATTTCGTTGGACAATCATTTCACGTTAGGTTTGGAGAACATGCTAATCAATCAGGAACAGTTTGGAAAGAAGAAATTGCTTTTTTCCGAGTTCGTCGATTTATCAATCAGAAACCACGTAATTCAGCTATCAGATAATGTGCATATAATAAAAGCTGAGGAGATTGGCTTTTCGACAAAAAAAAGAGAAGTTTTTGCGCTGAGGGCAAGTATTTATCCTGAAACAAATAGTAAAAGTTTTCCATCAGTTAAATGGAACATTCAACTCTCCATTCCTGAAGTCAGAATTAAAGGGGTGAACATCGAAGAGTTATACTTTGACCGGAAAATTGATGCAGATAATCTATTAATTAATGCCCCTCAAATTAAACTTTATCAAAAGCAAAAAACTGTCAATGCAACCGACTTGAAGGAAGTTAATATTCCATTGCCTAAAGAAATTGAATCGATAGCTATTCGTCAATTCAAATTAAACGAAGGTTCGCTGAAGGTTTTCTCGGAAATTGGTGTAAAACCTTATTTAATTTTGCAATCCGACCTTAAAATGTCTGGTCAAAACATATTCATTCAGAATGATTTGGCAACTCAAACTCCGGGATTTTTAAAGGGTGAGTACACTTTTCAAATGGTACAATTAAAATTTATGCCGAAGGATAAAAATCAAATATTCGGTATTGATGAGCTCACATTTTCAACGGAAAAAAGACAGATTTTGGCCAAACAATTAGTTGTAAAGCCTAAAACTACGAGTTCCAGCCAGGATCAGTTTGAATTACGAATACCAAGTCTGGTCATGAATGGTTTAGATATGGAGAATGTATACCGAAACGATCAGTTCCTGTTTGAGTCCATTCTCGTCGAAAAACCTTTGTTCCAATTGCAGAACAACTCCAAAGATTCAGTGAAATTTAATCCCTTTAAATTAAATCTATACCCGCATTTTGAAAGTTTTGCAGATGTTTTTGCATCAAAATCGCTCACAGTAAAAGATGCTGATATTTCATTTTTCAAAAACGGAAAAAAGACCCTTCAGGAAACAATTTCATTAGACTTGTTCCGGCTACGAATTGATAACAAATCAACTCAAAAATTTATGCACGCTGAAGATTTTTCCTTCCGGATTCCTGGTTTGAAACGGCAAAGTAAGCTATACCAATACGATATTGGCGAAACTTATTACTCCTCTGAAAACAATCGGTTTACAGCAAAAAACATCCGGATTACACCCAATTTCAGCAAAGAACAGCACCAAAAGCAGGTTGGATTTCAATCAGAATATTTTGAAGGAAAAATTGATTCGGTTTGCCTGGAGCAACCCGACATTCGCCGTTGGTTCGACAAAGAGGAATTGATCGGAAAAATGGTATCAGTGAATGGATTAAAATTGAATATTTACCGTGACAAACGAATACTATTTGATGAAAGACGTCGACCAGGTATGTTTCAGGACTTAATTAAATCATCGAAATATGCCTTTAAGCTTGATTCATTTAAGCTGGTCAATTCACAGGTAACTTATGCCGAACAGCCTGTCATTACCGACTCTGAAGGCATAATTAGATTTTCAGGAATACAGGCCAAGTTAATGCCGTTTACCAATATCAAATCATCGAATGGAAAATATTCTGATATTCGAATGAATGGCGTGTCTACCATCATGGATTCGTGTGAGCTAAAAACAAGCATGAATTTCGAAATGAATCATCCTGAAAATTTATTCTCAGTTTCCGGCAGTCTCAGTCCGTTTAACATGCAGATTCTAAATCCCATATTAGAACCATTGGCCTTAATTTCAATTCGTTCAGGCAGGGTCGATCAATTTAGCTTTAACTTTTCAGCCGACCAGTCAAAATCATCAGGTAATTTATTATTCGGATACAACGACCTTCGTATTTCGGTACTCGAAATGAAGAAAGGGAATACAAAAGAAGTCAAATTTGCAAGTTTCCTGGCCAACAGTTTGTTGTTGCGATCAAAAAATCCGAGGGGAAAGGAACTGCTTCCTGATGAAATTTCGATTCAACGTGACCAGAAACGTTCGGTTTTAAATTATACATGGAAATCTGTTTTCAGTGGCATTCGCAACACTCTGGGGATAAAAGACAACAAACAGGAAGAACAGGCTCCGGAATAAACCTGAGAAGATTATCAATGATGTACGTCTCTTAATTTTTCAGTGTAATGAGGTACGAAAATTTAATCGTGTCATAATTCCAGTCACGAAAGCCATGCAAATACTGAAGTCTGATTGAATTTTTTTTGAATGAACGATTCAGGTCAAACGTATAAACCAATGGCTTATCGCGTTCGTGCTTATATCCTGAATAGCCTGACAAAGAATTAGTTACCGACCACATATCCCATTTTAAATCAAGACCAAAGGCATACATGTAAGCGTCATTCTGAAGGTTTAATTCATCATTTGTTTGCCAGCCATAAAATCCAACGGAAGCAAAAGGCCGATAGCCCAATTTTTCATTATTCCCAAAGTATTCCTTCGAAAAACTAGAATCGAAGAAATAGCCCGGACTATCAGAATACCGTGCTCCTTCAATCTGGCTTCCCGAGGCAGTTCTTCCGGTTAAACGTACCATAGTATCTGGAAATTTTCGGCCTTGTATCACTTGAATCAATGTTGAGAAATATAAATCACCATTGGCAAATCCTTTGCCATCGAAATCGCGTGCAACACGTTCATCGCGGATATCAACCGACATGGCATAACGTTCAACGACAACTCCATACAGTTCGATAGCAATTTTATTTCCGGCAAAAGCACGGAAATATTTTACAAAAATATCCTGAGTCGGATCTCCGGTTTGAAAATGAGAACTCAAACCAAATTCAAGATTTGAACCCGTTGGAATGATTCCATTTTTCACTTCAGGAACAGGCAATGCATTGGGGCCAAGGTATCCGGGAGTAATATGCATCCAATTGCGCCAGCCTGGCAAACCCGGCTCCCACCCATGTACTTGATTCCACCAGGTATAGTCTTCTTCAGAAAAGCTAAACAACGGAAAAATGCAAAACAGAATAAGAATCAATTTTCTCATGCGCCAAATATACAAAAGCTCAGCTATTGAGTGGAATTATAAAATAAAAACCCCGTCAATCGACGAGGTTTCCCAGCTATTATATGTTTAATTTCTTTCGAATGTTTTTTGGAATGGCATCCTTATGAATCATGATTGAAGTAGTTTTAAACATCACATAAGGTTTTGACGCATAAAAGTAACCATCATAATCGTTGTAATCGCCCCAGGAATTCTTCACTTTATAATAGGATGTTCCATTTTGATCTTTTGCACTTCCAACAATCAACATTCCATGATCATCAGTAGTCTGATAATTGTCGAAATCAATTTGTCTCATTTCCTGGGTAATAACCTTTTCCTTACCCGGTTTTTCCAATTTATAGAGCTCTTCATTCCGTTCTTTTTCGCTCTGTTTTTCCCATTTCCCAATTTCGGCATCGTTCATATTGGCTTTATCAACTTCAGGAATAACCGAAACTCCAATTTTTGAAGTAGCGAAACCTTTCTCGCTCACATCGGCAGCCCATGCAACAGTATACCCTGTAAGAATCGAGTTGTCAATGATTTCTTCCATTTCGTTCACCGGAACATTGTAAACTTCTTGCCAAGCCCAGTTATCAGGCACTTCGATAATGAATTTTGAATAAAACGGATGATGTGTATACGATGAAATTTCGACATAATCGTCCATATTCAAACCAACCATATCCTGTGCAAAAGTCTTTGGAGTATATTCTTTGTTCTGAAAACTGAATTTTTCGGGCATTTTTCCAAGATAAGTTTCAATAGACGCGTCCAGTGCATCGTGCCACGCTGTTGACAGTTTTTTATTCGGATTCTCAACTACTGCTTTAACCTGATCGAGAAGAACACGGTCGAATTCTCCATGAACATGTTTTTCTTCGCCGTAGTTCAATCCGTTATATACTTCTTCAGGAACAATACCATACATTCTGATCATATTAGTTACATCATGAAAAGCACCTCCGGCACCAAAATTCAGGCTCCCATGTAACCGCACATACTTTTCGGCTTTGTCAGAATATGAATGATTCACAACAAACATTTCAGAAAGATCAATCGCTGGTTTTCCCAAACGAATCATTTCTGCTTCGAGAAATCCAATTCCAGAAAACGACCAGCAAGTACCTGAACGGTTCTGATCTTTAACCGATGTGCATGGAATATCAATAACGGTAGTGAATTGATAACCTTTTTCGTCTTTCTTCTCATCCTGTGCCGAAAGGATTAGCGTTGAAAACAGCAATCCTGCCAGAAGCAGATTTCTTAATTTAAGCATGTTGATTTTTTAATAGTGAACTCCCAAAAACTGATTACAAAGATATTAATTTTAGACTGTTGAATCCTGCTGATCTTCAAATCCTCAGGCAAATGCCCTCAAATAGAGCTTGGTTACGGATGACTTTAAAACACATCTTAACCATTGAAAGTTAACATCTTCCATCGATTTTTGAAACATTTGGTAAAGAATAAAATAACAAAAACATGTTATAAAACAAGTCGATGATTCAGTAAACCATTCTGAGAATTCACTTTTAAAATCAATTTCACGAACGTTTAGAAGCGGAATGTATAAACTTTTCTAACTTTATAGCTTACAAACAATCAATCCCGAAATGAAAATCAAGTCCATAATTCTGTTTCTATTGTTTTTATTGAGCTTAGAAACTTTAAATGCCCAGAAAGTAGTTTCGCTCAACGACTGCATATTTCAGCCAGAAGACCGACGTATAGTAGAGGAAAAGCTAAAAACCTTTTCATCAAGATCATGTTTATCAATTGCTGAACTTATTCCTGAAATCGGTTATTCGTTTCTAGGGACTCCTTATGTTGGGGCCACGCTTGAAAATGGTCTGGAAGAGAAACTGGTGATCAATCTCCGGGAATTAGACTGCACCACTTTTGCTGAAAGTTGTTTGGCACTGGCAAGAACAGTAAAATCTGGAAAGACTGATTTTGAGTCGTATATTTCTGAACTTGAGCGTGTAAGATATCGGGATGGGATTCGCAACCAGTACCTTTCTAGGATACATTATTTTAGCGAATGGATCCGAAACAATGCCGAAAAGAAAATAGTTTCAGAAGAACCAAACCTGAAGGGTGAAAAATTTGAACGGACCATCCGGTTTATGAGCTCTCACCCGGAAAGTTATCCTGTACTAAAAGCTCATCCGGAACTTATTCCCGCTTTAATTCAACAGGAGAAAGAGATTTCGGGCATGAATTTCTACTATTTCCCGAAAAACAATCCGAACCAAATCCTCAAAAATCTCAAACATGGCGATATTATCGGTTTGACATCAAGCACGGAAGGAATGGACATCAACCACGTTGGCATTATTGTATGGAAAGAGGGTCAGTTCCATTTGCTCCATGCAGGTCAATCTGCAAAAATGGTTGTAATATCCGAAGGTCCAATTACCGATTTCATTAAGCCGGAATCAAAAAATACCGGTATCATGATTGCTCGTCCTGTTTATTAAATTCTACAGAACCAAATTTTATGGAATAACAAATATGATTTTGTTATTTTTGCAGCTTTCAAAATTTAAGCTATGGAATCTTTTGTCGATAAGCTACTTGTTATCTTGTGTAAAATCACGTCACATCTTCCTTTTTGGGTGATTTATCGACTAGCTGATCTGTTTTATGTGTTTCTGTATTACATCTTTAAGTATCGCCGGAATGTTGTACATGCCAATCTTACCCTTTCATTTCCAGAGAAAAGCCCCGAAGAAATCAAGCAAATTACTAAAAAATTCTATCGTCATTTAAGCGATGTGGGTCTCGAGACCATCAAATTTTATGGGATGACCGAAAAACAAATTAACGACCGGTTGAAAATTAATAATCTGGATATTTACGAAGAATATTACAATCAGGGTAAAAGCATTGTTGTATTGGGTATGCATTACAACAATTGGGAATGGAGTGGCTCTATGCAACGATTCATTAAATCACAGTTTTTGGTGGTATACAATCCGGTGAAAAATAACAAAAAGGTAGAACGTTTTATTCTTGATACCCGAGAACGGTTTGGAGCAATTTCAGTACCAGTTAATTTAGCCATACGCACAGCACTCAAATACAACAATGGTGAGAGACCTGGCAGTCTGATGCTCGCTTCCGACCAGACCGCTCCTGCCTATTCACAATTCTGGACAACCTTTCTGAATCAAGAAACGGCCTTTTTTATCGTTCCGGCAAAAATCGCTATTAAAAACAATCAGCCAGTTATCATGCACCATACCCGAAAACTTAGTCGTGGGCGATATGAGGTTTTTCACTATAAATTAATCGAGAATCCATCAGAGTTAACACCCGAAGAGATCATGATGGTGTATGTAAAAAAATTGGAAGAGATTATTCAGGCAGAACCTGAGTATTGGTTGTGGTCGCATCGCCGCTGGAAACACAAAAGGTCTGAAAATGTAGAATTGTACCTAAGGTAGATAAACTAATACTATCTTCAAGTGATAAGATTCTAAATTTGAAAATATTTACCCAATATAATATCCAGTCTAAAATCTTCGAATCTTGAATTTAAAACTGCATCGATGAAGAAACTGATTCGTAAAACCGGAATACTCCTCCTTAAAATTTTAGGGCATATTCCGATCTGGCTCGCATACATTTTGGCAGATATCTTTTATCTGATTATTTACTATCTGATTGGTTATCGGAAGGAAACGGTAATTAAAAACATAAAGAACTCATTTCCCGAAAAAACTGAGGCAGAAATAAAAAAGATAACAATCGCATTTTATCATCATTTTACTGATTTGATCGTGGAAAGTATCAAAGGGTTTCAGATTTCGGAAAAGACTCTAAAAAAGCGGTTTCATTATAAAAACCCGCAAGTAATGAATGAATTATATGACCAGGGGAAAAGCGTGGCCTTACTATCTGGTCATTACGGTAATTGGGAATGGAGTGCAGCCATGCCCAAATACTTAAAACATCAGATAAATGTAATCTACCGCACGATAATGGAACCCAATTTTAATACTTACATGTTAAAGGTTCGTTCCAGATTTGGCATGAATATGATTCCATCACGAATTTCGTTGCGCTCGATGGTTGAACTCGAAAAATCGGGAATGGTATCGGCAACTTATTATCTGACAGACCAAACTCCGAAAAAAAACACCACCTTCTGGATGACTTTTCTGAATCAGGAAACAGCAGTTTTTCCCGGGCCTGAAAGAGTTGCCTCCCGATTCAAACAGGCAGTCGTGTTTATGGACATTCAAAAAGTTCGACGAGGTTACTATGAAGTAGAATTTACAAAGTTGTTCGATGATGCATCACAAACTGAAGAATTTGAAGTGACCAAAGCCCATGTTAAATTTCTCGAAGAAATTATCCGCAAAAGGCCTGAACTATGGCTTTGGTCGCACAAACGTTGGAAACACAAGCGACCGGAACATATTCTGATGACATAGTTTTATGATGAATCCTAAAGAAATATTATTCTGACTGTGATTTGTAATACCTCCTGAACAACACTTTTTTCAGGTCACGAAAGATTACTTGATGGGCAAGTACTTCCAAATCATTGTAATGCGGCAATTCGCGGTGAGCTTTTGCAATTTCCTTTTCAGTAATGTCAACCTGATATAAAACAGCCATCAATCGGCTGTAATCACGATCAAGATAAACCGAAATCTGATTGATCAACTGTTCATGCAACTCCTGATAAGCAGTTTCAGTATTTCCGGAAAACGTGATCTCGATACCAAACATCCCAAAATCCTTCATGATCTGGTCTGCCGTTTCGCGAACAATGTCCGCCTTTTTCAGGAAGAATTCGATGTTGTCGTTTTGAAGATTAACTAAATCCATGGTTTCTTTTTTACTACAAAGAACACTAAGTTCTGCACTAAGGTAACGAAGAAAAATATTCAAAATTTACAAGATTACTTTGCTCCTTTGTGAAAAACCTTGGTGTTCTTTGTGGTTTGAAAAAAGTATTACAATTGTTTGAAGAAGTCGTTTCCTTTATCGTCAACGATAATAAATGCGGGGAAGTTTTCGACCCGAATTTTACGTATCGCTTCCATTCCAAGTTCTTCCATATCAATCACCTCGCTCGATTTGATGCTAACTTTGGCCAGAATTGCAGCTGGTCCGCCAATTGATCCGAGGTAGAATCCACCATGTTTTTTACATGCATCGGTTACCTGCTGACTGCGGTTTCCTTTGGCAACCATAATCATCGAACCGCCCATGCTCATAAAGAAATCTACGTACGGATCCATTCTTCCGGCAGTAGTTGGTCCGAAGCTTCCGGAGGCCATTCCTTTCGGAGTTTTTGCAGGTCCGGCATAATAAATCGGGTATCTTTTCAGATATTCCGGCATCGGCTGACCCGCATCAAGCATTTCTTTCAGACGAAGGTGAGCCATATCGCGGGCTACAATCAAAGTTCCTGAAAGATTCAGACGAGTTTTGATCGGGTATTGTGAAAGTTTCTTCAATACATCTTCCATGGGTTCGTCCAAATCGATGTCAACGGCAGGCTGCATACTCGGCGCTTTTGCAGGAAGGAACCGGGCCGGATTACGTTCGAGTTCTTCGAGGAAGATTCCATCTTCGTTAATTTTTGCTTTAATGTTACGGTCGGCAGAGCAACTCACTCCCAAACCAACCGGACATGAAGCAGCATGACGCGGTAGGCGAATCACACGCACATCGTGAACAAAGTATTTGCCACCAAACTGAGCACCAAGTCCGCATTCCTGGGCAATTTTTTCAATTTTCTTTTCCCATTCCAAATCGCGGAATGCCTGTCCTCCTTCGTTTCCTTCGGTTGGCAAGTGATCGAGATATCCGGCAGAAGCTTTTTTAACAGTGGCCAGAGTTGCTTCAGCTGATGTTCCACCAATTACAAGAGCCAAATGGTATGGAGGGCAAGCAGATGTCCCCAAATCCATGATTTTCTCTTTTACGAATTTTGTAAGATTTTCGTCAGTTAACAGCGATTTTGTCTGCTGATACAGGTAAGTTTTATTACCGGAACCACCACCTTTAGTGATAAACAAAAACTCGTATGAATTCCCTTTTTCAGAATAAATATCAATCTGTGCCGGCAGGTTTGTTCCGGTATTTTTCTCTTCCATCATGGTCAACGGAACGACTTGTGAATAACGAAGGTTCCGTTCCTGATAGGTGTTATAAATGCCTTTTGACAAATACTCGGCATCGTTAACACCGGTATAAACATCTTCACCCTTTTTACCCATCACAATAGCGGTTCCGGTATCCTGGCATGTCGGCAATTCACCTTCAGCAGAAACAACCTGATTCATCAACATGGTATGAGCTACAAAACGGTCGTTATCAGTGGCTTCAGGATCTTTCAGGATTAAAGCAAGTTTTTCGAGATGCGTTGCACGCAGATAGAACGAAACATCGGCAAAGGCTTCTCTGGCAAGCAATTCAAGACCTTCTGGAGCAACTTTTAAAATTTTACGACCATCAAACTCTACAGTCGACACAAAGTCTTTGGTCAAGAGCCGATACGAAGTCGTATCTTTCTTAACAGGAAATGGTTTTTGGTAAGCGAATTTTGACATTTTATTGTATTTGAGAGTGATAAATTATTTATGATTTTTTACTTGAGCCTTATGATTTTCTTTTTCAGGAATAATCGCTGAAAAAATAATACTCAGAGTTAATGTTAATGCGATGAAATACAACGAATAAGAAGATTCAAATCCGACAGCATGAAGCCAATCTTTTGCAAGTAATTTCAAACCGACAAAGATCAGCAATATGCTTACTCCAATATTGAGGAATCTGAATTTATCGACCATATTGGCCAGAAGGAAGAATAGTGAACGAAGTCCGATAATGGCGAAGATATTCGAAAAGAACACAACAAATGGATCGAGTGATACTGAAAATACAGCAGGAATCGAATCAAGTGCGAAAATGACATCAGTAAACTCGACCATCACCAAAACCAACATCAATGGAGTGAAAACCACTTTGCCATGATAGTTCAATGCAAACCTGTCGCCGTGATATTCTTTGGTGATATTTAGATATTTAGAAAGAAATTTAACAATGAACGAATCATGTGGGTCTTTCTGTTCTCCTTCCTTCTTCAAAAGTATTTTTAATCCCTGAAAAACTAAAAATGCCCCAAAAACATAGAGAATCCATTCGAAACGATGGATAAGTGCTGCTCCGGCAAAAATGAAGATAAATCGCAATATTATTGCACCTAAAACGCCCCAAAACAATACCGTTTTATAGTTTTTTAGCGGAACTGAAAATCCCTGAAGTATGAGCAGGATAACAAAAACATTATCAATAGAAAGAGTCTGTTCGATAAAATAACCCGCCAAATAACTCATCGACATGTTGTCGCGATATTCTCCCAGCATTCCTTCAAAATCATTCATCCGGAATTTCATTTCCGGAGCATATCTGGTAACCACTTCATTTAACTCTGCCGGAGTTTCAATTCCGTGAAGCATGTGCCCGTAATATTTCAGAAATACATAAAACCCCATTGAAAGTGCCACCCAAACACTGGTCCATCCAAGTGCTTCTTTTGTCGACACAATGTGAGAGTGTCTCCCAACAACCAATAAATCAATCATTAATACAAAAATGATCAGGATTAAAAATCCACCCATTAAAATTACTTCTGTCGACATATCTTTTAATTTACTTTCGTTACACCGCCTGAAACCACAAACTTCATTACTTCTGATGGACTCAAATCAACTAATTTAATCGAACTTTCTGGTACAAAATATAGCACACCTGAAAATGCGTAAGAATGGGGAAAATACACAGCAACCATATCCTGAAACCCAAATTCCTCCAGATTTTTCTCGGTTACAAATCCCAATTTCCATATATTGTTTTCCTTATTCATACACACAAGCACAGGTACGTTGAACTTTTTCTCTTTTCCGACAAATGCAGTAAACAAGTCTTGAATTGAAGTATAAATGACATTTAACAGTGGAGTTCGTTTCAGAAGTCGTTTGGTAAAATAGATAAACGGTCGGGCAATTATCGTCTGTCCGATAAGTCCCAAAAGAGTTAGGGAGACGAATAAAACAATAATTCCAATTCCTGGTATGTCTATTTGATAATGCTCTTTCAATGGATCTCCAATTAGTCTATCCACATAGTTAAACATCAGAAAAACCGCATAAAGAGTCAATGCCAAAGGCCCTGACAGTACTAATCCCTGTAGAAAATATTTAAAAAGCCGTTTCATTTATTTTTTTGCGAAAGATACAACATTTAACTCTTCTCATTTAAAAATGAACGATCGGTGTGCCTTAAATAATTGTTATATCCTGTAAACATTTTAGTCATGCAGATTGTATTCTATATAAAAAGAAAGATGACACGGATCATTATATTAATTTTCATGACATTTTCAGTCATTGTGTGTGCTCAGGACAAAAACAAGTCAAATACAAATACGACTATGAAATTCAACGAATTAAATGATTTTGAAAAATCGGTAATTGAAGGCAAGGGAACTGAAAGACCATATACAGGTATATACTATAAGAACAATGAAACAGGGACATATCTTTGTAAGAAATGTAATGCCCCGCTTTATCGTTCAGCCGACAAATTTGATGCACATTGCGGCTGGCCTAGTTTCGACGATGAGATTAAAGGTGCAGTAAAAAAGACTACCGATGCTGATGGACGACGCACTGAAATAACCTGTGCCAAATGTGGTGCCCATTTGGGTCATGTATTTGTTGGCGAAGGGTTGACATCAAAAAATACCCGTCATTGTGTCAATTCGGTTTCACTCAACTTTCAGCCGGAACAAAAGAAATAGTCTGTACGTTTTCTATTTTATTTCTGTTGAATCAATTCAATTCCTTCTAAATAGTAAACCGGAACATAACCTTCTTTGCTTTCAGCAAGTTTCTGGCTTATTTCATCCAATTTTTGATTCTGATTTAAGCTATCATGATTACCTCCGTCAACATCGTGCATTTTTGGGCCATCGTGTCCTAAAGCATGATCTTTATTTGCTGATTCTCCGGCTGCTGACGATTTTTCCATCTCAGCCAAGTCTTCTTCATCCAGCTGAACTTCAAGCAAAATGCCACGAACTTCTATTTCACTTCCCATTTGATCCTGTGAAAATGCACCAATTTTTCCGGCCTCAATCCGGATACGAACATCTTCTGTACTGCCCATCAGGAAACATCGTGCACCAGCTTCTTTGCAAACATGAGTAACGATTCCTTTAACAATGACTTCCTTATCCAAAAGATCTTTTCCCTGTTCCTGAATCTGATCAACAGTCATGACTACCAATTCTGCCGATTTTTCTTCATTTTTCGGTTTTGATTGGTTGTTGCATGATATTAACAGTGCCAAGCCCAAAACTAATGTCAACGATTTTTTCATAATCAGATTTTAAAATTGAATTAATTCAAGAAAAACAAAATAATTACCAGCGGAATGATAGCTCCAACTGCTGTAAGCCAAAGACCGCGACCTCGCATTCCATACTTTCCTTTCAGTAAAAACAGACCGGAAATAGCAACAAAAAGCAAAAAAACTGCCATGGCATCCGATATCCAAATCCATAGCCGACCGGTTTGTGCCAGATGAATTTTATTGATTGGAAAAAAGAAAGGACGCTTTTTCAACAATTCAAGTTCAGCAGTACCTTCCAATGGGGTATAAATTACAGTTCCTTCGGTCACAAATATTTTGATAGTGGCATCTTTTCGAATAAAATGCTTTTTATAAACTGGTTGATTTTCAAATTTTCCAAGAAGTGAACTGATTTCAGCTTTCGTGTACTCCATTTTATCCGTTGCAGGAAATGTAATTTCTTCCGAAATCAACGAATAGTGTGGGTTCCAGTCCTGACGGTGATTCATAGCAATTCCCGAGACAGTATAAATAAATGTAATCCCAACCACCAAATAGCCAAAGTCACGATGAAGCGAACGTAGAGTTTTTCGAATGCTCATTCAATAAAAATTAATATTGCTCAAATCAGTATAACCTTCGAATAACTTGAATAAAAGTCATTTGCGAATTAATATGAAATCTGATTCTCATATGTTAAAACTGTTCCAAATTAAAACAAATTAGGCGTGACTTGCAAAGACATCGATTAGTCTTTGTTCGAAAATTAAAATTAACAGACTGTCTCTTCGGAATTAGTATTGGAAAGAATTGGTTTATTTCTAAAGGTGAAGTTCTGCGCCAACAATCCGATAGACTTCTTCAAACGTTTTTGCTTCCATAAGTTCTGATCGAAGTTTTGCGGCATCAGCAAAATCGTTGGTATATATTTTAAAAAACCGGTTAAGAATATTCATATTCTTCTTTCCACTCCAATTTTGCTCAAATAAACGCGTATGAATCAATAGTTGTGACAATTTATCCTTTTTTTTAGGAGATTTACGTTTAGGATCAAAGAACCACGGGTTATGAAAAATACCACGACCAATCATTACTCCATCGAGTTTATATTTTTCAACAAGCTCGGTTCCATGTTCCACCGAAACAACATCTCCATTTCCTAAAAATCGGGTTTTCGGATTGATCTGGTCTCGAACACGTGCACCTCTGGCAATCTCTTCCCAATCGGCCAATCCGTCCGATTGCTGCTTTTGAGTTCTTCCATGAAGAATGATCGCTGCAGGTTTGGTTTCCATCAGATGACCTATCCAGTTTTCAGTGTCGTGCGATTTTATTCCAGTCCGTGTTTTAATAGAGACCGGCAAATGAGTGGCTTCCATAGTTGCCATAATAATTTCTTTGGCCAGAATGGGTTCATTAATTAATGCTGAACAACAACCATTTTTTACGACATTTTTAACCGGACATCCCATATTGATGTCCAAACCATCAAAATCATATTCCTCAGTAATTTCGCGGGAAATTTTATAAAACAACTCAGGTTTTTTGCCCCAGATTTGTGCAATCAACCGAATATTTTTCTGTTTAAGGAGCTCTCTCTCAGATTCACTTACAAACAACCTCTCTCCTACTCTGATTTTACCTACAGGATGATTCATGCCGTCAACTGAGGTAAATTCAGTATACAGAATTTGAAGAAACTGAGGATCAGCAATCCTGGCAATAACCTCACGAAAAGATGTATCGGTAACATCTTCCATGGGTGCTAATGCAAAAAATGGATTCTGAAGGGTTTCCCAGAAATTTGACATACTAAACTGAAGTTTTTTGCTCCGTACTGAATATTGATTGAGCAAAAGTATCATTTTTTATAAGCCTGAAACTTTTCCGGTATACTCTGCTATTTCCAAACTTACGATTATTTAGTAACATGTATTGCTCTTTCTCGGTCTCCGAAGCATTTTTGATATCGCAACATTCAGCCGAGCAATATTTTTCATATTTTTCGGCACATTCAGAGCACTGAATAAACAGAACATGACACATTTCATTGGCGCAATTGATATGTAAATCGCACGACTTGCCGCATTGGTGACAATGTGAGATAACTTCACCGTTTACAGATTCGCCCATACGTTCGTCAAACACAAAGTTTTTACCTATGAAATTCGATACCATATTAAGTTGATTAATGCTACGGGCATATTCCAGAATTCCTCCATGAAGCTGATTGACATCTTTAAAACCATGGTGTTTCAGATAAGCGCTCGCTTTTTCACAACGAATTCCACCTGTGCAGTAAAGCAAAACCTTTCGATCTTTCTGATCAGCAAGCATTTCGGTCACCCGCGTGATTTCTTCCCTAAAGGTATCCACCTCAGGTCGAATGGCTCCCTTGAAATAACCAACCTCCGATTCATAATGATTGCGCATATCAACAACTATATGTTCGCCTGAATCGACAAGCAAATGAAATTCTTCAGCATTTAGGTGCTTTCCAACATTGGTAACATCATATGATTGATCGTCCAAGCCATCAGCAACAAGTTTGGGACGCACCTTAATAATAAGCTTATAAAATGATTTTCCATTATCTTCAATAGCATACTTGATTGGGATCTGCCTGAAAATCGGGTAGTTATTGAGTGTCAACAAAAAGGCTTCAAAATTTTCTTCAGGAATGCTCATTTGAGCATTAATCCCTTCCCGTGCAACATAAATGCGGCCAAAGCAATTCAGCATTGCCCATGAGGAATATAAACTATCTCGGAATTCCAAAGGATTATCGATGATAAAATAACGATAAAACGAAATTGTTTTTCTAACAAATGTTTCGTTCTTCATTTGATCTTTTAAGTCACTGCTGTTTATTGTATTGTATAACCGCATCTTTTTTTATGCAAATATAAGTATTCAAAATATATTTTAAGACCTGTAAGTCTTTATATGTCGAATGTATTCGTTTTAACAAAATCTAAAAAGATAAATTGAAGGGAAAAGATTTGGATTTTAAGACTTTATTTTTTATCATTGCACAAAGAAATTAGAAATAATTTCAATTAAAAGAATCAAACTAAAAAAATGGATCTTTTAATTTTTCATCATTTTTTTATTATTCTACAATAGTGTTGTTATAACGCATAAGATGTGGGTAACAATAGGATTTACTATGTATTACACATCATTTTCATCCTCAAAAATAACTTCTCAAGAATTAGTTTTATTGCATCAAATGAATTCAGGATTTGAAACAAAAAATCAAATCTTTCCAGAATTCTATTGAAAATTTAGTTCAATATAGAAATATAACCCATTTGAGCAGAAAGTAAAATTCAAAAAGTTATTCTTTTAAGAATTCATAACATTACAACCCGTAAATTATTCAACTTGACATGACAAAAAAAAGATTTGCAGAACCACAAATTTATCGAATTCTTCAAGAGAATGAATCTGGAGTTCCCATTTCCAATATTATTAAGAAGTATGGAATTAGTCAAGCCACAATTTACAATTGGAGGAATAAATATGGTGGTATGAATATTTCGGAAATTCGAAGAATAAATGAATTGGAAGATGAAAATGATAGATTAAAGCGAATGTTTGCTGATTTAAGTCTGGAAAACCTTCTGCTTAAAGGTAAACTCGAAAAGGAAAGGTAAGAACCAAAAAGCAAATAAAATACATTTGAATTCGAAAAAGAAATATAATTCATTCTTCATTTTTAGAATTCTAGAATGATACGCGTTTTATGGAAAATAAAATTCACCCTTAGTCAAACGTGCTTACTTTTTTTAGTAATTTTAATATCATTGCAATTTACTTTTATGTGTATGTCTATTCAATATATCAATATAAAATATTGATCTATTGATGTTTATAAGCAAATATACACAACATATGACAAATTAATTTTTTCTGGAAGAGTGTCGGAAATTACGTATTGATTTTCTTGTCACAAGCACCTAAATTTATAACATGAAAAAGATTTAGTTTTTAGGTGTTGAAATTTTTCTAAATCTAATTAGAATTATTTTTAGGAAAATTAGAATTTCAGTAAATAAATTTAATACTTACGCACATGTCACTAGAGAAACCAAACTATCAATGGTATGCAATTTATACCAGAGCAAATGCTGAACGGAAGCTGTTCAACAATTTGAAGGATAATAATATCGAGTGTTATTTACCAACCAGAAAGGTGCAAAAAGTTTGGAGTGATCGTAAAAAATTTACTGAGGAACCATTGTTTAGATGTTATCTTTTTGTAAAGGTAAGTTATAAGGAGTTTTTTACTGCTCTGAATACAGCAGGAGTTGTTTGCTATGTTAGTTTTGGAGGGAAAGCTCAAGCAATTCCTGAATCTCAAATAAATAGTATTAAAACCTTTTTGAACCAAAGCGAACATGAAGTTACAGTTTCCTATGAAAAAATTCAAAAAGGTGCTTCAGTTGAAGTTTTGCATGGATCACTTCAAGGAATAGTAGGAGAAGTGATTAATGTATCAGGACAAAGCAGATTATTAATCCGCATTGATTCTCTAAATTGCAATCTTTATGCGAATATTTCAAGAGAGGAAGTTGAGCTAGTGGAAGAAAAAAATGTACAAAAAGAATTTATAATGGCCAGAGCAGCGGTTTCATAAATAGAAGACGAATAACCAACTTTTAGGTTGGCATACAAAAAAGACCTTGTAATCATTTGATTTACAGGGTCTTTTTTTGATACAATAAAGACATAAATCAAAATCAGAAACCCAAAACTCCTAACTTAAACTCATCCAAAATCAAACGATGATCAAAAGCCATTTCAGGTAGCTTGTCTAACGGAAACCATTGTACCTTAGCGGCATCATCGCCGGCTTTGGCAAGCAATTCTGTTTTTGTAAAAGCATAAAAAATTACAGAAATAGTTCGGTGACGCGGATCGCGATATACTCCACCATAAGCTCGGTACTGTTTAATTTCCTTTAACCTGATTCCTGTTTCCTCTTCCAACTCCCGGCAACATGCAGCCTCTAACTCTTCGTGCATTTCAATAAATCCACCCGGTAGAGCCCACGTTCCTTGAAAGGGTTCGCGACCTCGTTCTATAAGCAGAACGGAGTTTTGTTTACTTATTAAAATTGCATCAACCGTAACGGCAGGACGGGGATATTGATAAGTGTACATCGTAAAAAACAATTATTGGTTCATTGGAAAATCAGCAAATTGACTCGATCGGCTTTTCCTTATTTCTCTTTCCTCATTTCTAATAAAGAATAACCCTGTTTAATTTTAATCTTTTATGATCCGCTTCATCACCCTCATCTGATGCGTGTATCGTTTGGATTCAATGTTGTAAATACCGAATTGATCCACATTATCGATACGTACTTTGCCTGATGCGTGTATGATTTTATTCTTCTCCCAGACAATACCAACATGCACAATCCGTCCTTCATCATTATCAAAAAAAGCAAGATCACCAGGCTTGGTTTCTTCAACAAAACTCAGTGCTTTTCCGCAATACACCTGCTGACTAGCATCGCGTGGAATGGCATATCCAACCATTTTATAGATGATCTGGGTCAAACCCGAGCAGTCGATTCCCAACGGCGAACGACCACCCCACAAATAGGGCGCATTAAAATATTTCAAAGCCTGATCAATCATGACTTTTCGGACATTCGCCGGTTTATTGTACGTAAAATTTCCGGTATGCTTAAATACTTCTTGATGAATTGAAAATTCTTTCAGATATGGCCTCCAGCAAGGAAGTGTACTTCCGGCCACAATCATCATGGTTTGCTTGTCGTTTGCCGGAACAATGTTAAAAATGTCAGTTGTAACAGCAAAAGGCGAATGGTCGATTTTTTGATACGTTTTTTCAAGCAGTGGAGTAATCATTTTCAGGTCAACCCAACCTTCATAACCATCAAATGCTAGTTTTATACGTGCCCATCCAAGCATGATTTCATACACCACGAAATGCTCGCCATAGAGGATTTGGGTAATCATTTCACTTTGTTCCGAAGGCTCCCTGCGCACAGGAATAATGCTTAAACCCGAAATGCCGTAGTTCATATTCGATGAAATTATCGAAGAAATTTACATGATCAGCAATCAATTTTTGTGGTTAATTGCTTCATCTGCTCGTAACTTCGAAGATTTTACTATTTTTATTTTACCAAAGATAAAACTTCACAGTTACTTTCTAAATTGCAGAGGTTTTCAAAACACGATATTTATGAAAAAGTTATTAACCCAACTCAATAAATCCTATCATCTCTTTTATTTGGCAATGGTTTTTTTTGCTGGTATTGGGTTGATTTTTCTGGTATTCCCGGGTGAAAGTCGCTTCAAATATGAATTTCAAAAAGGAAGCCCTTGGCGACACGAAACATTGATTGCGCCTTTCAATTTTGCAATTCTGAAAACTGATGCTGAACAAAAGATAGAAAATGATTCAACCTTAAAAACTTACATCCCATATTTTACCTTAGATACACTGATTGGAACTTCCAAAGTCGGGGAATTTACAATTGCGCTTTCCAAACTAAAAGAATCGAATCCTACACTCAAATCAATAGAAAACATACAGATTCTACCTGATATACTGCGGAATATTTATCAAATAGGAATTCTTCCACAGGCAATTAATTCTTATAAAGAACTGGAAGGCAAGACAGAAATCATGCAAATCAGGGGTAAAAAAGCCGACCGGATAACAATTTCCAATCTGCATTCGATTAAAGCGGCCTATCAGGATTTCAGCGACACCATTCGAAAAATATCAGGCAATCTTTATCCTGAAATCAGTCAAAAAATTAATCTGAGTGATTTTGTGACCGAAAATTTATACTACGACGAAAAGATTAACCAAAATGAAAAGAAACAACTTTTAGATAAACTTTCAACAACGAAAGGTATGGTACAGGCTGGCGAACGGATTATTTTCCAGGGTGATCTGGTTGGTCAGGAAAAATTTCTGATTTTGGAATCACTCAAACAAGCCTATGAAACCAAGCGCGGCGATAACATGGAATATTTTCTGGTTATAGCTGGTCGACTTGTTATTATCTCTGCACTCATTTTTTTGATGTTTCTATATTTGTTGTTTTACCGTCGGGAGCTCTTCGACCATAAAAGAAACTTGTCATTCATCATATCGATGATTGTTTTAATGATTTTTTTGGCTGGAATTGCTACCACTATGAAATCGGTCAGCATTTATATCGTTCCGATGGCCATTCTGCCGATTTTGGTCAGGATCTTTTTCGATTCGCGCACAGCGATTTTTTCGCTCATGGTTACAACATTGATCATTGGATATTTTGCACCCAATAGTTACGAATACATTATACTACAAATGATTGCCGGAATAATCGCCGTTTTTAGCTTAAATAAACTACATAAACGATCACATCTGGTTGTTTCAGCACTCTCCGTTTTCATAGCTTATTCAGTGGTATATACAGCAATGGCCTTAGTTCAGGAAGGAAGTCTCGAAACCATCGATTGGAAAAACATTCAATGGTTTGGATTCAGTAGTTTATTCATTTTTATTACTTATCCGCTCATCTATATTTTCGAGAAGATTTTCGGTTTTGTTTCTGATGTCACCCTAATCGAACTTTCGAATACCAATCAGCCTTTACTTCGGAAACTCGCCGAAGAAGCTCCCGGAACTTTTCAACATTCACTTCAGGTGGCAAACCTTGCTGAGGCAGTTATTCAGCGTATTGGCGGAAACCCGTTTCTGGTGTATGCAGGAGCATTGTATCACGATATTGGGAAAATGTACAAGTCAGACTATTTTATTGAAAATCAAGTTGTTGGTATGAATCCGCACGATAGTCTCGACTATCTGAAGAGTGCTTCAATAATTATTGATCATGTAACAAACGGCGTTCAGCTTGCCCGAAAATACAAATTACCCGAAATCCTGATTTCATTCATCACCACGCACCACGGCACCACACAGTCCAACTATTTTTATAAGAAGTATCAAATTGAAAATCCTGGTGTGGAGGTTGATACAAACCTATTTTCCTATCCCGGACCGTTGCCACATAACAAGGAAATGGCCGTATTGATGCTGACAGATGGTGTTGAAGCTACAGCGCATAGTTTAAAGGAAAAAACGGCGGCCTCTTTTAGTGAAATGATTGAAAGTTTGGTTGAACAAAAAATAAAGTCGAACCAGCTGATTGATGCCGATCTGACCTTGCGTGAAATTACAATCCTGAAAAGCACTTTGCTTGAAAAGTTGGTCAGTATTTACCATATCCGCATTGAATATCCGAAATAGATAAGAGGAAAAAGGAATGAGAAATAAGAAAACTAATCATTCTTAGCTTTTCCACTTTTTCCATTTCCTATTTTCTTTTTACTTTTCCTTATGGCAAATGACTCTTTACCCATTATTAAATATTAGCATTTATGTCCTCCAATTTCTACACCAGCATCGCCAAATACTACCAACACATTTTCCCGTTTAATCCTGTGCAAATTGACTTTCTGCGGCATGTACTTCCATACAATGGTGCCCGGATTTTAGACGTTGGATGCGCGACTGGTGATTTATCGTTTGCTTTGACTCATTTTGGGTTCCCAACCTGGGCATTCGATTTTGATGCTCAGATGATTGAAATCGCGCAAAATATCAAACAGGATGATGCCATGTTTCCGGTTTTCGAACAATTGGACATGCGATTGATTGACCAGCATTATTCCGAATCGTATTTCGATAGTGTAATTTGTTTTGGGAACACACTTGTTCATTTATTGTGTGATGAGGATATCCGGCAATTCATTCAGGCTGCATACAGGGTACTCTCTCCTGAAGGCAAATTAACCATTCAAATACTTAACTATCAGTATATTTTTGATGATCAAATCAAATCGCTTCCAATCATAGAAAATGAAGAAATTCGGTTTGAACGGAATTACGAATTCAATCAAACCTCTGATTTAATTGACTTTAAAACCAAGCTGAAAGTCAAGGCAAATGGTCAGAAAATTGAGAACTCGGTAAAATTATATGGCATCCGGAAAGACCGACTTCATGAATTTCTGGAAAAAGCAGGCTTCTCTTCCATCGAATTCTTTGGAAGCTTCAATCGTGAATCCTTAACAGAAAATAGTTTGCCTTTGATCCTAACCTGTCAAAAAAAGGGTTGATATGACAAGAACTCTGGCAATTATAGATCTTGGCACAAATACCTGTAACCTTCTGATAGCATCTTTTCATGACAAAGCTTACCAGATTCTTTTTCAGGGAAAAGAAGTGGTAAAATTAGGAAAAGGAGGCATTCATAAAGACCTTTTAACTGAAGATGGATTTCTGCGCGCCATTAAAGCAATCGGGAAACACCAGGAAAGAATTGCCAAATATGATGTTTCAGAAACTATTGTTCTGGCAACTTCTGCTATCCGTGATGCAAAAAATCGTGCCTGGTTTCAGGTGGAACTTGAAAAAAGTACAGGAATCAAATTGCAAATTATTTCCGGAGAACAGGAAGCTAATTTAATATTTAAAGGTGTAAAGCTGGCATTTGGTGAAGTAGAAGATCATTCAATCATTCTGGATATTGGCGGTGGCAGCAACGAATTTATCCTTCCCCAGAATGGAAAACCGATCTGGATAGAAAGTTTTCCGCTCGGAATGGCAAGAGTCATCGAACAGATACCTCCCTCCGACCCCATCACTCCTGATGAAATTCAGCAAATAACCAATTACTATAATATCGGACTGGCCGATTTGTGGAAACAAACAAAAAATCTTGAGATTATTGATTTAATTGGCTGTTCAGGTGCTTTTGACACACTTGCTGATTTGATAGATCAAATCAATCCCGGCACAAAAATTAGAATCAGGCAGGAATTGAAAATAATCGATTTTGAACGAATGTATCAAATACTCATTCAGTCAACAACCGCTGAAAGGATAAAAATGAAAGGCATGGAGTCCATTCGTACTGAAATGATTGTTCCTTCGGTCATTTTCATTAAACTCATTATCGATCGATTAAAAATTCAGAAAATCTATCAAACCGACTTTGCCTTGCGCGAAGGTGTTTTATCCGAGTATATTTTCAGTTAAATTCGCAACAAAATTATCAGTAAAAACTACCGCATGTCAAGAATTTTGGTCATCGACGACGAACGAAGTATCCGCAATACGCTAAAAGAAATTTTGGAATTCGAAAAATATCAGGTTGAACTGGCTGAGGACGGTTTCAAAGCCTTGGAACTATTGAAAACCAGCGATTTTGATGTGATTTTGTGCGACATTAAAATGCCTGGAATGGATGGCATTGAAGTGCTGCAAAAAGTTGAAGAAATTAAACCCGATATTCCGGTAGTTATGATTTCGGGTCACGGAAACATTGACACTGCGGTTGAAGCCATAAAAAAAGGGGCGTTCGATTTCATTGAGAAACCGCTCGATTTAAACCGCTTGCTAATTACTTTGCGCAATGCCATGGATAAATCGAACCTGATTACCGAAACGAAAGTTTTAAGGAAAAAGATTGGGAAACGTTTCGACATGGTTGGTAATTCGCCGCTGATCCAAAAAGTGAAAGATATGATCGACCGTGTGGCTACCACTGATGCCCGGGTTCTGATCACCGGATCGAATGGGACTGGCAAAGAACTGGTTGCGCGACGTTTACATGAAAAAAGCAATCGTTCCGAAGGGCCTTTCATCGAAGTAAATTGTGCAGCAATTCCTTCCGAATTAATTGAAAGCGAATTATTTGGACACGAAAAAGGTGCATTTACTTCGGCCATAAAACAGCGAAAAGGCAAATTTGAACAGGCCACGGGTGGCACCATTTTTCTGGATGAAATTGGCGATATGAGTCTTTCAGCTCAGGCTAAAGTTCTACGGGTTTTGCAGGAAAGCGTAATTACCCGCGTTGGTGCCGACATGCAAATAAAAGTTGATGTTCGCGTGATTGCAGCAACCAACAAAAACCTAAGCCGAGAAATTGAACAGAATAATTTTCGTGAGGATTTATACCATCGACTGAGTGTCATCCTGATCCACGTTCCGGATTTGAATGAGCGAATTGAGGATATTCCGGTTTTGTGTGATTATTTTATCGATCTGATTTGTACAGAATATGGCATCCCACTTAAAACCATCGAACCTGAGGCTATAACCGAACTCCAGAAAATGCGGTGGTCGGGTAATATTCGTGAATTCAGGAATGTGGTTGAGCGGTTGATTATTTTATGCGATAAAGCCATTACCAGCGAAGATGTTCTGAATTACGC
>Ga0136636_10000092_pt1 | contig 33466 bp, 31 predicted proteins | sample AntDrymUQ8522106_2_FD_104653 | JGI IMG/M metagenome (GOLD analysis project Ga0136636, IMG submission 104653) | Polar desert sand microbial communities from Dry Valleys, Antarctica - metaG UQ852 (21.06) | ecosystem: Environmental > Terrestrial > Soil > Desert | place: Antarctica: Dry Valley... | reverse complement strand
TCGCGCGCCGCCACCACGCCTTCGTCGGTGGGCACCACCCAGACCTCAATGGCGCTGGTGGGCGCATGGATGGACATCACCTGGTCACCCGTCGCTTGCAGGTTCAGGATGGGGTCAATCACCACCCCGAGCCAGGACAAACGTGTTCCGAGCTCCAAGCGCAATGCCACGTCGTGCTCACCAATGCCACCGCTGAACGCCAACACATCCAGCCCCTGCAGACAGGCCACCAATGCACCACTCTCGCGTTGCACCCGATAAGTGAACATGTCAACAGCCAACTTGGCACTTGCAGACTTGTCGGCACGCAAGCGACGCATGTCAGCAGAACCGCCTGACACGCCAAGCAAGCCGCTTTGTTTGTAAAGCAGCTTTTGCAGTCGGCCGTGGTCCCAACCCTGCTCCAGCAAATACAGCATGACACCGGAATCCAGCGACCCGGGTCGGGTGCCCATCATCAGACCGTCCAATGCAGAAAACCCCATGGTGGTTGCGCAACTCTTGCCTGCGCGCGCGGCACACAGGCTGGCACCATTGCCCAAGTGTGCCATCAACACCCTGCCGGTAGCGCGCGTGCTGCGCTCCAGCAGCACACCCATCACATACTGGTAGGACAAGCCATGAAAGCCGTAGCGGCGCAAACCCTGTTCATAGAGCGCCTCGGGCAAGGCGAAACGGTAGTCCACTTCAGGCAGCGTGGCGTGAAACGCGGTGTCAAAACATGCTACCTGTGGCACAGGAAACGCCTTGGCAAAGGCCCGCACACCTTCTAGGTTGTGCGGCTGGTGCAGTGGCGCCAAAGAATTGAGTTCCGTCAAATCCGCCAGCACGGCGTCCGTCACCACCACGCTGGCGCGGTATTGCGAGCCGCCATGTACCACACGGTGCGCCACTGCCTGCATGGCGGGCGCACCCGGCAAGCCAGAAAGCAAGTCACGCAAACTCAGCAGCGCCTGGGCAAACACGTGGTCGGCGGAGAGTATCAAGGTTTTGCGATGGCTTTGCCCTTGAAAGTCCCAACGCATTTCAGGCGTGCCACCAGGCTCCAGGCCTTCGATGCAGCCGCTGAGCATTTGCGGCTGAACCTGACCGGTTGACAAGGGATAAAGGGAAAACTTGAGCGTGGACGAACCCGCATTGACAGAGAGAATAGCCATTTGAAACCCTTTACCAGATTGGACGAGATTGGTCACGACGCGCGTTGTGCGCCACCAGCAGCGCCAGCAAGGCCGACGCGACACGGTTAGACGGGCCATCGGCCCGACTGGTCAGTGCAATCGGCACGCGCGCGCCGAGCACAATGCCAGAGCCGCTGGCACCTGCCAGGTACTCCAGTTGTTTGGCCAACATATTGCCACTCTCCAGGTCAGGCACTGCCATGATGTCAGCTTGCCCCGCCACTTCGGACTCAATGTGTTTGATCTTGGCTGCATGAGCCGATATGGCATTGTCAAACGCCAGTGGACCATCCAGCACACCGCCAGTAATCTGCCCTCGGTCGGCCATCTTGCAAAGCGCTGCCGCATCGAGTGTGGACGGTATATTGGGGTTGACGTTTTCTACCGCCGACAAAATCGCCACCTTCGGCACGGCGACGCCCAGGATGCGGGCGAAGTCGATGGCGTTTTGAATGATGTCCACCTTTTCCTGCAGGGTCGGGCGAATGTTCAGCGCCGCATCGGTGATCAGCAAGGGCTTGTGGTACAGCGGCACGTCAAAGCGGAACACATGCGACATACGCCGACCCGTGCGCAGCGCCGGTTTGGACAACACGGCATGGATCAGCTCATCGGTGTGCAGGCTGCCCTTCATCAGAATCTCGACATCCCAACTGGCGGCCATCTCGGCGGCTTTTTCTGCCGCTGCATGACTGTGCGGTACGTCAATGATTTCAACTCCCGTCAGGTCAAGACCGGCCTCAGTGGCCACATGACGAATGCGCACCTCAGGGCCAATCAGTACCGGGATGATCAAGCCATAACGTTTGGCATCCATTGCACCGCTGAGAGAGCCCACGTCACAGGGATGCACCACCGCGCAGCGCACCGCTTCAAGTTTTTCACCCAGGGCAAGCAAGCTGTTGAAACGCGCCTGAGGGTCAAACAATTGGATCTGCGGCGCCACCACCCGACGCAAACGCACCTTGGTCGTTGGCGCCAACACTTTGGCGACACCACTGAGCACATGTTCACCACGCTGATTGACCACCTGGCAGTCGAGTTCGATGCTCTTGTCTTCTGTATGCAGGGCCGTCACCGTCACGGTCACTGTGAGGGTGTCCCCAACCCGCACTGGCTTGACAAAGTGCAGCGCCTGGTCCTGATAGATGGTGCCGGGACCCGGAAACTGGGTCCCCAACAAAGCAGAAATCACGGCACCACTCCACATGCCATGGGCAATCACCCCATGGAACAACGTGTCATTGGCGTACTCGGGATCCAGGTGTGCCGGGTTGGTATCGCCCGACACCGCGGCAAACGCGGCAATGTCTTGTAACGTCAAGGTTCGCAAGAGGCGGGCGCTTTGGCCGAGAGTGATCTCGGCAAAGGTGAAGTTCTCAATCAGTTCATTGTCCAGAGTCAAATTCATATGGGTCCAGGTTACTCAAAAAATTTACGCCAGAGTCAGCCAAGGTCAAAAAAATCGTTCAGTCCCAAACCATCGGCGCCAGGCTTGAAACCTTGGCGTACCAGATGTGCTTCAGCCTGTGCCATGACCTGGCGCGTCGCCGCAAAGCCGTTGTTGTTCAGACTGGTCGTTTCCATTTGATAACGCAGTATCAGCAACCCGCGCAGTTCCTCGCGCTTGTGGGCATAGCGCCGCTCAGATGTCACCGTGTCGTGTGACCCTGCGGCACTGGCACGTCGGCGCTCGACCTCACCAGGAAACGTCAGCTGTTTGACCATCAGGGCATCCACCGCGGCACGGTCGTCCAAGTCCACGTCGAGCGCCATGGCCAAGCGTGCAATGCGGGCGTTGAGTGCCTCCATGGAAGTCGCTAACCTACTTGTCAGGTCATCATCAGTGTGCATCACGCACCATCACATTCTTACCAAGTGCATTACCCAGCGCATGCGCAACATGAGTCACATGGGCAGACATCTCGGGGAAAACACCCTCTTTCAGCCATGCGTGCACGACCGGGCAAAGGTAAATACCAGCCAGCAGCGCCTCTGCGGCGCCATTGACAAGGTTTGACTGTGCTGGAGCGAGATGCGCCTGATCCATATGCCACCCTTCGTTGACGGGATTAACCCTAGAAATTCAATTTTAGGGTAAACCCTAGTCCACACCCTGTGTTTTATCAATCAATCACCCGACTCATCCTCTGCTCTGCGGCTTTGTCAACAGCTAGTGAGGTCAATTTGTCCAAGTCGGTCACTTTTTCGGACTGTGACTGCGCAGGCAACAAAAAACCCGCCGAAGCGGGTTTTTTGTTGCCTGAAAGCCAGGTAGAGCAAACCAATTAATTGGCGCGTGTACCCACCACTTCAATTTCAACACGACGGTTCTTGGAACGGCCGTCTGAGGTCTTGTTGTCAGCTACAGGCTGCTTCTCACCCTTGCCTTCGGTGTAAACACGGTTCTTTTCAATGCCCTTGGACACCAAATAAGCCTTCACCGCTTCAGAGCGACGGACCGACAGCTTCTGGTTGTAACCATCTGAACCGATCGCGTCGGTGTGACCAACCGCGATGATGACTTCCAGGTTGATGTCCTTAACTTTGCCAACCAAGTCATCAAGCTTGGCTTTGCCTTCAGGCTTGAGCACAGATTTATCAAAATCAAAGAATGCATCCGCAGCGTAGGTGACCTTGGCAGCAGCCACTGGTGCAGGCGCTGGTGCAGGAGCAGGTGCAGCTACCGGTGCGGGTGCAGCTACCGGTGCGGGTGCTGCCACGGGTGCGGGTGCGGCCACGGGGGCTGGCGCAGCGGCGACGATGGCGCCATCGCAACCAACTGCTGCAGTGGCGGGCGTCCAGAACGCATCACGCCAGCAAAGTTCGTTGGTACCGTTTTTCCAAACGGTGCCATCAGTTGCGCGCCAGTTGTCAACTGTTTGAGCGCCGGCTGCGCAAGCGAGGGATACGGTTGCAATCAACATTGCGATTTTGTTTAATTTCTTCATGGTTCTCCTAAGGGAAAAATCCGCAGCAGAGCCGCGTAGACAATATACAGACACTCAACATGCCTATCACACTGAGCGTTGAGTTCATTGTGCCACAGACAAGTTCAGTCAAGAGGCTGACCAGCCGTCAGTCAAGGCATTCATCAATCAAGCGAGAACAATTTGGCAAACCCGTTGCATATCAGCCACAAAGCTACAGCATAAAATGGACTGATAACTTAGAACTTGCCTAGACCCAAGTCCCACCCATGACCCAGTTTGCCAAAGAAACCTTGCCTACCAGCCTTGCTGACGAGATGCGCCGCAGCTACCTGGACTACGCAATGAGCGTGATTGTGGGACGTGCTTTGCCGGATGCGCGTGATGGCCTGAAGCCAGTGCACCGACGAGTCCTGTTTGCGATGCACGAGCTTAATAACGACTGGAACAAGTCATATAAGAAGTCGGCAAGGATTGTGGGTGATGTGATCGGTAAGTACCACCCGCACGGGGACCAGTCGGTGTATGACACCATCGTTCGCATGGCGCAGGATTTTTCCATGCGCCACATGCTGGTGGACGGTCAGGGCAACTTCGGTTCGGTCGACGGCGACAACGCCGCCGCCATGCGTTACACCGAAATCCGCCTGGCCAAAATCGCCCACGAACTGCTGGCTGATCTGGACAAGGAAACCGTAGACTTCGGCCCCAATTACGACGGTTCAGAAAAAGAACCCTTGGTGCTGCCTGCGCGCCTGCCAAACCTGCTGATCAATGGCTCGGGTGGTATTGCAGTGGGCATGGCCACCAATATTCCACCACACAACCTGAATGAAGTGGTGGACGCCTGCCTGCACCTGTTGCGCAACCCGCAAGCCTCCATTGACGAGTTGATGGAAATCATTCCAGCGCCCGACTTCCCCACCGCCGGCATCATTTACGGCATCAATGGCGTGAAGGACGGTTATCGCACTGGCCGTGGCCGAGTGGTCATGCGCGCCAAATGCCATTTTGAAGACATTGACAAAGGCCAGCGCCAGTCCATCATCGTCGACGAGTTGCCCTACCAAGTCAACAAAAAGACGCTTCAGGAACGCATGGCAGAACTGGTGCACGAGAAAAAAATCGAAGGCATCAGCCACATTCAGGACGAGTCCGACAAATCGGGCATGCGTCTGGTGATTGAACTCAAGCGCGGTGAAGTGCCCGAGGTGGTGCTGAACAACCTGTATAAACAGACGCAGCTGCAGGACACCTTTGGCATGAACATGGTGGCCCTGATCAACGGCCAACCCAAATTGTGCAACCTGAAAGACCTGCTTGAGGTCTTTCTGCAACACCGTCGTGAAGTCGTTACACGCCGCACCGTGTACAACCTGCGCAAGGCACGTGAGCGCGGTCATGTGCTGGAAGGTCTGGCGGTGGCGCTGGCGAACATTGACGACTTCATACGCATCATTCGCGAGTCGCCCACGCCACCTGTGGCCAAAGCCGAACTGATGACCCGCCCATGGGACAGCAAATTGGTGCGTGAAATGCTCACCCGCGCCCGCGCCGACGGCGGTGTGGTGAATGCGGACGACTACCGCCCGGACGGCCTTGAAAAACAATTCGGCATGGGCAACGACGGCCTCTACCGCTTGTCAGAAACACAAGCGCAAGAAATTTTGCAAATGCGCCTGCAGCGCCTGACTGGCCTGGAGCAGGACAAGATCGTTGCAGAATACAAGGAAGTCATGTCTGAAATTGATGACTTGCTGGACATCTTGGCTCGCCCGGAACGCGTGTCCATCATCATCAGCGACGAACTTACCGCCATCAAAACCGAGTTTGGCATGACCAAAATTGGTGCCCGCCGCAGTCTGGTTGAGCACAGCTCGTTCGATTTGTCTACCGAAGACCTGATCACCCCGACCGACATGGTTGTCACGCTCAGCCACAGTGGCTACATCAAGAGCCAGCCACTAAGCGAATACCGGGCGCAAAAACGCGGTGGCCGCGGCAAGCAGGCCACGGCTACCAAGGAAGACGACTGGGTAGATCAACTCTTCATTGCAAACACGCATGACTACCTGCTGTGTTTCTCCAATCGCGGGCGCATGTACTGGCTCAAGGTCTGGGAAGTGCCGCAAGGCTCACGCGGTTCGCGTGGACGCCCCATCGTCAACATGTTCCCGCTGGCCGAGGGCGAGAAAGTCACCGTGGTTCTGGCACTCACCGGTGAAAAACGCACGTTCCCGGCTGACCAGTATGTGTTCATGGGCACCAGCATGGGCACCGTCAAAAAGACCGCACTGAACGAATTCTCCAACCCACGCAAGGCTGGCATCATTGCCGTCGACCTTGACGAAGGTGACTTCCTGATCGGTGCCGCACTGACCGATGGCAAACACGATGTGATGCTGTTCAGTGATGGCGGCAAAGCCGTGCGCTTTGACGAGAACGATGTGCGCCCGATGGGCCGCCAGGCGCGCGGTGTACGCGGCATGATGCTCGAAGACATCCAGAGCGTGATCGCCATGCTGGTGGCTGAAGACGAGACACAAAGTGTGCTGACGGCCACCCAAAACGGGTATGGCAAACGCACCAGCATCACCGAATACACCCGCCACGGTCGTGGCACCAAGGGCATGATTGCGATTCAGCAATCCGAGCGCAATGGCAAAGTCGTGGCCGCCACACTGGTGCACGCGGACGACGAAATCATGCTGATCACCGACCGGGGCGTGCTGGTGCGCACACGGGTCAGCGAAATCCGCGAACTCGGCCGCGCCACACAAGGCGTGACCTTGATCGGTCTGGACGACGGCTCCCAATTGAGCGGCCTGCAACGAATTGTAGAAAACGATGCCATTCCGTCCAGTGACGATGGCACGGACACTGAGGCAGATACCGACAGCCCAACTGAACAATAAGCTATATTTTTAATAGTTGATGTTCTTTGTGTACAAGGGCTAGCACCTGAATTATTATAAATTTTGATACATGAGACCGTATAACTTTTCCGCGGGCCCGGCCGTCATGCCCGATGAAGTGCTGCGCCAGGCTGCCGATGACATGCTGGATTGGCATGGCAGTGGCATGGGCGTGATGGAAATGAGCCACCGCGGCAAGGAATTTGGCCTCATTTACGAGCAAGCCCAGGCTGACCTGCGCGAGTTGCTGGCCGTACCAGACCATTTCAAGCTGCTGTTCATGCAAGGTGGCGGCCTGGCTGAAAACGCCATCGTGCCACTCAACCTGTCCAGGGGGGAAACCGCTGACTTTGTGGTCACCGGCAGTTGGAGCCAGAAGTCTTACGCTGAGGCGGGCAAGTACTGCACCGCGCTTGAAGCGGCAAACACTAAAACGAACGGCCACACCACGCTCAGCGACCCCGCGACCTGGCAACTCAGTGCCAAGCCTGCCTACGTGCACATTTGCAGCAACGAAACCATCAACGGGGTTGAATACCACGAATTGCCTGATCTGAAAGCCTTGGGCTGCGACGCGCCGCTGGTGATTGATTTTTCATCCCACGTGGCCTCACGCCCGGTCGACTGGTCGCGCGTTGGTGTGGCCTTTGGTGGCGCGCAGAAGAATCTGGGGCCCGCGGGCCTGACGCTGGTGGCAGTGCGGGACGACCTGCTGGACCGCGCCTTGCCCATCTGCCCCAGCGCCTTTAATTACAAGACCGTGGCCGACAACCAGTCGATGTACAACACGCCACCGACGTATTCGATTTACATCGCGGGCCTGGTGTTCAAGTGGCTCAAGGCCCAGGGTGGCATCGCCGCCATGGAAGCGCGCAATGTGACCAAGGCCAACTTGCTTTACGAGGCCATCGACAGCTCCAGCCTGTATGTCAACCGTGTGGCCAAGGATTGCCGCTCGCGCATGAACGTGCCGTTTTACCTGCAGGACGAAAGTCTGAATGACGCGTTCCTGGTGGGTGCCCGTGAACACAACTTGCTGCAACTCAAGGGCCACAAATCCGTCGGCGGCATGCGCGCCAGCATCTACAACGCGATGCCGATCGAAGGCGTGCAGGCCTTGGTGACCTACATGCGCGAATTTGAGCGCATCCGCGCCTGACCCGAACACCCCATCTTTTTTGAACCGACCCGCCCATGGCCAAAACCCTCGCTGAACTGCGCATCGCCATTGACGCGCTGGACCTGGATTTACTCTCTTTGCTCAACCAACGCGCCGGTCTTGCCCATGAGGTGGGTGAAATCAAACGTTTGGACGGCTCCACCGTGTTCCGGCCAGACCGCGAGGCCCAGGTGATTGCCAATTTGCAGGCGCACAACGGCGGCCCCCTCAAGGACCCTAGCCTGAGCCTGATCTGGCGCGAAATCATGTCCGCCTGCCGCGCCCTGGAAGCCCCCCAGCGCGTGGCTTACCTGGGGCCGACGGGCACCTTCAGCGAACAGGCCGCGATCCAGTTTTTTGGCGGCAGCATGTCACGTGTGTTGTGTGTCAGCATTGACGAGGTGTTTCGCGCCACCGCCGCTGGCAGCGCCGAGTTTGGCGTGGTGCCAATCGAGAACTCATCCGAAGGCGTGATTTCGCGCTCGCTTGACTTGTTGCTCAATTCACCCTTGCACATCATTGGCGAAACCAGTTTTCTGGTGCGCCACAACTTGCTGCGCCTGGAACCTGCATTGCATGACATTGAAGCGGTGTATGCGCACCCGCAAGCCCTGGCCCAGTGCCAGGACTGGCTCACCACCCACCTGCCCCACGCGGAGCGCCGCGCCGCCGCCAGCAACGCCGAAGGTGCCCGACTCGCGGCCACCAACCCGGCTTGGGCCGCAATTGCCAGTGAGCGCGCCGGCAGTGAGTTTGGCCTGCACATTGCGTCCTACGCGATTCAGGACGATGCCTTCAACCGAACCCGCTTCGCCATCATTTGCCTGCCACAAACACTGGCCGCCCCACAAGCCACGGGCAACGACTGCATCAGCCTGATTGTGTCGGTCACGAATCGGCCCGGTGCAGTGCACGACCTGCTGGTGCCGCTGAAGAAACACGGCGTTTCCATGACACGTTTTGAGTCGCGCCCAGCGCGCTCCGGCCAATGGGAATACTACTTTTACATTGACCTGGCTGGCCATCCGTCGCAGCCGAATGTCAGTGCGGCACTTGAAGAATTGCGCAGCTTATGCGCGTTTTACAAGGTGCTGGGCACTTACCCGGTCGCCGCATGATGTTCGAACAACTCGGATTGATCGGCTGCGGCCTGATGGGTGGCTCGTTTGCGCTGGCAATGAAACGTGCCGGCTTGGTCAAGCGTGTGGTCGGCTACAGCAAATCACCCTCCACCACCGAGCGCGCAAGGCAAATGGGCGTCATCGATGTGGAAGCACCCTCGGCGCTGCTGGCGGTGTCGGGCGCTGACATCGTGTTGGTCGCCGTGCCAGTGGCAGCCACCGAGGCCACCCTCAAATCCATCAAACACATGGTCACACCACAGATGCTGGTGATGGATGTCGGCTCCACCAAAGGTGATGTGCTGGACGCGGCTCATCGGGCCTTGCGCGACCAGGTCGGCTCATTTGTGCCGGCGCATCCGATCGCGGGCAAAGAACACGCCGGCGTCGAACACGCGGATGCCGACCTGTACAAAGGCTGTCACGTCATTCTGACCCCGGATGAGCGCACGCTCAAGCTGCAACTCCAGCGTGCGCAAGAGGTCTGGACGGCACTGGGCTGCAAGGTGCTTCAAATGTCACCTGCGTCACATGACGCAGCGTTTGCGGCGGTCAGCCACCTGCCCCACTTGTTGGCCTTTGCGTTGATGAATTCAGTGGTCACACAGCCACAGGGCGCGCAGTTTCTGGCCCTCGCGGGCCCTGGTTTTCGTGATTTCACCCGCATTGCCGCCAGTGACCCCAAGGTCTGGCGCGACATTTTTATGGCCAACCGCAACGAGTTGCTGGCCCAAAGCCGGTTGTTCCAAGCCCAATTGCAGGCCTTTGAAGGGCTGATGAGCAGCGGAAACGCGCAGGCCATTGAAGCCCTGATCGAACAAGCCAGCAGCAACCGCAGCCAATGGCAAATGACGAAACTCCCCACAACATGCTGAACACCGCTTTCGTCGATCTGCCGCCACTGCAATCTGCCGGCGGCTCCATCAAATTGCCAGGCTCCAAGAGCATCTCGAACAGGGTGCTGTTGCTCGCTGCTTTGTGCTCTGGCAGCACCACCCTGCATGATGTGCTGGACTCCGACGACACCCGTGTGATGCTGACAGCCCTGCGCGCACTGGGCTGCGGCATTGCACAGTCGGGCAACACGGTGGTCATTGAAGGCTTTGGGGCGCAACCCAAACACCGCGAGGCTAACTTGTTCATGGGCAACGCCGGCACCGCCATTCGGCCACTCACTGCGGCCTTGGCCCTGATGGGCGGCAGTTATGAGCTCAGCGGCGTCCCCCGCATGCACGAACGCCCGATTGGTGATTTGGTTGACGCGCTGCGCCAATTGGGTTGCCAGATCGATTACATCGGCCAGGATGGCTACCCGCCGCTGCACATTGGCTCCCCCATGCTCACGCTGGATGCACCGATCAAGGTGCGAGGCGATGTCTCAAGCCAGTTTCTCACCGCCTTGCTGATGGCCTTGCCGCTGGTGGCCACGCAAGACATCGTGATTGAGGTGGTAGGGGAACTGATCTCACGGCCCTACATCGAGATCACGCTTAACTTGCTGGCACGCTTTGGGATTCAGGTGCGACGTGAAGGCTGGCAACGCTTCACCCTTCCCAAAGGTTGCCAATACCAGTCACCCGGCACCCTGTTTGTTGAGGCAGATGCTTCTTCAGCTAGTTATTTCATAGCATTAGGCGCAATAACTACGGGGGCTACAAGCCAGAATTCTATAAAAATTCTGGGACTGGGTGCAGACTCTATCCAGGGCGACATCCGGTTCATCGACGCTGCCCGGGAGATGGGCGCGCACGTGGTGAGCGGCCCCAACTGGCTGGAGGTATCGCGTGGCAACTGGCCGCTCAAGGCGATTGATCTGGATTGCAACCACATCCCGGATGCCGCCATGACGCTGGCTGTGATGGCGTTGTACGCGCAAGGCACCACCACCTTGCGCAACATCGCCAGCTGGCGCGTCAAGGAAACCGACCGCATTGCCGCCATGGCGTGTGAACTCCGCAAGCTGGGCGCCACTGTGGTCGACGGCGCAGATTTCATTCAAGTCACGCCACCTGCCAGTCCCGCTGACTGGAAGGCCGCCAGCATCCACACCTATGACGACCACCGCATCGCCATGTGTTTTTCGCTTGCTGCGTTCAATCCGGCTGCGTTGCCGGTGCGCATTGAAGACCCAAAATGTGTCGCCAAGACGTTTCCTGACTACTTTGAAGCCTTGTTTTCGTTGGTGCAAACCGACACCCATCTGATTCCCGTGATCTGCGTGGACGGCCCTACGGCCTCCGGCAAAGGCACCATGGCGGCGGAGCTGGCCCGTCAGTTGGGCTACCACTTTCTCGACTCAGGCGCGATGTACCGCATCACGGCTCTGGCCGCCAGCCGCGCAGGCCTGGCCATCAACAGCACCGGTGAGGCCCAAATCGCCAACCTGCTGCAGCAACTGCGCATCGAATTCGTTGGCAGCCAGATTCTGCTAGACGGTCAGGACGTGTCCGAGGTTATCCGCACCGAAGAAGCCGGCATGAACGCCTCCAAAGTGTCGGCATTGCCCATGGTGCGTGCCGCATTGATTGAACTGCAACACAGTTTTCGCCGCCTGCCAGGTCTGGTCGCAGACGGCCGCGACATGGGCAGTGTGATCTTTCCCGACGGGAAGCTGAAGGTATTTTTGACAGCAAGCGCCGAACATCGCGCACAAAGACGCTTCAAACAGTTGATTTCAAAAGGAAACACAACTACACTCGACAGTCTTCGCGCAGACTTGGAAGCACGCGACGCAAGGGACATGTCCCGCAGCGTGGCGCCTCTCAAGCCAGCGGCAGACGCCAAGCTGCTGGACAACTCGGACTTGTCGATTGAAAAGTCGGTGAGCCTGGTGTTGAGCTGGTGGCAAGGCATACAGCCTTTTTGAGCCATCAATCAGACTGAAACCGCAGAAGTTGAAAGCTTTTGCAATCGGCCCTCATTCGTGCCCTCGCGCTGCAACGGCGCACTGCGAACGAGGTTCAAAAAACTTAACCCCACGCTTAAAACCGTGAAATAACCTGCGCTTAACACCGCATCAAAACATGTCTGAATCTTTTGCCGCCCTATTTGAAGAGTCTTTGACACGCACAGAGATGCGCCCAGGCGAAGTGATCACTGCTGAAGTGGTCCGTATCGAGCACAGCTTTGTGGTCGTCAACGCTGGTCTGAAATCCGAAGCCTATGTGCCGCTGGAAGAGTTCAAGAACGATCAGGGCGAAACTGAAGTCCAGGTTGGCGACTTCGTGTCGGTGGCCATTGGTTCCATCGAAAACGGCTACGGCGACACCATTCTGAGCCGCGACACCGCCAAGCGTCTGGCATCGTGGATGGCGCTTGAAAAAGCCCTGGAAACTGGCGAATTTGTCACTGGTCAGACCAGCGGCAAGGTCAAAGGTGGTCTGACCGTCTTGGTCAACGGCATCCGCGCCTTCCTGCCAGGTTCACTGGTCGACACCCGTCCGACCAAAGACCTGTCTCCGTACGAGAACAAGACCCTGGAATTCAAGGTCATCAAGCTCGACCGCAAACGCAACAACGTGGTGCTCAGCCGCCGCGCTGTGGTTGAGGCTTCTATGGGCGAAGAGCGTTCCAAGCTGATGAACACGCTGAAAGAAGGCGCCATTGTTCAAGGCGTCGTGAAAAACATCACCGAATACGGCGCATTTGTGGATCTGGGTGGCATCGACGGCCTGTTGCACATCACCGACATGGCCTGGCGCCGTGTCCGTCACCCATCAGAAGTGGTGACAGCTGGCCAGGAAATCACCGCCAAGATCCTGAAGTTTGACACCGAGAAAAACCGCGTGTCTCTGGGTCTGAAACAAATGGGTGACGACCCTTGGATGGGTGTGAACCGCCGTTACCCACAAGGCACCCGCATGTTCGGCAAGATCACCAACATTGCCGACTACGGCGCGTTTGTGGAACTGGAACCCGGCATCGAAGGCCTGGTGCACGTGTCCGAGATGGACTGGACCAACAAGAACGTGGCACCGGCCAAGATCGTTGCCCTGGGCGACGAAGTCGAAGTCATGGTTCTGGAAATCGACGAAGACAAGCGCCGTATCAGCCTGGGCATGAAGCAGTGCAAGGCCAACCCATGGCAAGAGTTTGCACAAAACACCAAGCGCGGCGACCGCGTCAAGGGTCCAATCAAATCCATCACCGACTTCGGCGTGTTCGTTGGTCTGGCAGCTGGCATCGACGGCCTGGTGCATTTGTCCGACTTGTCCTGGAACGAGCCTGGCGAAGCCGCTGTGCGCGAGTACAAAAAGGGCCAGGAAGTGGAAGCGCTGGTGTTGGCTGTTGACGTGGACCGTGAACGCATCTCCTTGGGCATCAAACAGCTCGATTCTGACCCGTTCACCACCTTTGCCACCATCAATGACAAGGGTCAAGTGGTCACCGGCAAGGTCAAGACTGTGGACGCTAAGGGTGCTGAAATTGACCTCGGCGATGACATCATTGGTTACCTGCGCGCTTCTGAAATCTCCCGCGACCGTGTGGAAGATGCGCGCAACGTGCTGAAAGAAGGCGACGAAGTGACCGCTGTGGTTGTCAATGTAGACCGCAAGACCCGCAACATCCAGTTGTCAATCAAGGCGAAGGACGCTGCCGACCAAAGCGAAGCCATGCAGACACTGAGCCAACAGTCGGCCCGCGAAAATGCTGGCACCACCAGCCTGGGCGCTTTGCTGCGCGCCAAGCTGGACAACAATAACTAATCCGTTATTGCCAGTCTAATGAACGACCGGTTGCCCAGTGCACCGGTCGTTTTTTTCTTAGCCTTTGATTTCTCCAGAACATGACCCGCTCTGACCTTGTTGAAGAACTTGCCGCACGGTTTGCACAGCTCACCCAGCGTGATGCCGAGTATGCGGTCAAGGCCATTCTTGACGCGATGAACGATGCATTGGTTCGAGGACATCGCATCGAAATTCGGGGATTTGGCAGTTTTTCTGTCAACCACCGGCCGCCCCGCATGGGTCGTAACCCGCGCAGTGGCGAAAGCGTCGCCATTCCAGAAAAACGCGTGCCTCACTTCAAACCGGGCAAGGCTTTGCGCCAAGCCGTTGACAAGCGCACCGACGAACTGGCTGAAACCGGCAAACCTGGACAAATGATGACATTGCCCACAGTGGTCAAACAGTAGAATTGACGCGCTCTTGGGGAATACCGATGAAACACATTCTGTGGTTGCTTAAGTGGGTACTTAAGGCAGCCATTTTTTTTACCCTGTTTGCCTTCGCGCTGAACAACCAGCAAGACACCACCGTGCATTTTTTCTTTGGCAACCAATGGCGTGCGCCCCAGGTGCTGGTCGTTCTGTCTGCCTTCAGTGTCGGCGTGGTGGTCGGGGTACTTGGCATGTTGCCACGGTGGTTGCGCCAACGTGCTGTGGCGCCTCTCACAGACACTGCCAGTCACGAAAACAGTGCGACGACACCTCCGCCAACTGGTGCACCCGGCTACGCCAATGGAATTTGACTTGAGTTGGGTATTGCTGGGCCTACCGCTGGCATTTATCTTGGGCTGGGTGGCCTCTCGGCTCGATTTGCGCCAAATCCGCATGGAAAACCGGCAGGCACCTAAAGCCTACTTCAAGGGTTTGAACTTTTTACTCAACGAGCAACAAGATCAGGCGATTGACGCCTTCATTGAGGCCGTGCAAAACGACCCCGACACCTCCGAACTACATTTTGCGCTGGGCAACCTGTTTCGCCGCCGCGGTGAGTATGACCGCGCGGTGCGTGTGCACCAGCACCTGCTGTCACGCGGCGACCTCAGTGAGGCGGATCGACAACGCGCCCAACATGCGCTGGCACTGGACTACCTGAAAGCAGGCTTGCTGGATCGCGCGGAAGAAGCCTTGCTGAAACTCGAAGGCACGCCGCTGCAAGCCCAAGCCCGGCTTGCCTTGCTGGCCAACTATGAGCGCAGCCGCGATTGGGCACTGGCGGCAGAAGTGGCAGAAAAACTAGACCGTGCCGATCAAGGGAGCTTCAGCCCACGCCTGGCACACTACTTGTGTGAGCAAGCCGCCACACAGGCCTCCCGAGGCAATGCGGATCAGGCAGAAAAGTTGCTGCAACAAGCTATCCAGAAGGCACCCGAGGCAGCCCGTGCGCGGCTGGACATGGCCCATCTGCAGACATCCCTGGGACAGATTGACGCCGCTTGGCAAACACTGTCCGACGCCTTGACGAGTACCCCCGCCGCCACCCCCCTGATCGCGCTTCCCCTGGCCGAATTGGCCATGAGTTGCGGACGTGCCGACGAAACCTGTGTCCAATTGCAGAGACTTTATGCCATCAGCCCATCACTGGATGTGCTGGATGCCATCGTGGGGCTCTTGGGCCAGAATGCCACTGACGCGGTCAGTGCACGCGACTGGTATGTCCGCCATCTTGAGAGAGAACCGTCTCTGGTGGCGGCAGCCAAATGGCTTGCAGGCGAAAAGTTGGCGCACGAACAATTTCACCCACAGGTGCAACGTGCACTCGAGCATGCCACCAAAGCTTTGTTGCGCTACCGATGTGCTGCCTGTGGCTTTGAGGCCATGCAACACTTCTGGCAATGTCCCGGTTGTCAGACTTGGGACAGCTACCCCGCTCGACGTGTGGAAGAGCTATGAGATGAGGCTTCATTTTGTTCACGCGCCCTCCCTTTGGCCCACCCACGCCGTGTGGCAGACTCCCCCGTCAACGGGGCACCGCCAATGGCCTGGCGAAACTGGTCCCACGCGTTCTGTTCATTGGCCGTGTCATGGGATTTCTCTAACATCAAAGACATGACGATCATTTCCAAAGAAAAAATGGCCGAGGCCCGCGTGCTGGTGGTTGGCGACGTGATGCTGGACCGCTATTGGTATGGCGCGGTTGATCGCATCAGCCCGGAGGCGCCGGTACCGGTGGTGCGTATCACTCGTGAGGAAGAACGCAATGGCGGTGCCGCCAATGTTGCCTACAACGTGGTCACGTTGGGAGCCCAGGCCTCGCTGTTGACCGTGGTGGGTGAAGACGACGCCAGTCATAAACTTGAAGCCCTTGTGGCCGGCACCGGCATCCAGACCTATTTTGGTCGCGATGCTCGGCTCAAAACCACCGTCAAGCTGCGTGTGATTGGTCGCCAACAACAATTGCTGCGGATGGATTTTGAAAACACCCCGCAGACAGAGGTGCTAGCATCCCAAACTGCCACCTTCGCAGCACTCTTGCCAGACCACCACGCCGTGCTGTTTTCCGACTACGGCAAGGGTGGACTGGCGCATGTGAGTGACATGATTACGCGGGCCCATTCCGCTGGCAAACCCATCCTGATTGACCCCAAAGGCTCGGACTATTCGCGTTATCAGGGAGCCACGGTCATCACACCCAACCGCGCCGAACTGCAACAAGTGATTGGTGGCTGGCACGACGAATCAGACCTGCTAAGCAAAGTCCAAAACCTGCGTCAAACCCTGGCCCTGCAGGCTGTGCTGCTGACCCGCAGCGAAGAAGGCATGACGCTGTTTGATGCGCAAGGCCACTTGACAGTGAGTGCTCAGGCACGTGAAGTCTTTGACGTGACAGGCGCGGGCGACACAGTGATCGCCACCATGGCAGCCTTGGTGGCCGCCGGTTTTTCGATGCGTGAGGCCTTGCCTCTGGCCAACCGGGCCGCTGGCCTGGTAGTGGGCAAATTTGGCACCGCGACTGTGACTTACCAGGAGCTATTTACATGACCAGAATCGTTGTCACCGGTGCCGCCGGATTTATTGGCGCCAACCTCATCAAAGGCCTCAACCAACGCGGCCTGACCGACATCATTGCCGTGGATGACCTCACCCAGGGCGACAAGTTTCGCAACCTGGCTGACCTGCAGATTGCCGACTATGTAGACGCCGATGTGTTTTACGATGCTTTCACTGAAGGCGCTTATGGCCAGATCGAAGCTGTTTTCCATGAGGGTGCCTGCAGCGACACCATGGAAATGAACGGCAAGTACATGATGAACAACAACTTTGCCACCTCGGTTCAGTTGTACCAAGCCTGTCAAAAGCGCGGCGCCCGACTGCTTTATGCGTCCAGCGCTGCCACCTATGGCGGCTCAGACACATTCCGCGAAGACCCGGCTTTTGAGCGCCCGCTCAATGTCTATGGCTACTCCAAACTGCTGTTTGACCAGCGCATGCGACGCGAATGTGGCAACGAGTTTCAGCGTGCTTTTGCCGGCAAGACCATGCAAGTGGTCGGTTTTCGCTATTTCAATGTCTACGGTCCGCGTGAGCAACACAAGGGCCGCATGGCCAGCGTGGCGTTTCACCAGTTCAACCAATTCAAGGCCGAGGGCAAGGTCAAATTGTTTGGTGAATACGGTGGCTACACCCCTGGTGCACAAATGCGCGACTTTGTCTTCATTGACGACGTGGTGGCGGTCAACCTGTGGTTCTATGACCATCCCGGCATTTCCGGCATTTTTAACCTTGGCACCGGCCGCGCCCAACCATTCAATGACGTGGCCATTTCCGTGGTCAACGCCCTGCGCCAGATCAATGGTCAGAGCGCACTGACCCGGGAGGAGTTATGTGCTCAGGACCTGCTTGAGTACGTGCCGTTCCCGGACACCTTGCGTGGCAAGTACCAGTGTTACACCCAGGCCGATTTGACGGCACTGCGCGCTACCGGTTGCAACCACACCTTTGCAGACGTGCAAACCGGCATCACCAGCTATGTTGGCTGGCTGGCACAGTCAGCTTAAAAGCCGCGTAGTTTGTGACAAATTTGTCAATTTGCATGCGGCCACATCAACCCATAGGCATTTACACTCACTGAGTGTGTGGACTTAGCCGCGGCATCCGCCCACACACAACACCCATCCGACTTTCATTCCCTCAGGAGATCCTTCATGTTGAAGAAAATTTTGGCCCTCGTGGCCATGCTGTATGCCGCTGCTTGTTTTGCCGCCGTCGATGTCAACAAAGCCAGCGCAGCTGAACTTGACAGCATCAAGGGCATTGGCCCTGGCGTTTCCACCAAGATTCTTGATGAACGCAAAAAAGGCAGCTTCAAGGACTGGAACGACTTTGTTGAGCGTGTGAAAGGTATCGGGGAAGGTAACGCCGCCAAGTTCTCCGCCGAAGGCATGACCGTGAACGGCGACGCCTTCAAGGGTGCCGCCCCTGCAGCAAAAAAGGCCGAAAAAGTTGCTAAGGCTGAGGCCGCAAAACCAGCGGCAAGTGCTGCCAAAAAATAAGCGCTATTGAGCCATCTAAGAGCCCGCTTTGGCGGGCTTTTTCATTGGCAATGATCCCACCCCAGTATGATGCAGGCCTCATGATCTCCATCTTTGCCATTTGTCTCGGTGCCTGTGTGGGCGCGTTGGCGCGTTGGGGCTTGGGCCTGTGGCTTAATCCAGCTGCGCTGATTCCACTGGGCACGCTGGCTGCCAACTTGATTGGTGGCTATCTGATCGGTATCGCAGTGGCGGTTTTTCAGGCCATGCCGCACCTGGACCCGGCTTGGCGTCTGGCGATCATCACGGGTTTTTTGGGCGGACTCACGACGTTTTCAAGCTTTTCCGCTGAGGTTGTCGGTATGCTGGGGCAACAACGTTATGCGCTGGGTTTTGGCACTGCCGCAATTCACTTGTTCGGCTCGCTGTTGCTGACCTTGGCAGGCATCAAGACAGCTACTTTTTTTATAGCTACTAACGCTTGATATATAAGGGCTAGAGGCAAATATCTTATATATTTATCCGCCACCACGTTGCATGTACAGATCAAACCGTTTCATGAACAGGTAGCGCTCTGCGTCATTGAGCCCGGCAAAACGAAAGCTGACCTTCAGCACCGGAATACTCACCGAACCAATCACGCGCGGTGGGCCCAGCTGCCATTTCAGACCCAAGGCACCCTCGCCAATGCGCACACCGGCAGACTGCGGCTGCTGCTTCCAGTGGTTATCGCCAATTGCCCTGGGCAACCACATCAACCATTCGGCTTCAGTACACCCCATTTCGCGCTCAAAACGCTCAGCATAAAAAGATTGCATCGATGAAACGGGGGGTGAAATCCAGACGGCTTCAGGAACCAAATGTGTCACGGTGCCGTGAGCGTCATGCCACGCGATTTGAACATGGCCATGAGTTCGCCGTTTTCGCGCAAAGCTTTCATCGCGACCTCCAGTGCTTGTCCAAGATCTTTGTAACCCGATTTGATGGCCATACCCAAAGGCCATCCATTTTCTGGCAAGCCTGTCAAAGACATTTGGGAAATTAAAAAATCTTCCGGTTTAGCTTTGGCTTGAGCTGCGGCGGCCTCTGCCTGGGAGCGCAACACATAAGCCGCATCTGCCTGGCCGCGAAGCACGGCCGTTGCAGCGTCAATTCCGGAGTTGAACAGGCTGACCTGTGACCTCAGCATGCCGCTGTGATGCCCCATCAACGCGCTTGCAGTCCCGGTGCCACGCTCAGCCGCCAATTTGTGATCCTTCAATTCGTCTGGGCCATTGACCTGGGCAAGCTTGAGTGGGTCATGGAACAGCACCGGTACCTGTCGCATGTAGGGCAAAAAAATGGTCACCTGGCGGTTCTGCTGGATCAGGTATTTGTCGACAGGCACATTCAGCATGACATCCGCCGGGCCATAACCCAGGTAATGGCCTTTCCAGACCATGTTCCGCAAGTCATCGTTCATGTTTTCGCCGGCGTCAAATGGCAACAGAGCCAATTTGAGGTTGAGTTGTTTGGCCAGGGCCTCTGCCAATGACACGTCCAATCCCAGCATGTCGCCTGCAACGCCGCTGGAAAACGGGGCATTGTCTTTGTAAACCGCGACCTTCAGCGTGCCCTTTGCCCGAATTTTTGACAGATCATCTAGCTCGTCTTCAGCAAAGACAGGTGAGGCTCCCAGTGCCAGCAACAAACCGATGCTTTGACGCCGACTGATCATGCCCGTGGAAGCGGCTTGAGCCGAATACGAGGCGGTGGTAGATACCAACATGTAGAGTATTTTCCTTGAAAGTGGTTCAACAGCCGCTCTTGAGGCTGTCATCGTGGATCGGCAACGACGACCTGAAGGCCACGAGTTTACTTTTCACGCCGGGTTTCGATGTAAGTCCTGATTGCCCAAATGGCTTCCTGGGACAGGATGCCTTCAAAATGCGGCATGTAAACCCGGCCATCGCGCACTCGGCCACGCCTCACAGTCGCGAGAAAATACTCATCGATCTCCTTGAAGCAGGAATTTTTAGCAGCTTCATCAGCCATGCCCATGCAATCGGCATCGACTTTTCGCAAGTCTGGCGACATGCCACCCGAGATGGCTTCAAGCCCATGGCAACGCGCGCAGTTTTGGTTGTACGCAGAAGTGCCTATTCGCAAGGCTTCTGCATGGGCATCACCGGTACTGAAAGGGTTTGAATCACGCCATTTTTCACCCAGCTGCGGCAAAGTACTGGTATCCACAGATTGCGGCACAACGTCGCCGTGCGCGTGGACCAAACCCGACGCAAGACCCAACACCGCTATTGAGATCACACCAAGGCGCTTGACCGCCACAGAAAGTTTTACCTGCATATGAATATGTCCTTATGGATGCAACAAAAAAATCATTTGCATCAAACTTAGCAATAAGCAAGCCAAACCAGCCTGCCTACACTTCCCGCCCTGTGTATGGGTCTGCGCAGGCGTTTCCTCAGCTGATCTCAAAGCCGCAGTGTGTCAATTTGGGTCAACTGTTCCATGGCCCTTGGCACAAATGCCTCATGCGAGGTGCTTGGCGCATCACCCAACGCCTTGGTTCAAGGGTTATTGCCAATGGTTAAAGGCCCTGAGTCATTCGATACTGATGACCCGCTTATTTAAATCATGCTCGTCAATAACGCCACACCCATTTCCAACCGCCGTCAGCAAGCAATTTCGGGTATCGCTGACGATGACAGTCTGAGTCAGTTGATTGCGCAGTCTCATGCCAGATCAACCGACTTCGGAATTTCACGCCAGGACGAGGCCGATTTTTCTACCCAGGGCCACTCGTCCCTGGTTCAGTCGCTGGATGAAAACAGATTTTTGTTCCAGCATGCAGCGCCAGTCATGGAGGCCTTGTATGCCCAGATCGTGAATACACACAGTGTCGTTTTGTTGACTGCAGCGAATGGGCTGGTACTGCATACCCTGGGTGACCCGGATTTTTTGGAAAAGGCGTCCAGAGTGGCGCTCACGCCGGGCATCAATTGGTCGGAAGAATGCAAAGGTACCAACGCCATTGGCACCGCGTTGCATGAAAAACGCCCCCTGATGATTGACGGCGGCCAACACTTCATGAGCATCAACCAGGCGCTGAGTTGCTCCTGCGCGCCCATCGTTGATCCATATGGCCAGGTCATTGGTGCACTTGATGTCACTGGCGACCATCGGCATTCACATCTCCACACACTGGCGCTGGTGCGCATGTCCGGGCAGATGATTGAAAACCACATGTTTTCCGAAACCTTCAGTGAAGAGGTTTGCGTACGCTTTCATGCGCGGCCAGAATTTTTGGGCACCCTGGTTGAAGGCATCGCAGTGTTTTCTTCAGACGGCAGGTTTTTGTCAGCTAACCGAAGCGCCCAGTTTCAGATCGGATTGACTCTGGATGCGTTGAAGGCGCACACTTTTTATTCGCTGTTTGGCATCGCCATCTCACGCCTTCACGAAATTTTTGGTGGCGTCATCACCAAGCCGCATCAACTCAACTTGTTCAGTGGCCTGTCGGTCTGGTGCCAGGTAAAGATGAAACCGCTCGGGCAATGGTTGCGCGGGCAGGACATGCGCAACGCAAAGGGACAAGCCGCTGGGACGCGCCAGGCGGGCACTGATGCGTCAGTGAATCGCAAAATGGAAATGTCCAGCCTGCGTTACCTTGATACCGGTGACTCACAGATATCTGCCGTGATTCGCAAGTTGTGCATGGTTAGAAACCATGACATTCCGATCATGATTCTTGGCGAAACCGGTACCGGCAAAGATTTGATGGCCAAGGCAATCCATTCAGACTCAGACCGCTCCAGTCATCCCTTCATCTCGGTCAACTGTGCGTCAATCCCTGAAACCTTGATCGAATCCGAATTGTTCGGTTATGCAGACGGTGCGTTCACGGGGGCGCGCAAAAAAGGGTCCATCGGAAAAATTCAGCAGGCCCACGGTGGCACCCTGTTTCTCGATGAAGTTGGTGACATGCCCAAACATTTGCAGGCGCGGCTGCTTCGGGTCTTGCAAGACCGCAAAGTCAGCCCACTCGGAGCAGGCAAAGAAGTAGAAGTCGATGTGGCTGTTATCTGCGCCACCAACAAGAATCTTAAAGAAATGATCACCCAGGGTGCGTTCCGTGAAGATTTGTATTACCGGCTCAATGGGCTGGTGGTGCGTTTACCAGCGCTGCGGGAACGTTCTGATTTTGAACTGATGACCCAAAGAATCCTGGTTAGCCTGTGCGACAAGAGCAGTCCGATCAGCCTCTCAGCCGAGGTCTCGGCGATGTTTAAAAATTACAGCTGGCCTGGCAATTTCAGGCAGCTGCACAATTTATTGAGAACAGCGGTTGTCATGACTGACCGAGATGGACTAATTGGCAAACAACATTTGCCCGATGACTTCCTGGAAGACGTGGCCCTGTCAAACCAAGTCTGCGGTCAGAGGATTCAAAAAACAGAACCACCTGAAGTTTTCATTCAGGTGGTCGATGATCCAAGCGGCAACCTGGAAGACGTCACCCTGGCAGCCATGGCGCAAACACTGCGACTGCACAAGGGCAATGTCTCAACAACCGCCAAGGCCCTTGGGGTGTCACGCAACACCATCTATCGCAAGAAAAACCTTTTACCCCCCGACGTCTGGGCTTGACAATTTAGTTAAGCGACAAAATCCAGTACACGACCTGGCGCGCGTTTGATTCGCTGATGGCCACGGCATTGGGTGGCATGGCAATGCCAGCAGCCTTGTTTTTCCAGTGACTTGAATAGGGGTTTGAGCCCTCCAGCACGATGCGCGTCAGGAAATCTGCCGCACCGGGCTTTCCCCGGTACTGGTTTGCCACGTCTTGCCAAGCGGGGCCTACCGGCAAAACCCCGTCTTTGGAATCAACATGGTTGATGCTGTGGCAGGTAAAGCACCCCGCATTGGCCGCAATTTTTTTGGCCGCATCGTCAGCTGACTGCTGAGCAGAGGCGTTCATGGCCAACATCGCCAGGGCGCTAAGAATTGAGCAGATTTTGAGTCGGCATTTCATAAAAATTTAATAGAAAAATGATGCAAAGGAGATTGTCTCAGTCTAAGGCTTGTGTGACATCACCCAAGTGGCTAAGGTCGTCAAATCTTCGGTACTGATGCTTACGTGGGGCGGCATTGGGACACGACCCCACTTGCCACGTGAGCCATTTTTGACGCTTTGCGTCAATGAACTTACGGCATCAGGTTCATTGGCGTACTTGGCTGCGACGTCCTTGAATGCCGGGCCAACAATCTTCTCAGTGACCGAATGACACGACAAACAGCCACTCGCCTTCACCAAATCGGTCACCTCGGCGCTCTCCTGCGCATACGCATGACCTAGCCCGCTCAATAACAACAAGGAGCTGAGAAAAATTCTGTATTTCATGGTTGAATTGTGATCAACATAACGCACAAGGCCCGGCTCCAAGGCGCGGGCCTCATACCTCTGTTACTTGATAAGCTTGAATGTCCAGACCGAACCGCCCTGTTCGAGCAAATTCACTTTTTTGGCGACCTCACCACCCCACAGCGGCACCGCCCCACCCCAACCAGAAACCACGCTGACATATTGCTCGCCGCCTTCTTTCCATGTGATGGGTGGCGCCACAATGCCAGAGCCGGTCTGGAACTGCCAAACCACTTTTCCGGTCTTGGCATCAGCAGCCTTCAGGTAACCTTCTGGTGTACCCCAAAAGACCAGATCACTTGTGGTCATAACTCCACCCCACAGAGGCGCGGTGTTTTTGACCTCCCAAGCCACTTTACCTGTTTTTGGATCAATGGCGCGCAAGGAACCAATATGGTCATCAAAGAGCGGCTTGATGGTAAAGCCAGCGCCCAAAAAGGCAGCTCCTTTCTTGTAGGCAACGGGCTCATTCCAGATGTCCATGCCCCATTCGTTGGTAGGCACATAAAACAGACCGGTCTTGGGGCTGTACGCCATGGGCATCTGGTTCTTGCCACCCAGGAATCCAGGTGCCGCAAAAGCTGTTTTGCCCTTTTTGCCATCCATGCCCGGCGCAGTCGGGTCACCAGGACGGTTTTCTTCGATGTAATTGGGGCGGCCGGTTTTCAGATCAATGCTGCTCGCCCAAGTGGTCTTTTTGACAAACGGGAAAGCGTTCACCAACTTGCCGGTGGCGGCATCATTCACATAAAAGAAACCATTGCGATCTGCCTTGGCGCCCATGCGCTTACCATCCATGTCGAAGGTGATGAATTCATTCACGCCGTCATAGTCCCAACCGTCGTTGGGTGTATTTTGATAGTGCCAGACAATTTTTCCGGTCTTGACATCAATCGCAATGGTCGATGTAGAGTACAGGTTGTCGCCCTTGCGAACGTGGCTGTTCCATGGGCCGGGGTTACCTGTACCAAAATACGCCAAGCCGGTTTTGGCATCGTAGGTACCACCGAGCCAAGGGGTGGCGCCACCGGTCTTCCACGTCTCACCCGGCCAAGTCGCGTTGGTGGTGCCAGTGATGCCGTTGTCTTTGCCGTTCAAAGTGCCCATATGGCCTTCAACGGTAGGACGGCTCCAAACCAGTTTGCCTGTTTTCGGGTCACGGGCCTCCACGCGGCCGACGACACCAAATTCACCACCCGAGAGCCCTGTGATCAGCAGACCTTCAGCGATCAGGGGGGCGGCTGTATAACTGTAACCCGCGCTGTAGTCATCAATTTTTTCCCGCCACACGACCTTGCCGGTGCTTTGATCGAGCGCCACCAATTGCGCGTCGAGTGTGCCAAAAATTACCAGGTTGTCGTACAGAGCTGCGCCACGGTTGATCACGTCGCAGCAAGGCATGATGCCTTCAGGCAAACGGTGCTCGTATTTCCAGAGCTTCTGACCGGTTTTGCTGTCGAGTGCAAAAATCCGAGAATACGATGCAGTCACAAACATCTTGCCGTTGTACACCAAGGGTTGCGATTCCTGGCCGCGTTGTTTTTCACCACCAAACGACATGGACCATACAGGCACCAGACGACCGATGGATTTGGCATTGACATCAGTCAAAGTTGAATAACGTTGACCCTGTGTACCCATACCCCAACTCAGCACGTCTTCTGTTGAACCGGCGTCGTTGGCGATCATGGCGTCTGTGACTTGCGCGCCAACATGGGCGGTAGCTGCCATGATCAAAATACTTAATAGTTTGCGTTTCAATTGATCGTCTCCTGCTTATTTGTAAGGATAGTTACTGGTCTGGCGCAGCGTGCCCAGGCAATCGTGGGCTGGTTGATAGTCTCTCTAACAATGCCCACTTAATGAACTTTGCAACTTCTATGCCAGTAGAAAAGCGCTTACTCATGGGTGATTTCGCTGGTCGATACGAAGAATCTTGTCCCATCTGTTCATTCACCAACGACCCATGATGGGACAGTGTTCAAAATTGAATCACTGTGCGCCGAGGCTGTCACAGTTTTTCCTGGTCTGAGTAGGCAGTCAGCCCGCCATCCTTATGCCGCGCCGCGTTGTTTTATCCAACCCCGCTGCGGGTCATAGCCCCACCAGGCCAGGCAAAAGAAGACCGTGGCACTGACCAACACAACCGTCCAGGAAAGCGCGTTCACCTGACCATACATGGCAAACCTGAGGGCCTCCACCACATGGGTGAAGGGGTTCCATTGCGCCAACATCAACAGCCACAAGGCACCTGACTCGTCAAGTTTCCACAGCGGGTAAAGCGCAGGACTGATAAAAAACATCGGGAAAATAACAAAATTCATGGTGCCAGCAAAATTTTCCAACTGCTTGATGTACACCGAAAGCATCAAGCCCACAGCGGCCAGCAGGGTCGCGCCGGCCACCATGGCCAGCAACAGCAAAGGCAGATTTTCCCAACTGAGCTCCACACCAAATGCAAGAGCAATCAGCAGAAAAACCAGCATTTGCAACAACGACAGGCTGGTGCCACCCATCAGCTTGAATGCAAGCAACCATCCGCGCGGCAATGGGGCGGTAAGCAGCAGCCGCATCACACCCATTTCACGGTCGTACACCATCGATAAGGAGCTTTGCATCCCATTGAACAATGCCACCATGCCAAGCAGCCCTGGCACCATGTAAACCTGGTACGTCACATAGGTCTCATAAGGCGGAACAATCGAGACACCAAAGACATTGTGAAAACCCGCCGAGAACACCACAAACCATAACAAGGGCCGCACCAATGCCGACGCCAGGCGCGACGGCTGGCGCAGAAATTTATTGATCTCCCGGCCCACCACAGCCCGCATGGCGCGCAGCAGATGCATGAAAAAAACGGGGCTCACGGGCGCATTCGGCACTTTGATTCCTTCTGATCCATACCCAAGGTGTCCATCACTTCGGTGGGGTGCAGTACACCTTCCAGTGGCGCCAGGCCAACAATGCCATCCCCATGGCCGAGCAAGACGGGTTGGCGCAACTGCCCATCCCATGACCTGAACGACAGACGCGGGCCTTTGTTGCCATCGACAAAAAGTTCGCCACCGCGCAACTGCTTGAGCTGCTGTGAGATGTCTGCTTTTGGATTGCCGACCAGACCCGCCACCACGGCTTTCAAGGCAATCCAGGCGGCCCAGTCCTGGCTTTGCATGGGCCGGTTGCTCAACTTCTGAAAACGGCGCGAGATTTGCGGGCCACCATTGCGCTCCCATTGCGGATGCCAGGCCATGGCCATCAGCCCACTGCTTCCCAGCACCGGCCGGGGCCACTGAGTGGCATAGGGCAAGGTGCGAGCAAATTCGCCATGGCTGTCCATCACTGCAACCACGTCGTGCTCACGTTCATTGGTCAGCAAGCGGGTGTTGAACAGGTCGCGCTCACGCGGGTCACCGGACAGCTTGAACGGCTTGGTCTGAAGAATCTTGAGCCCGTAGCGCTTGGCTGACGAGACCATCGCCGCCGCTTGCAGCTGATCCGCCGGCAAGGGGCCCTGCAACAACAACAGCTTGCGCCAATTGCGTGCAGCCAGATATTGGGCCAACGAATCGGTCAACATTTGCCGGCTCGGGTAGGTGTGCAGCATGGCCCCGGAACACGCTTCATTGCGCAGCGCATCACTGTCCGAACTGACGTTCAATACCATGGCACCGTTCAAAGCCGTGGGAGCTTGTTGCACCAAGGCACTCAGCACCTCGGGTGGCAAGTCTGCAATGATGTGCTGCACGCGGGCTAACTTCAGTTCAGCCAAGACCTTGGGCAAGGCTTGGGCATCAGCCAGTTGGACATCACGCAGCTTCAGCACGACCCCTTCTTCCTGCAACTCCATGGCGCTGTCTTCCACCGCCATGCGCGCCGCATCCAACACGCGACCACCCGGATGCTCGGGGTAAGCGCGCTCAAGTTGTCGGGATGCATAACGTGGGTCACTGGCCAGCGATATCACAGCCACAGTGAACGGTGGCAAAGTGGCAGCACCCGCCATGCCTGTGGTCAAAGCAAGCCCAAAAAGCAAGGTGCCTGCAACTAGGCTGAGTCTTGTTCGCAGGCGGCTGACAGTCAGGGAAAACACGCAAGCGAACATCAGGGTTGCACCAACACGCTGTGCGGCACCCGGCCAACCGGCACCGTGCGAATGGCCTTACCGCCAACCACATCGACCAGGGTCATGTCGTCTGACATACCGTTGGTCACGTACAAGGTCTTGCCATCAGGGTGCGGCGCCAGGCCCCAGGCGCGTTTGCCCACAAGCACGGTCTTGCGAACCTCGCGCGTCGCCACATCCAGCTCGGCCACATGGTTGGCCTTGCCCAAGCCAACCCAGACCGACTTGCCGTCTGCACCCAGCGTCATGCCCACCGGGGTGATGTCGGTGTCCCGAATGCCTTTGATCTTGAACTTGATGGTGTGGATGACTTTCTGATCTGCGGTGCTGACGATGCTGACATTGGCGCTGAGTTCATTGCTCACCCACAACTCCTTGCCATCCGGGGTCAGAGCAAAACGGCGCGGGCGGGTGCCCACTCGAATGTTCTTGACGATTTTGCGGGCTGTGAGGTCAATGTAATGAACCACATTGGCGACCTCTGAGGTCACGTACGCATGCTTGCCATCAGGCATGACCAAAATGCCTTCAGGCTCGCCACCCACCTTAACCTCAAACAGTTTCTTTTTTGACTGAAGGTCGTATGCGCCCATGATGCTGTCGTCTTCAATCGTGGCATAGACAATCTTGCCATCCGGACTGAGGCCAAAAATTTCAGGGCTGTTGTCCAGCGGCAAGGAGCCCGTCATTTTTCCACTGACCGTGTCCACCAGACCGAGTGCATTGCCATCACCGCAACACACGTAAATCTGACTGTGGTCGGCATTGAACATCATGTGGCGTGGGCGCTGGCACACATCAATCGCCGAGACCCGTTGCCCCTGGGTGTCGAACACATAGATCTTGTTGTCTTTTTCACTTGACACATACACCCTGTTGGCAGGAACAGCCCGCGCTGTGGTGGCCCCCAACGCAAAGGCCAAGACTGTGGCAGACAGGCTACGGCATGCAAACATGCCAAGCAAAGACCGCAGGCTGCATATCCGCGACTGCCTTGAGTTTGTAAATACCTTGAACATGGTGTGTCTCCGAAGCAATAATTGATTTTCAAATGATCCGATGAACCGCCAGGGAATGTCAGCAAAAATCAAGCCAGGTAAAAGGCATGTTATTTGCTTCACAATACATTTTCAGCTTCTCATTAAAGTGTCTCATAAATGTCCAGGCCGCTCTATCGTTTGCATCTTTCATCAACACCATTTGCTCTGTGACCACCAACCCACTCCAGATTAACCGCCCATGCTGCCATCCATGTTGAACGTCCAGGGTCTGTGCAAAACGTATGGCAGCAAGCCGGCGCTGAAGGGCGTGAGTTTCACCATCATGGGCGGCGAAATGGTGGCCTTGCTCGGGCCCAACGGCGCTGGCAAATCCACGCTGCTGCAGTTACTCACCGGGCTGTTCAGCCCTGACCAAGGAACAATCGAGGTGTTTGGTCAGGATTTGCGCGCCAATCCTAGCCAGGCACTGGCCGGCATGGGGGTGGTGTTCCAGCAAAGCGCGCTCGACCTTGACCTGACCGTTACCGCCAATTTGCTATTTCACACTGACCTTCACGGCTTGCCGCGCCGGGTGGCTCAGCAGCGCATTGCCGATGGCCTGACCGCCATGGGCCTGCAAGACAAAACCCGCGAGGTGGTTCGCAGCCTGTCTGGCGGCACCCGAAGAAAAGTTGAACTGGTGCGAGCGCTGTTGCACCAGCCCAGGGTGTTGCTGATGGACGAGGCCACGGTGGGGCTGGACCCTGAGTCTCGCGCCAACATGTTGGCCATGGTGCGTGAATTGGCCACTCAAAACCAGGTTGGCGTTTTGTGGGCCACCCACATGATTGAAGAAATCAAAGTCACCGACCGGGTCTTGAGCCTGGAACAAGGCCTGATACGTTTTGACGGCACGCCTACGGAATACTTTGAGAAGTTCAAAAATCACTCATCACCGTCCGTATCAAATGCCGCGCAAGAATCTGTCAAGTGAACAGCGTCACCCTCTCTTCCAAAAAATTCCCTTTGACCCCCCATGAAACACCTACTGAAAATTGTGATCTGGCTCATGCTGAGCGCATCAGGCCTGGCATTTTCTGCGCCACTGACCACCCTTCGGGTCGGTGTGTTGAGTTTTGGAACAGTCGCCTGGGAACTCGAAGTCATGCGCAGCCATGAGCTGGCGAAAAAGCGCGGTGTGGATTTGGTCATTGTTCCGCTGGCATCCGGTGATGCGTCCACCATTGCCTTGCAAGGCGGCTCGGTGGATGTGATTGTTTCCGATTGGTTATGGGTGTCCAGGCAACGGGCCGACGCCAACCTGTTCAGTTTTGTGACTTACTCCAACGCCGTCGGCTCGGTGGTGGTTGAAAAAGGCAGCGCCATCAAAACGCTGGCGGATTTGAAAGGCAAAAAAATCGGCATTTCGGGGGGTCAATTCGACAAAATCTGGCTTTTACTCAGAGCCCACGCCCTGCGCAATGCCGGCATTGACCTGGCTACAACCGCTTTGCCAACGTTTGGTGCCCCTCCTTTGCTCAACGAACTGATGCAGCGCCAGCAGCTTGATGCGGTGCTCAACACCTGGCCCTACACCGCTCGCCTGGAAGCCAAGGGCATGCAACGCCTGATCGAGTTGCCCGAAATTCTTGCCGGGCTGGGTGTGAAACAACCGATTCCACTGATCGGATGGGTATTTAAAGAGGACTGGGCCAACCGGAACGTAGATGCGCTGAATGCCTTTTTGAGCGCCTCTACTGAGGCCAAAGCCATCATGCAGGCCTCTGATGACGAATGGCTCAAGCTCAAGCCAAAAATGAAAGCAGAAGATGACGCCATCTTCACCAGCCTGCGAGACAAGTTTCGTGCTGGCATTCCCAAGTGCAACGGCGAAAGCCCCTTGGCTGACATTGCAACCACCTACAAGGTGCTGGCAGAAATTGGCGGTGAAAAGCTGGTGGGCAAAGCAAGCCAGTTGTCAAAAGACACCTTTTGGGCCAACTACAAATCAACATGTGGCAAGCCATAAAGAGGTGGTACGCACCTCTTGACGGCAACGGCATGCGGCTGCTGCCTGTGATTCTGGTGGTCATCTTGTGGCAAATTTCAGGCAATTTCTCAGACAACAAAATTCTGCCGCAGCCCAGTGCCATATTGAATTTGTTGCAAAAGGAAACCTTTGAAGGTGACCTGTTGTTTCACCTGGGCATGACCTTGCGTCGCGTTGCCATCAGTTTTTTGGCCGCCATGGTTCTTGGCACGCTCATAGGCATTGCAATGGGTATTTACGATGCGGTTGACAAGGCGCTTGACACCTTTCTGGTGATCGGTTTGAACATTCCGGCCCTGGTGATCATCATCATTTGTTATATCTGGTTTGGTCTGACTGAATTTGCGGCCATCCTTGCAGTCACCATCAACAAGGTGCCCATGGTGGCCGTCAGCTTACGAGAAGGTGCGCGGGCCTTGGATAAAAGACTGTTCCAGGTGGCACAGGTATACAAGTTATCCAAGTTTGACATCCTGACAAAAATTGTCCTGCCGCAACTGTTGCCCTATATTTTTGGCGCGGTCAGAAATGGCTTGGCCATCATCTGGAAAATTGTGCTGGTGGTTGAATTGCTCGGCTGTAGCAATGGCGTTGGGTTTCAAATTGGCGGTTTCTTCCACTTTTTTGACATTGCTGGCGTGCTGGCTTATACCTTTGCCTTCATGCTGGTGGTGTTTGCCATTGAGGTGTTGGCCTTGAGGCCAGTTGAGAAATATTTACTCAGGTGGCGCACATGAGTTTCTTGAGCATTGATATTCAGGACAAGACTTATCCAAACGCATGTGTCGCCATTCAGCAGCTTAAATTCACGGCCACCCAAGGGGAATTTATTGCCATCGTCGGTCCGTCAGGGGCGGGCAAATCAACTTTGTTGAATGTCATCGCCGGACTAGACACGCAATTTTCCGGGTCCGTCCGGTTTGGCGGCAGTGAGCTGGCTAAGTCAGATGTCACGCTTGGTTTTTTGTTCCAGGAATGCCGCCTGATGCCCTGGTTGACCGTGCGCCAAAATTTGCAGCTGGTGGTCAAACACACGCACGCCACACCGCACACAAAAACAATTGACGAGTGGTTGCAGTGTGTCGGCCTGCAAGGCTGTGGCGAACTGTTCCCCGCCCAACTGTCTGGCGGTATGCAGCGACGTGTGGCTTTGCTGCGTGCCTTCATTGTGGCGCCGGACGTGTTGTTGATGGATGAGCCTTTTCAGTCCCTGGACGCACCCACGGCAGCACAACTTCGAAGCTTGCTGCATGAGCTTTGGCAAAACAGCGCGCCCACCGTGCTGTTTGTCACCCACAACCTGCGTGAAGCCATTTCTGTCGCCAGCAAAATTCTGTTTTTATCGGCCCGGCCTTCCAAGGTGATCCTGGAGTACCCACTGACAAGGCTTGCACCCATTGACATTGAGAGCGACGAAGTCTCGACAGAACACAAAAAAATTCTTGAGACCTACCCGAATCTGCTCGCGGGTCTGCATCTGGATTAAACGCCGAAATCTGGAATAACCTGTCATTTATATGACAAATGTGCCTCTAGCCCTTATTTTATATGCGCTATAAGCTATATTTAACATAGCATAGAGACTTGGATTCACACGTCAAAACCTGGCGTGGCGCGCCACTGCCCGGCTTTGTCCACCACCAACACCTCAACCGACCAGTCTTTTGCCAACGCCATGGCGGGCGCCATGCCTGCCACAAACATCACCTTGGTCAATGCATCGGCCAGCGTGCAGCTGTCAGCAGCCACGGTGACGCAGGCGATCTCGGTGGGCGAATACCCGGTGTGCGGATTAAATATGTGATGGTTCGCCAAATCAGGGCTGAAATAGGTTTGGCTGTCGGAAGAGCTGGCCACACATCTGCCGTGCATTGCCATCGTCTTGATCATTCTTTTTTCATCCCGAGGGTCTGCAATGCCCAGGTGCCAGTCGCCGGGTGTTGGCGGCCTGCCCATTGAGGCCCACTCACCGGTATTGATCAAGGCGTGATCAATGCCCATGGCGTGCCAGTGCGCTTTGACGAGGTCCGCCGCAAAACCCTGTGCAATGCCATTCAGGGTGATGGCCATGTGAGGCTGGGTAAAACGAATGCGCTGTGGGCTGAGTTCAACAAACTGCCAGCCAGTGCGCCGCCTGGCATCCGCCACCGCTTCTGGGCTTGGCAGCCGACCCAAACCGTGAGCCTTGGAAAATGCCGACCACAGGGGCTGTACCGTCACATCAAAGGCACCGTGGCTCTTTTCGGAGATGGATTTTGAGGCAGTGAGAATCTTGAGCAAATCCGGGTGCGGCTGCAGCAAAAAACCTTGCCGATTGAGTTGGCTCAGGGCGCTGTTCGGGTTGAACAAACTCATTTGCGCTTCAACGTGGCGAATGTCCGCCACCGCCG
>Ga0136636_10000091_pt1 | contig 33590 bp, 27 predicted proteins | sample AntDrymUQ8522106_2_FD_104653 | JGI IMG/M metagenome (GOLD analysis project Ga0136636, IMG submission 104653) | Polar desert sand microbial communities from Dry Valleys, Antarctica - metaG UQ852 (21.06) | ecosystem: Environmental > Terrestrial > Soil > Desert | place: Antarctica: Dry Valley... | reverse complement strand
GAGCCTAGGATCCGAGCAGGAGTGCGCCCTCCGAGCAAACAAGAGATGGAAAAATTAATGAAAGCGCTTCATTTGATCCAAGAGGAAGATCCAACCTTAATTGTGGAATTGGATCCTCATCTCAAACAAACCATTATCCAAGGTCAAGGTCAACTTCATTTGGATATCGTAAAATATAGAATCGAGAAGGTCAACGGCATCGTCATGGAGTTTGAAAAGCCAAAGATCCCTTATCGTGAAACAATTACCAAAGAAGCCAACGATATCTACCGTCATAAAAAACAATCCGGTGGTTCAGGACAATTTGCAGAAGTACACATGCGAATTGAACCATATCATGAAGGGATGCCAGACCCACATGGGTTGAGTGTTAAAAAGCTTGAAGTTGACGAGCTGCCTTGGGGTGGAAAGTTGGTTTTTGCTTGGTGTATTGTCGGAGGTTCCATTGACTCCAAGTTCTCCAATGCCATTAAAAAAGGTGTGTTGCTTAAAATGGAAAATGGACCGCTTACTGGTTCAGCTTGCACGGATATCAGAGTATGTATTTATGATGGAAAGATGCACCCAGTAGACTCAAACGATATGGCTTTTCAATTGGCCGGTATGAACGTATTCAAAGCCTGCTTCAAGAATGCAAATCCTCAGATTCTTGAACCGATATATAACGTGGAGATATTGTGCTCAGAAGAAGTATTGGGCGATATAATGGGCGACCTACAAACCCGCCGCGCACACATAATGGGAATTGATAGCGAAGGTCATCATCAAAAAATAATGGCAAAGGTCCCACTTGCTGAATTGTACCAATACAACTCAAGCTTGAGATCTATTTCACAAGGGAGAGCCAAGTTTCATCGTTCATTTGCCGAATACACTGCTACTACTCCCGAGATACAATCCAAACTTATTGCAGACCATGTTTCCCATGCGGATGAAGACGAATAAACGCCTTTTCTTAAAAAACGTTAAACTTCTCTTAATCAGATTAAGTCTTATTGACTATTTGATCAAATGTCGTTTATATTTGTACAATAATTTTTAACAAAAAAAAATCATTCCAATGAAAAAGTTCATGTTTTTAACACTCGTTGCTTGTTGCGTTTCTCTTTTCGCAACTGCACAAAGCGCATCTTGTTGCAAAGGTTCAACTAAATCTTGTTCAAAATCCACCGCATCTGCTCAAGCTCCTGCAAGCAGCGAGGCTATTGCTAAAGCAGTAAATATGGATTCAAGTGTTGAAGCAAGAACTGAAGGCGACAATACTTACTATGTTCGTAAAGATGTTTGCGCTCAAAGCGGAAAAGTATCTTACAACAAAGTAGAATATTGCTCAAAAGAAGGAAAATTCATAAACATGGGCCCTTCTGAAGCTAATGGCTCTAAAGCATCTTGCTCAAGCAAGGCTGCTGGTTGTTCTAAGGAGAAAGCTGCATGCTGCTCAAAGAAAGGTTCAACAGTTGAAGCTACTTCAGCTCCAAGCAAAATGGTGAGAAACAGTTCTAACTAATTCTTTGGAATCAAGAAATAAATCAGGCGACTTGCATTCAAGTCGCCTTTTTTTATGCTCAATAATAAGCTTTAGAATTCTCGGCAGAATAATTAATAGGAAAAATAAATTATCTGCTATCGACCAAGCTAAACAAAAATTTGAGAGGGATAAAATACAAAAGGAGCTACTTAAAAAGTAACTCCTTTCTGTGGGCTTTGAGGGATTCGAACCCCCGACCCTCTCGGTGTAAACGAGATGCTCTGAACCAACTGAGCTAAAAGCCCTAGATCGCATTTTTAAAAGCGACTGCAAAGATGCAGTCTTCTTTCTAAATATCAAATAGTTTTCAAAAAATAATTCTACATTTCGTTTTATGTTATATACCTAACATATGAGATCTCACGTTAACTTTAGGTGTCCTTTAACCTAGCACCATGAATAACAGCATCAAAAAAATCCTCATTTGGAGTTTGTCAAGCTTGTTAGGCCTATATTTATTGGCTGTTACCATAGCGTTGTTTCTCGAAGATGAAGTTGGTAGGAGACTTTTGATTGCTGCCAATGACAGATTGGAACAACCAATACGAACTTCTTCTTTTGAACTTTCTTTTCTCAAACATTTCCCATACGCTACTGCTACGCTCAACGATGTCACTATAAATGACATAAAAGGAAAGCCACTCCTCAAGGCAAAATCAGTTTCACTGGCGTGTGGAATTTGGAGCGTGCTGGCCAAAGACCCAACCGTTGATGGACTTTATATCAATGATGCAACTTTCAATATTTCAATAGATCCCGATGGCAAAGCCAATTATGAAATTTGGAAAAAGTCAAAAAAATCAATAAAGGGAAACACTGTTTTTCATTTGAGCAAAGCCACCTTAAATAACACAACAATACATTTTAACAATTTCGCCTCCAAATTAAATACAAGCATTTACTTCAAAGAATCACTGATTCATGGAGACTTCTCAGAAGCAATCACAGAAATTGACCTGATGTACTCCGGCAAAATTAATTCTATCGTAAGTAATAAGAACGTTTACTTAGAAGAAATGCCATTGAATCTCGATTGCACTTTTCAATTTAACAGTATCTCTAAAACTTATAACATCACCAATGGCTTCGTTGATTTCAATGGAAACCGAATAAATATTGATGGCAAATTGACTGAGACGAAAGATGGCTATCAGATAAAGACAAAAGGGAAAGGCGAAGACTTAAGTCTACAAACCTTGATTCAATTATCCGGACCAGATACCAGAAAACAACTTGAAAATTTTAGCAGCACTGGCAAAGTAACTATGAATATTACGATTGACGGCAAATTATCCAAATTCGAAAATCCATCCATCAAAGCCGATTTCATGCTGCAAGATGGTTCCTTTGAATTTCAAAAAAACACACCGGGTATGGATCATGTTTCCATGCGAGGCTCTTTTTCAAATGGAGCCAGTCGTAAATTGAAGACCTCAAAAATATTGATCCCTGAATTCAAAGGATCTTTTGATGGCATTCCGTTTGCAGCCTCTTTTACCGTTAGCGAAATGGATGACCCATTGATTGACTTGAAATTGAATGGTAAAGTTCCTGCTAGCCGTGTAATTCCTCTTCTTAAAGCACAGGCTTTACAAGGAGCGTCCGGAAATATTGTTCTTCAACAAATCGCAATTAAGGGAAAAGCATCACAATGGAAAAATGTAACTGCGAATTCCAATATCACTGCTACGGGCAAAATTTCATTCGAAAACTTCAGCGTCAATGCAAACGGAGAAGACCTAAAAATTCCATCGGGCTTTCTTGATTTGAGTCGTGAAACACTTAAATTGAAAAATATTCATTTTACCGCAATTGGCACCTCCGCTCAGATGGATGGTGAAATAAAAGGCTGGTTTGGAAATATTCTAGATCCTAATTCCAGAGCTGAAATAAAAACCAAACTTACTGGCGGCAAACTTGACCTTGAAAAATGGATTTATATATTTTCATCTCCAAGCAAAACCAAGGTCACAGGGATTACCAAATCCACAACTCCACAAGTTGCCAGAAATATCAACGGCACAATTAATGTCGAACTTGAAAATATCGTTTACAAAGCAATAAAAGTTGAAAATTTTGCTGGCTCTTTGAATTTTGCACCCTCTGAAATGATCGTGAGTGGTGATGCAATTGCAATGGGTGGAACTTGGAACATTGAAGGGCAAATTAATTATGGCTCAACAAATAACTTGGAAGCAATAGTACTAAGTAAAAAAGTTGATATTCAAGAGTTTTTTCGACAATGTGACAACTTTGGTCAAGAAACAATCACTTCGAATCATGTTAGAGGGAAGCTTATTACTGAAATGTTGCTCTCCGCAGAATGGAAACAAGGTCAAGCATTCGACATGGACAAACTGCACGTCTACTCTGCTATAAATATTGATAACGGACAACTTGTAGGACTTTCTATTCTCGAACAGTTCTCAAAATACATCAAAGTGAAAGATTTAAGAAATCTTCAGTTCAAAAACCTTCAAATGCTTTTCGAGATTGATAAAAGTAACATGTATATGCCGATTGTTGACATCCGCAGCAACGCCCTGAATCTGCTAGTAAATGGTGAACATAGTTTCAACAATGAAATAGATTACAATTTAAAATTGAATGCTGGTGACGTTCTGATGAACAAATTGGGCATTGGTTCTGGATCAAATGTTGGCAACAATAAGCGCAGGTGGTTGGATATGTATTGGCATCTTTACGGTCCAATGAATGGTTTCGCTTACAAGCAAGATAAAAGCTTTGTAATGAAGGCCTTTACATCCGGGGAAGTAAGAAAACATAGGATATTAAATGCATTGGAAGCAGAATTTGACGATGTGATTGATCCCAGTGATGATTACAACGATGATGTTGTGGAAATACTGGGAACCGATAAGGATCAAATCCAATCCTTTCAAAAAGAATCATCTTCTGTAAAGTCCAGCCTTAGTTCAACAGGATTCAAGTCAACCTGGAAAGAAGCTCGGGAAACTTTAAAGAACCCAGCCAGGCCATTACCCTCAACACAAAAGAAATTTGAAGATAAAGAGGAAGAAGAAGAATTTCTGGATTTTAAATAATGAGTTACTATTCAGCTATTTGTTTTAGCATTTCTTGTGCTTTCTCAGTGTAGTCACCTTGCTTAGCCGCTAATTCTTGAAGCAATAATCGAGCATTGTCATTTTCATTCAACTGAATATTGCTTATGGCCAAATACCAGCTTGCAGGTTCGTAGTACTTTGCACTATTAAATCTCAAGCTTTCAAAGTTTGGTATAGCCTCCTTAAGTTGCTTGTCCAAAAGCAAGCTAATTCCCAAATAGAGCATGTAATTCTCATTGTCAGGTTCCTTTGCAAGTAAAACTTTGTAAGCTTCAGCTGCTTTCCTATAGTCGGCCAATTGATACAACTGTGATGCTTTTAAATCTTCACTTGAGTTTTGCTCCGACTGCTCTCCTCGAGTTACCAATTGTTCGGGTGGCAATGGAGCCACTTCCATGGTCAGCGAGGATTTATAATCATTGCTCTTGGTATAAAAATAAACTGCAAAACCAGCAACAATAGGAATAAGCAAAGCGGCGGCCCACCGCATAATAAAAGGAATACCAATAACCGAGCGTTTCCTTGATAATTCCGATTTGACACCTGGATATTCGCTTGGCAATGCTATCAATAACTGAGGATTGGCATTCAAAGAATCAATTGCAGATTCACACAACGGACAATCCAACAGATGATTCTCAATTTCATGTTGTTCAGCATCGGTCATATTCCCTGCCACAAAGTCCAATAATTCTGAACGAGACAAACACTGTCTTTTTGCAAAAATCTTGTTATTTTCCATGATAGGCGTCTAAAAGTTTACGGAGATTTTTCTTTCCATTTTGCAGATGACTTTTTACCATGTTTTCTGGAAGGTCTAATTCCAATGAAATACTTTTGTAACTCTTCTTTTCATAAAAAAACTTCAGGATGCAATTTTGTTGAATATCACTTAACTGCAGAATAGCTTGCTCCAGCAAGTCAGCAGAAACATTTTGAACATCATGATCAGTCTGTTCAGGCTCAGCAGCTAACTCAGTGACCTCATCCAGAGGCACTGATTTGATGTAATTGCTTGATTTCTTACTCCTGATGGTGGTAATGCAAAGATTGGTTGCAGCGGTATAGATCCAATTATTAAAACTGGATATTTCAGCTGAGCCCAGCGTAGAGGTCAATTTTTCGAATAGAAGCATGGTATGGTCATATGCATCTTCTTCATTGCCTAACAGCTTGTAGCATACGCCCATTACCAAGTGGGCATAACGATTGTAGAGCTCTCCAATAACCGACATATCACCGGACATTCGAAAGCGAGTTATGAGTTGCTCATCCGATATTGTTTGTTCAACAACTCTCATTAGGATGGCAATATTAAAGATGTATTACATAGACGCAAATTCTTCTAAATTCCACACGAAAATGCAGAATTTTTTTGACATTTTTACATTTTCAGTTAATGAGCTTGTAAATTAGCTGTCATTGCGTGATGTAAAATCTTGTGAACTGATAAATTGCTAGGAGATAATTGCAGCTTGGGAAGCATTCCAACTTGTTCAATTAAACGATTGTAATCCTCTTTAATGTGATTATTGGTAGCAATTGCTTGAGCAATTTCCTGTTGATCAGATACAGGCATATCCTGATAAATATATTTCAACAGTCTTTTGAAAGGTGTAAATTTTTCTTGCATAGTTGCATTTTAGTAGTTAAAAGTAAACACCCATTAAACTGATTTGGTATTCAGTTTATTGCACAGTTATAAATAATAATAAATGAGAGCTATTTATTCGTGAATAGACTCTAAAAATCGACCAACTGCATTAGCTATGTCGGGAATTGTATCTCCAACTGGCATTCTTGGCGTAAAATTCTCTACAACTGACATTGCTTCCCAAATATTCAGCTTCGCTTGGCTCACTGTATAAAACCATCCCTTGCGATACATTAAATCTGATAGGTATTCTTGTTCTGTTTGACCTGGAGTTGGAATCATAATAGCTCTCTTATTCAACACCATTAAATCCATGATGGTAGAATAACCCGCTCTGCACAAGACCACATCACTTGCCAATATGGCTTCGTTCAACTCTTCCGCCTGCATGTAAGAGTGAATTTCAATACTTCCTTGGTGTTTGATTGACTTCTCCTCAGTAATGCCTTGTACAATCAAACACTTAAAATCCAAAAGCTCTAATTGTGATAAAATGATATGTTCCAAATTGGTGCGTTGAGGTTCCGGCCCAGAAAGTAAAACAATGATATCATATTTCTTTGGAACAGAATAGTGCTTAAACCTTGATAGCGGACCAATGTATTCATAATCATTGGTATATTCCACATTAGATAAATGCCCACTCAAATTCAATTTGCCATGAAAATCTGGAATCCAACAATGCGTAAATCGGTCAATAATCCTTCGGTTGACCATTCTGGTGAACATCTCTAAAGGCTTAAGAGGAACTCTAATGTTGAGCTGGTGGGTAATGAAAATTGAAGGAACTGTGGGGTGATAGCAACCAAATCGATTGTCTGAAACAATACCTTTAATGTTTTGCTCATTCACCAATTTCATGAAAGCCTTATGTTCTTTGTAGATTGCCATCAATATTTTTGGTAATTGAACAGCAATATTCAAAGTCATTTGTTCCCTATCATAGGTTATATCGTACGGCTCTAGGCGATAAATATCCAATTGGGGAAATTCTTCAGCAAGCAAGTCATAAGACCGTCCGTCAGACGCAAGTACAACATCGGCACCTTGGTTGCTAAATTCTTCAATAATAGGAATGCATCTGGTGGCATGGCCCAATCCCCAATTCAATGGAGCGATTATGATTTTAGGACCTTTTGCTGACATAATTAGTTATGAAAATCTGATTTCATCACCTTGCTTGTCATAAAATTTATACGTTGTTACAGGCAAATCCTGCTCGGTAACAATTTTAATCCATCTGCTGTATTTTGAATACCAATTGCGTTGTTGTTTCCAAAAATCCTTTTTAAGGAAAGCCCCTAAGAAGGGATGAACATGCAATTGTATAGCTGTATCTGGTTTAGAGCGCATGATAAATTCCAAATCGCGCTCAATTTCATCTGTCACTAAAATTGAAGCATTGATTTTACCTGAACCATTGCAAGTAGGACATACCTCCGATGTATTGATTTCAAGTGCCGGTCGTACACGTTCACGAGTAATCTGCATTAAGGCAAATTTACTCAAAGGCAGTATGGTATGTTGAGCCCGATCTGCAGCCATGAAATCTTTCATCTTTTCCATTAAAATGCGCTTATGTTCTACATTGCGCATGTCAATAAAATCAATCACAATTAATCCCCCAATATCCCGTAATCTCAACTGTCTCGCTATCTCTTGAGCAGCCTCCAAATTGATCCTCAAGATAGATTCCTCCTGAGAACTTCCACTTACTCTATGTCCGCTATTCACATCAATGACGTACATAGCTTCTGTATTGTCAATCACAATATATGCTCCACTAGGCATGGAAGAGGTCCTGCCAAATGAACTTTTGATTTGATAAGTGACACTGTACTCATCAAAAATATTTTTCTTCCCGTTGTAGAAGTTAAGTATCTTAGTATGAGTAGGCAAAAAAGATTCAAGGTATGCTTTGATGCTGTGGTACAACTCTTTGTCATCCACTACAATCTTAGTGTAGGATTCATTGATCAAATCCCTGATAATCGATCCCGTTTTATCTATTTCACTCAATAACTTTACCGGTGCTTCTGCATCCAAGAGTTGATCATGTATTTGATCCCATTTGGCCATAAGATTTTTCATCTCTTCGTGGAGATCAGCTACTTTCTTACCCTCAGCCGCAGTACGTAGGATGACACTAAAATTCTTTGGTTTGATGCTTTCAGTCAAGACTTGTAGTCTAGTTCTTTCCTTCGTATCTTCAATTTTCTTTGAAACAGTAATACCTTCACTGAAGGGAATCAAAACCATGTACCTTCCTGGCAATGTTATTTCTGTAGTAAGTCTAGGGCCTTTGGTTGAAATTGGTTCTTTAAACATTTGAACCAGAAGAGTTGCTCTCTTATCTAAAACGGTATCAATTTTGTCGTTCTTGATGATATCCGCTGGAATAGTAAAATTATCGAGCTTGGCAGTTGAAATTTTTCCGGACACGCAACCGTCAGTATAATCCAATACAGATTTGAGTTTTGCACCTAGGTCGCTGTAGTGCAAAAAAGCATCCTTTTCGTGGCCAATGTCCACAAATGCAGCGTTAACGGTGTGGTTCAGTTTCTTAATTCTACCCAAAAAGATATCACCAACTACAAAACTGGTGTCTTTCTTTTGGGAATGTAACTCAACCAGGTTACCTTCTTCTAATAATGCTATCTCAACCTCGCCTGAGGCTGAACGAATGATCAATTCCTTTTCCACAAACTAAAGTGTATAAAAGGTGAGGGAGAAAAGCATAAAGTTCCATTATGAAACAACGAATTAAAAATCCTTTTCATGCAATGACAAAAAAAAAAGGTTTCAGGTCTAGACCCGAAATATTATCACTATTTCTTCTTCTTGTGTCTATTCTTTCTCAAACGCTTCTTTCGTTTGTGAGTAGCTATTTTATGTCTCTTTCTTTTCTTACCGCAAGGCATATTTGATGACTTAGATTGTAATAATTATTTTCTAGGGCACTTTTTACTAAAACGATCTGCTTCTGCAGTGTTACCTGCACCGGCGTAAGCTTCAGCCAAAAGGCAATTCAAACTTTTTTCTTGTGGTTCCAGTGCGATTGCCTGAGTAAAACGATCAATGGCTTTTTGCCATTGTCCAGTTTTGATGGATAATCTTCCTAGTTGCACAATTACTTCTGCGTTCTTGGGATATTTCTGATTCAGTTCCCTGAGCATCAATATACCCTTCATTGGATTTCCTTCCTCAGGCCTGTCCACAAAAACCATTGCTTCCTGTACCTTGTATCCAATGTTAGCAGTATCCAATTTTATTGCTTGTTCAAAGGCTTTCTGAGCTTGAGACTGATAAAAACCAGCGTTTAAGTCATTCGGACTTTGCAGAGCAATGCGGAAAGTAGTACCTGCAATCTGCCAGGATTCGGCCGTATTGAGCAATTCAGCAATTTTCTTGGCATAAATACCGGAGATTCCTGAGTTACCTTGTTCGTACCAAAAAGACGCCAATCCTTTAAGAGATTTGAATTTCTTTTCTGTTGTACCGGATTCTACAAAGGCTTTCTGCAACACAGCTTCTTTTTGCTGGATACTATCTTTCAGGCCTTCCCTTCCACTTTTTAGGATATTTTCAAGCTCCTCTTTTGGAGCAGATTTGGAGGCCATTGCTGGACCTTCATTTTCTATTTTCGGCTTAGTACCCAATCCAAAAAACATAAGTAACAATAATGTAACTGTTGCTCCAATTGCTATTAGTTGTTTCTTTGTCATTGATGCCAATTCAAATTTTAATCTTCACCTTCATCCTCTGGCAGAGAAGTAACATTATCCTTAACTTGATCTACGCATACCTTCGCAGCTTTAAATGAAGGAATGTAATGTTCTGGTATTTCGATAGATACATTTTTTTTGATGTGTCTTCCTACTTTCTTGGCTCTGCGCTTTATTATAAAACTACCAAATCCTCTGATGTATACATTTTCACCACCTGATAGGCTTGATTTAACCTCTTTAAAAAAAGTTTCAAGCGATACTAGGACGTCCACCTTGGGAACTCCTGTTTTTTCTGAAATCTGACTGACTAGATCCGCCTTTCTCATTGATTATACTTTATTGGCTTAGAATGAGTTATGAGAGGTTTAAACCCCGCTTTTTACCAAAGCGGATGCAAAGATGCAAATACTTTTTGTCAAATGAAAGATTGTTATAAAATTTTCTTGAAAATCTTAAATTTAGAGGCTCCACATTAATAGTTGTTATACCTTTATTTTCTAAATTACACGTATGTTATTCTCAATGACGGGTTACGGAAGCGCCCGAGGTACATTTCACGACAAAACGATCCTCGTAGAACTCCGTTCTGTCAATTCTAAATTTACCGAAGTCCGCTTAAAACTTCCAGTTGGATACAAATCCTACGAAACAGCAATTCGAAAATTAGTGGCTGAGGTCATTGACCGTGGTAAAATTGAACTGAACTTGTATGTCAAAAGCGAAGACAACACAACCGAGTCAGGTATCAACAAAGAACTTTTCAAAAGCTACTATACCACCTTGAACAGCCTGTGCAGGGAATTGGAAATATCCGATCAAAATATTCTACAATCCATCCTTTCTATTCCCGAAGTCTTATCATCTGAAGCTGCGGAAATTGAGGAGGAAGAATGGTTGGCGTCTGAAAAGGTATTAAAAGAAGCGTTTGAGGCCTTCAATGAGTTTCGAAAGGTGGAAGGAGGAGCCTTAAAAAAGGATCTTGAAGAAAGACTCGACTCTATTCAAACCATGTTGATAGCTATTGAACCGTTTGAGGTAGTAAGGCTAGATTTTCAAAAAAACAGACTGCAAAAGTTATTAGAGGAACACGGGAACGGCAGTATTGTAGATCAGAATAGATTTGAACAGGAACTTATCTATTATCTTGAAAAAATTGACATCAATGAGGAGAAAGTGCGCTTGCGCCAGCATTGCATCTACTTCGCATCTGAACTCAATGCTTCACAAATGAACAAAGGCCGCAAATTGGGTTTTATAGCTCAAGAAATAGGCAGAGAAATCAATACCTTGGGTGCCAAAGCCTATTCCGCTGACATTCAAAAACTGGTTGTAATGATGAAAGATGATCTCGAAAAAATTAAAGAACAAATTGCCAATATCGTTTGATGAAACCTCTAATCATTGTAACAGCACCATCTGGTGCGGGTAAAACTACTATTGTAAAATTTCTACTGAATAATTTTGACAACATCGCTTTCAGCGTATCTGCCACAACTCGTAGCCCAAGAGATCATGAAACCAACGGCAAAGATTATTATTTCATGTCAAAAGAGGAATTTATGTCCCTGGTTGAGGCGTCAGAATTTGCAGAGTGGGAGGAAGTTTATGAAGGGCAGTACTATGGAACATTGATATCCGAAATGGAAAGAATATGGAATGCCAGCCAGTGCATCATATTCGATATTGATGTAAAAGGAGCGCAATCTTTGAGAAAGAAATTTCCTGATGCTTTGGCCGTTTTTATTAAACCTCCTACTGAGGAAGTTCTGATGGATCGACTAAAAAATCGAAAAACAGAAACACCTGAATCATTGGCAAAAAGAATTGCCAAGGCAAAATTTGAATTGAGCTTTGCAGACAGCTTTGATAATTTTATCGTCAATGATGAACTGGAAGTAGCTACAAATACTGCAAAGAAAATGGTTCAAGATTATCTGGCTAAATTTTAAGCCAAATCAGATACCACTGGTAATCAATAGATCCAGATCAGTAGATTTCAACTGAAAACGGTCTCCAATATGCGGATTTGTTAAGCTTCCCTTGTACATGTACACGCCATGACGCAAACCTGCACTTGTGTACAACATCTGCTCAATTCCACCCAAAGATTCTGCCTGCATAATAAGAGGAGTCAAAATATTGCTAAAAGCTTGAGAAGCTGTTTGAGCTACTCTTGAACTGATATTGGGAATAGCATAATGGATGATGTCATGCTCAATATAGGTCGGATTGTCATGCGTTGTGATCCGGGACGTTTCGATACAACCTCCTTGATCTATGCTTACATCTATAACTACAGAACCAGATTGCATCTTTTCAATCATAGCTTCAGTAACAATTATTGGGGATCTTCCAGTTTTGGAATGTACAGCACCTATGACTACATCAGCAGTTGAAATTTCTTGTGTGAGTACCACTGGATCAAATGAACAAGTAAAAAATTTCCTGCCAATATGATTTTGCAAACGCATCAACTTGTAGATATTGTTGTCAAAAATCCGAACTTCTGCTCCAAGACCTAATGCTGTTCTGGTGGCGTATTCTGCTACAACTCCACCGCCCAATATCACAACTTTAGCTGGTGGCACCCCAGAAATACCAGCCAAGAGCATACCTTTGCTTTTGCCCAAGAGCTCTGCTGCTGTCAACATAGCACTGATCCCAGCCAACTCACTCATACATCTCACAACCGGAAAAGAACCCGCAGCATCTTGTACGTATTCAATAGCAATGGCAAGCACTCTTCTCGCCTTCATTTTTGTAAAATAATCCCTTGTGATTGTAGGTAAATGAAGTGGTGAAAATAATATCTGGCCAGGACGCATTAAGTCTATTTCGTCCAGTGTTGGTGGTGCTACTTTAATCAATATATCTGCATTATAAACCTCCTCCTTGCCGTAAGCGATTGAAGCACCTGCTTCGGAATATTCATGATCGCTGAAATTTGCCCTCAATCCAGCATCGGTTTCAATGACAATCCTGTTCCCTTGTGCTGTTAATGCAGCAACACTTGAAGGAACCAAGGCTATCCTATTCTCTTGAAAAGTTGACTCTCTAGGAATGCCAATAAATAGCTTCCCACGTTTAGAATCAGTTGGAATCATTTGTTCCTGAGTTATCAACCCTGTCGAAGTAAGACTACTCGGAATTGGAATTTTTCTTTGATGATCGGCCATGTTGACAAAGTTAATAGATTTTCAGTTTACGAAGGCCATTTGAAAGGATAGATAATTCGGCGCTACAATAATTATCACATAAGATGGACTCAATCAACTGCGGCCATTCAATGATCGTTTTGACATTATCGTACAAAAAATCTTCCATTCCAATATCCAATGCTTCGTCTATTGATTTCAACCGAAACAAATCTATGTGTCTGACTATTTCCCCACCTTTCAAAAGGTATTCGTTTACCAATGAATAACTGGGACTTGTTGCATCGTCAATTGAACCAAGTGCATGCAATAAGCTTTTGACTAAGGTTGTTTTTCCTGCTCCCATCTCACCGTACATCAACAATTTTGGCTTTTTTGTCAATTGAACGAGCAAAATACCAGCCACAACATTCAATTCCTCCAAACTAAAATCCAAATCCGTCTCTTCCATTTCCAACAAAATTAGACATTGCATTCGTAAGCAAATAACTGCAAATCACAATTATTTGAAAATTTTTCATTCAGCAGTTCAAAAAAATATATCCATTTAATATAAATAACTGATTATTAGCGTCTTAAAATTTTGTTAAGCGTATTAAGTTTCTATTAATTCAGGAAATTTTTGTATATTCGCACCATGGAAATGAACGACAACGAAGAAGTATTGCCTGAATTGGTGCCAGAGGCAACAAATAATCAAGATTACGGAGCAAATAACATCCAAGCACTAGAAGGTCTCGAAGCAGTTCGAAAACGACCTGGCATGTACATCGGAAGCACAGATACGAAGGGATTACACCATTTGGTGTACGAGGTTGTGGACAACTCAATTGATGAACACTTAGCAGGACATTGCACCACAATTGATACAATAATACACAAAGACAACTCCATAAGTGTTACTGATGATGGCCGTGGTATTCCTACCGGAATGCACACCAAATTGCAAAAATCTGCGCTTGAAGTTGTTATGACTGTATTGCACGCAGGTGGTAAATTCGACAAAGACACTTATAAGGTTTCGGGAGGTCTACATGGTGTGGGTGTTTCATGCGTGAATGCCTTATCTGACTTCCTGAGAGCAGAAGTTTATCGCGAAGGAAAGATCTTCTTCCAAGAATACTCCAAAGGAAAACCTACCACTAAAGTCGAGACCATTGGTGACTCCAAAAAAACTGGAACGAAAATCACTTTTCGACCTGATGATACCATTTTTGAGACATTGGATTTCAAATTCGATGTACTCAGCATCCGCCTTCAAGAACTTTCATTCCTCAACAAAGGATTGAAATTATCCTTAATTGATGAGCGTGAAATTGAAGACGATGGTTCTTTCAAAAGAAAAGATTACTTATCTGAAGGTGGCTTGGTTGAATTTGTTGACTATCTTGATCAAGCAAGAAACAAACTTACAGAGAAGACCATTCATGTAAATGGAAAAGAAGAAAATGTTGAGGTTGAAGTTGCAATGCAATACAACACTTCCTTTTCTGAGAATATCTATAGCTTCGTCAACAATATCAATACCCGCGATGGAGGTACACACGTACAAGGTTTCCGTAGAGCAATAGCAAGGGTATTCAAACAATATGGTGACGATAGCGGAATGTTCAAAAAGCTAAAATTTGAAATAGCTGGAGAGGATTTCAGAGAAGGATTAACTGCCGTAATTTCAGTGAAAGTACCTGAACCTCAGTTTAAGGGTCAAACCAAAGGTGAATTAGGAAATAGTGAGGTACTCGGAATAGTATCCCGTTGCGTTTCCGACGTGATCAAGGCATATCTTGAAGAAAACCCAAGAGATGCGCGCAAAATAATAGATAAGGTTATTTTAGCTGCAACAGCTCGTCATGCTGCCCGAAAGGCGCGCGAAATGGTTCAGCGCAAAAACATATTGACTGGTAGCGGATTACCTGGAAAATTGGCAGATTGTTCTTCCAAAGATCCGGCAGAATCTGAAATTTTCCTCGTAGAGGGAGATTCTGCAGGTGGAACTGCCAAACAAGGACGAGATCGTAACTTTCAAGCTATTATGCCTCTGAGAGGTAAGATCCTGAACGTGGAAAAAGCCATGGAACACAGGATTTACGAGAACGAAGAAATCAAGAATATCTTCACAGCGCTCGGTGTAAGTATCGAGGAGAATGAAGATGGTGAAAGATTTCTCAACATTGCCAAGTTGCGTTACCATAAGGTGGTCATTATGTGTGATGCCGATATCGATGGCAGCCACATTACTACTTTGATATTGACTTTCTTTTTCAGATTTATGACCAAGCTGGTAGAGAATGGAAACATTTACATAGCTGCACCACCATTGTACCAAGTCCGCAAAGGAAAACAATTTCAATATTGCTGGAATGATGAAGAAAGAAAAGCAGTAACAGAATCATGGATCAAAACTGAAAAAGATGCTGACTCTATCAAGGTACAGCGATACAAGGGCCTAGGAGAGATGAATGCAGAACAATTATGGGAAACCACAATGGATCCTGAAACGAGAATTTTGCGTCAAGTTACTATCGAGGATGCAGTTAGATGTGACCGTACTTTCTCTACTTTAATGGGTGATGAAGTCCCACCACGTCGTCAGTTTATCGAGGAAAATGCGAAATACGCCAAAATCGACGCGTAAGTCATTTTAGATTTCTTCCTTTCCACTGATAGTTCCTGCTCCACAAAGTTTGGAATAATGAAACCACAATGCTTATTGGGTAGATGAAGTGCGCACAAAAAGCATGGAATAAGGGTATTTCAACCTTGAAGCGGGCTGATGCATTGCGAATCATCCAGTCATCAGACACAAATTTGACGATAACAGCGGAGATAACGCTGAGCATCCATACCAAATTACCCTTCAAAATTCCAATTGTAAGAATTGGATAAATCATGAAATTTACAAACAACATCACTCCAGCTACGAGTTGCAAACCCAAAGATGATGAACCAGCTGTTTTGCTACCCCATCTGACTTTTTGATTGAAATAAGCTGACCATGAGGCAACTCCCTGCGTGGTCACCAAAACTTCATAACTCCACAAAGATTGAACCCTAAAGTTATTTTTTTGGAGCTTTTCCATCAAAAAAACGTCGTCTCCTGATGCATATTTATCCGTACCAGCAAAACCTCCAACTTCATAAAATACCTTTCGACGTACTGCCATGTTTCCTCCATTGGCAAGGGTAAACCATTTCATGTCATATCCTCCTGATGTTACAACCGTCCATGCCAATAACTCCAATTGTTGAAAATATTCAAAGAATCCCGTTGGAGTATTTAGAATAACAGGAGCAGTTATTGCGGCAAGATCATTGCCCTGAAATGCTTTGCGGATTTCATCCAACCAAGCTGAATGTACAGGTGTACAATCACCATCTATAAAAACCAGAATATCCCCCGTAGCCATTGCAATTCCTTGAGTGAGCGCTGATTTTTTGGGCGCGTGAACCCAATATCCTTCTGCTAGTTCATCTACATGTAACACCTTAAGGTTAGGAAAAATATTTTTGGCAATCAGAACGGTATCATCCACGCTGCCATCGTCAATGAGAATAACTTCAACATCCTTAAACTTTGATGATTGCTCCAAAATAAACTGCATCAATTTAGCAACATTTTCTGCCTCATTGCGAACTGGTATCAATAGGCTAATTGACAATACAATTTCAGAAGAGCTTTTAGCTCTTTTACTTGAATGTCTTTTCCAATTGAGGACAAACAGAAAAATAATTGCACAGTATATTGTACAAAAAAATAAAAAACAGGAAAATATGAGCATTAACACGGCTCAAAGAAAAGCAATAAGTAGCAAAACCTAGCTTTCGAACAACTTAGAATAGTCGTATCTGCCGTTGTGGTCTTTGCGAGACTCGTTGATGATAGGTTCTTCATCAATTTCTTCGTATTGCGTAAAATTTTGATTTTCAGCTTTGGCCTTTGCTTGCATTTTGTTCATCTTGCGATTCAAAATAGCCTTAGCCATTAGAAAAATTGATACAACAGGAAGGAAGAAAACACTGAGCGCGATGAATAAGACGCCCGCTATCAAGTTCTTTCTGAGAAAAGCAGCCATCAATCGGAAATACTTCAGAATTACTTGATAATCAAACAATAGCGTTACTAGAATTATTACTGGCGAAATCTTCCATAGTATTTCAAAAATAAATTTGAACGCAAAAAAAAGACCAGTAAAAACAGCGATCAAGATTAACACACTGAATAATGAATTCATAGGGTTAACATCTCGGACACTGGAACGCGTATTCATTGTAAATATAATTTGTTAGTATAACGAAAGATAACACACAAATGTTGATCATTTTTATGAAAAGCAGTGTTAATACTTTGTTATTGTATGAACAAAATTTTCTGTAAAAATTACAAGTGTGATTTCTTGCAGTCCTATTTGAAGTTATTACTAAGCTAAAATCGACAAGTATTCAATTCACTTACCGCCAATAATCTCATCGATAATATAATTGGGTCGGTCTCGGCTTGCAGAAAGACTGCGCCACACGTACTCGCCAATAATTCCTAAGGCGATCATCTGAAATGAACTGACAAAAAGGAAAACAATCATCATTGTGGTCCATCCTTCTACCTGAATAGCTCCGAACAATTTGGCAGCAAGAATGAATAATGCGTAAATTATTGCCAACAATCCAAGGGTAATGCCTCCTACTGAAATGATCCGAATTGGGAAAAAAGAAAATGAAACAAAGCTGTCAATGAACAATTTGATTTTGCGTGAAATGGTCCAGCGGCTTTTGCCTATTTCACGCTCTTGGCGCACATAAGGTATCATGATATAAGGATGACCCTGCCACAGTAGGAGATACATACAATTGGAGTTGGCTTCATTCATTTTGACTACTTCCTCACGCAACTGTCTGTCAAATAGCACAAAATCAAAACCACCTTTTGGTAGACTGGGGAGTGCAAACTTGCGCATCAAGTTGTTGAAGGCCTTCGAAAAAACCTTGTCCAAAAATGGATCATTGCGTTGTGCCCTTTGGCCAATGACAAGCTTTACCCCTTTGCTCCAAAATTCATACATTTGAGGAATCAGCTCAGGCGGATCTTGTAAGTCTGCAGCAACTATTGCCGTGCAATCGCCCGTGGCGTGAGCCATTCCAGCCAATAAAGCATTGTACGAACCTACATTAGTTGCTAATTTTATCACTTTAACCCGGTCAGGTATTTCGCTTTGAAATTTCTTCAATTCCTCAAAAGTCCCATCCTTCGATCCGTCATCTATCAATACATATTCAATTTCAACATCATCAGGGAAGTTGGCCTCATTTGCCAAAAGTCTTTGCTTGGTCACCGGGATATTGGGACCATTGTAATAGCAAGACATGATGATAGTGATACGCGGCATTTATCTTTTTTTCTTGATTGGATTTGATACGTTTTTGGCGACAACTGGACTCAACTGCAATTTATAAATCATGAAAACAACTGCTGTAAGTAGAATGCAATAAAGCAGATTCATAAAATAATTGGGGTTGCTCATCCAAGGTCCAAAAACTTGAAAATACCGTTGTGCTGGATAAGCAAGAAGATTTTTACCAATATCTCCACCGTCATTGATGGTGTACCAGAACCGCGACCAAACTATGGCAAGAACTGCTAAGCCTATGATCCATTCGAGTTTAGGAGTTTTTAAATCAGCCAGCGATTGCATCAACAATATTACAAACAAGGGATAAAAATTGATCAATTGTCGACTTTCACTTCCTAAGGACATGAAAATGATCCCACCTGTCAATATCAACATTCCGAACCCGTAATTTCTCAATACTTTCACAAATTTGTGTCCGTTGAAAGCAATCAGAATCAATGGAAAACCAAAATAAATAATATGACTGACATAAAATACGCCAGGATTTACAACACTTTGTTTGATCACGTTGATGATGTACCGGCCTCCACTCATTTGCTCAGGTTGCGGAGATGCGTAATGGCCAACAATAAATTTTACTGCAACAAAAATTAAAACGACCGGGATTATCCAAAGCCATTTTATGCTTTTGATGAGATCATTTATGGCGCTAAAATTCGGAATAAAGCCAGTTGCACCATAGCAATAGGCCGCTCCAATTATAACAGAAATAAACAAAGCCGATTTGGTGATTGGGTTTACATCCGCATAGGTATCATAAAATTGATCAGCATAACTTTGACTGACAATTAGAAAAACAAACAAATAAATTGCAGGTAATAGCATTCGTTCAAGTCTAAATCCAGTGGATTTGAGATCCTGAATGTTCTCTTTTTTCATGAATATCAAAAAACCAAACAATATGAAAGTTGGCCAAACGAATGAACCAATCAGCGCAATTGCCAACATAATTGGGTAATAAGCTTTGAGATAGTGATAAACCATGGCCACTCCAAGCGCAAAAGCTCCAGTATCCGTAATGATTGGATTGTAGCCGGTCATCTTCAGAATAGGGAAACACCAGAACAAACCTGCAAAGCCCAATATCTCAATCCAATCAGGCAATTTCATGTGTTGAAGTAGCAGCAGAAAATAAAACAAAGCCAAGAGTAACCAAAAAAGATTGAACAATTTGAAGGCTTTCACCGTGGTTGGAATGTCCAAGGTTGTACCTGTAATCCCTGCCACCTTGCTGATTACGACCGACATCAAAACCCTTTGAAAACGGTATTCATTGATTGCCTTTTCATTCAGTGATCTCTCTAAATTTGCAGCATAACTGGCATACAACCGTCCGTCCCAGCCCATTCCGTCATTAACAGGTATGATTTCTCCGTTGTGGTTGTAAGCAATTAAGGCAAGCGTTATCAGGATTAAGGTGCTCCTGATGATGATCTTAGGCTTGGTCATATTTGAATGCTTTGATGGTATCGCATACGTATTTGATCTCTTCCTCAGTCATACCTATAAACAAAGGCAAACTGATTCCAGTATTGGCCCATTCTTCGGCAATTGGATAGTTGGAAGCACGCAGACCGTAGCCGAAATAGGCTTTTTGCTTGTGAGGAGGTACTGGATAATGAATAATGGTACCGATACCTTTTTCATTCAAGTAATTTTGAAACTCATCGCGTTTAGTGGTTCTCACTGCATATAGGTGAAATACATGTGTGCAGCCTGCAGCAGTATGTGGAAGCTTAAGCCACTTTAAATCAGCTAATTCACGGTCATACACAGCTGCCAAGCTACGTCTTTCATCCGACCATTTTGGCAATTCTCGCAACTTGATTCGCAACATGGCTGCTTGAATTTCATCCAAACGGGTATTCATGCCACGCACTGTGTTGTAATATTTTTTTGTACTGCCATAATTCCTGCGCATCATTGCTTGAGCCGCAAGCTTTGAATCATCAGTGGTAATAGCACCAGCATCACCCAATGCACCTAAATTCTTGCCAGGATAAAAGCTTGTTCCGCTGATATGTCCAAAAGATCCAGTTAGTTTTCCATCGCAAGTTGCACCTTGGGATTGCGCATTATCCTCAATGACGAACAATCCATATTCTTCGGCAATTTGCATAATACTTGACATCTCACATGATTGGCCATACAGATGCACGGGCATGATTGCTTTGGTTTTGGAAGTTATGGCTTTGAAAACTTTTGAAGGATCGAGATTGGCTGTGAGTTCGTTTGGTTCCACGGGAACTATTCTGGCACCAGTAGCGCTGATAGCCAACCATGATGCAATGTAGGTATTGCTCGGAACAATCACTTCATCACCTTTGGTAATGCCAAGACTTTTAAGTGCGATAACAAGAGCATCTAGCCCATTGCTTACTCCTATCGAGAACTTGGTATTATTGAATGCGGCATATTCTTGTTCGAACGCTTCGACTTGTGGGCCTAAAACATAATACCCACTATCTATCACATCAATTGCGGCCTTGTGTAGAGCATCCAATATAGGAACATGGGCTCTTTTTAGGTCTAAAAATGGTACTTTCATAAAAGATTGAGTTGAAATATTTTGCAAATTAAGGGTCTTGCACCGAATCCTTCCTTTTGAAACAATAATCCTTTGTTGAATTCTTCATGAACACCTGCTGAAGTTCCCATGTCAAACCAGTTTTTTCCTACGAATTCGTGTTTAATCAGATGCACCAACAATGCATCTAGAGCGCCTAATTTTCGGCCATCATCAGATGTTGCAAGGTATTGTGAACGGACGGTTTGACCAAAATCATAAATCACTGCTCCTGCAGCAATTTTATTTTCGATGTTGATTGTTCTGAGACTAATATTATTGGGGAAAGCAGCTTTCAGTTTGGTTATTTCATCAATTGAATGAACTGGTGTAGCATGATGTTTCACCTCGAGATGAGCAGTTAACAAGTTCCAATATTGTTCCCAATCTTCATCTTGATGAATGGTATAATTTTCAGGCTGAATTTTGGCTTGAAATCCCCTTCGAGACCTGTGAAGAAGGAGATCCTGGTTCAGGTTTAGGACCGAACTCAAATTGGCTTGTGAGACGCTTGCACCATATTTTAAAAGCATAAATTCGTCCTCATCTGAGCAAGACGAGCAATAGATCAAAGGAATTTTTTTGTAGACGACTTGTTGGATACCATTGGACTTCCAATACTGCATCAGACATTGCCAAATTGCTTCATAATCTTCAAGGATACAGTTTTGCTGAATGGCAATTCCTCCAAAGGTCAATCCTTGATGCGTATAAATTGTTGATCCATTTTTATGTGCCGGCACAATAGCAACAACAGCATTTTTTTCATCAAGAACCAACAAAGACGCATCTTCAAATCGCTCTTTGTGGTAGGTAAAATAGTCAGTATAAAATAAAAAAGAAGCATTCTTGCACGTAGCTACAAACCCATCCCAAATGGAGATATACTTTGATTCAAATGGAACTGCGGAGCATTTCATGCACTCAATTCTTTGCGCATAAAACGCAACTCATCTTCAATATTAAAGGTGGTATAGCCCATTTTACGGTATAGGTTAATGGCTCTTGTGTTACCATTCCAGACGCGAAGATACACACTGGAGAGTCCAAGCTGTATGGCTTCTTGTTCAATGTGTTTGATCATTGACATTCCCACACCTTTGCCCCAGTATTCTTTTTCGCCGATATAACCGAAATATTCCGCATCCTTGTCAGTGATGTTTTTTATGCCACAAACCCCTATTGCTTTTCCACCCCACCAAATCCCAAATGCTTGATAATTTTTGTTGTCAGGCAAGGTACTGTACCATTGAGCTTGTTCCTCTCTGGTAAAATCCGGAGTGCGGGTCAATTCCTTGATTTCCTCATCGCGCAACCAATGCCATGACAATTGCAAAAACTGTTCGTTATAATCGCTAAAATGGATAGGGCCTTGCGGTAATGTTGCCATCAAAGTGATTTATTGGTTAAAGCTTCGAAGGCTGAATAATCCCGAATATAATCAGCTTCATCATAATGAGTGGAGGTCAGGACCATTTGTATTGCATTGTGCGAATAGGTCATAACATGCCATGTCATAGGTGGAATGTACAATCCTTTATGAGGCTCAGATAACTTAAAGTTCCATTTTTGAGCATTTCGATCTTCCAATTCAACATCGATAACACCTGCTACTGCTATAAGCACCATCTCAGTCATGAAATGTGCATGGCGTCCACGGGTGATAGCTTGTGGCGTGAAATAAGTCCAAAAACAACGCTTCACATCAAATGAAACAACGTGATTGAATTCGCAAATGGACAGGTAACCCTCTGAAGGTTTGCCAATGGTGCCGAAGTCGATAATATGTGGATCTTGAATTTCCATAATTTCATGTCATCAAACGGTTTAATAGGCAATGGTGTTACATTTGGATTAATTTTCTGTAAAGACAGTTCGCAACTTGCTCTTGATAAATTTTTAAAAATCACTATTAGGGAAAAGCTAGAATCCAAACCATAAGTGGGAACAGAATAGAGTTGCAAAGAGTTGGAGGTGATACTTGGGCAGAGCAAGACCACAAACTAGACTAAAGGGTTTGAGCATACCAAAAAACAATGTTTTATGACACCAATGGAGTTTGGCTTTAATCAAAAAATCCGGATTTTTAACAGACTACATCCTTTTAAACCCAAAATCCGCATTAGCGGGTTTTGGGTTTAATCTTCTTTATGTGGCTATTGTCCCAATTCTGTCGCAAAATACTTGGACCGATCAATCCAATTGCAGCTAATTAAACAATGAATATCTTTTTGTTTGACAAAAGAAAACCGTAGCGAATAACAATCTGCCCATTTTAGTTGTATGGTTTTCCAAAAGGCTTCAACAAGCTTATCCAATATACCAGTTCAGTTTAAAGTTCGTATGTGGCAAAACAAATTCATTATACCTATTTTATCCAGCCATAATTTCAACTTTTGTTAGTTCCCCAACGTATATTTATGTTTATTAAAAAACTTAGCATCTGAAAACCGTAATAAAATATTATCTGTTATTGGCTTTTCTATTGCCTATTAGGGCTTGGTGTCAGAGCTTAAACATTATTCCTTCAGGTAATTTTTATGCGGATTCAAGTCTGGTTGTTGAGCTGAATTGTGACAACTCCCAAATATTTTACACCACCAACGGTTCTACACCTGGCAAATCCTCAAAGCCTTATAAAAAGGCATTTGTAATCAAAAAAACAACTGTTGTTCGAGCTGTAGCTTACCAAAATAACAAGCGGATAGCCATCATTTCACGAACCTATTTCATCAATGAACCCAAAAGCTCGCTGCCTATAGTTTCTGTAGCAGTTTCTCCTTATTTGCTTTTCAATCCCAAAACAGGTTTATTTAGAGAAGGGCCACGTGTTGATAAGAGCCAATGGAAAAGACCGGGAGCAAATTACTGGAGCAAAAAGGAAATACTTTGTCAAGTAGAACTATTCGATACCAGTCAAAATCAAGTTCTCAATCAATTTGCAGGCTTTAGAGTTTTTGGTGGCATGAGCCGAACCTTTCCGCAGAAATCTTTCGCACTTTCAGCTAGGGAGCGATACGGGGACAAGCATTTCAAATATTCAGTTTTCGGCAAAAACGAGCCAAAAAAATTCAAACATTTGGTACTGAGAAATGGTGGAAGTGATTGGGGGAAATCCTTTTTTAGAGACGAACTGATGACCAGCCTTGTTCAAGATTGGGATATAGATATTCAAGCCAACCAACCCGCTCATGTTTATCTAAATGGCAAATATTGGGGTCTTTATAATATTCGTGAAAAAATCAACAGAGATTATTTGGCATCTCATCATGGAGTCCGAAAGGATAAAATTGATTTGATTCAACACCAAAAAGAGCTGCGACATGGATCCTTGTTTTATTATTCGTCAATGATGCGGTTTATATCCAAGAACAATTTATCATCCGATGCAAAAATGCGTCAATTGGAGCAGATGATGGATATTGATAATTTTATGAATTATCAAATTGCTGAGATTTATTGTGACAATCAAGATGCAGGAGGCAATATTAAGTACTGGAGGCCACATGAAGCAGGTGGAAAATGGCGATGGATATTGTATGATACCGATTTTGGTTTTGGATTGCACAATCCTGATGCATATCGGATCAATACCTTGGCATTGCACACCGATCCTAAGGGTCCCAGTTGGCCAAATCCACCTTGGAGCACATTGATTTTAAGAAAATTACTTGACAATGAATCATTTAAAAGACTGTTTATAACTCGTTTTTGTGATCACCTCAATGACAGTTTTTCGGCTGAAGTTGTTTTGGATGCCATTTCAGAAAGAGCAAAATTATTGGAGCCTGAAATGTCGAAGCAACAATCAAGGTGGAAGCTCGAACCTAAAATTTGGTTTGAGCAGTTGGACGTACTGAAGGACTTTGCGAAGTACAGACCCTTATTTATGAGGCAATTTCTAGCAGAACAATTTCAATTATCTGAACCTGTTATGTTGCAGTTGAGCCAGAATTTAGGAGGAAATTTGATGGTCAATCAAACGATCAAAGTAACTAAAGAAAGCTGGCAAGGATATTATTTTCAAGGCTTGGCTATCAGCATCAAAGCGTTACCCAAAATGGGTTTTGTTTTCGACCAGTGGGAAGTTAATGGTGAGTTAGTGACGGATGAGCAGCTGGCCTTTGTCATGAAAAAAAAGATTGAACGGATTATTGCCATCTTCCGAAAGGTTTACAATGAAGCCCATGGCAAGATCAAAATCACAGAAGTGTCCAATAGCGATAGCCACTCAGGAGATTGGATTGAAATAGCCAATTTTAGCAATCAATCTATCTTACTCAGTTCCTACACCATAGCTGATACCAAGCATCAATATCCTATGCCAACAGTTACGCTGGATCCAGGCGAATATCTGGTAATCTGTCAAGACATCGCAAAGTTTAAAAACTACCATCCTGATGTTTATAATGTGATTGGGTCGTTCCGATTTGGGTTGAGTAAGGCCAAAGATGAAGTTCATTTGTACGCAGGCGACAGGTCATTGATTGATGAAATGCAATATGCGTTTACACCAGGAGACACCCTGACAACCTTGGTTGGACTTTGGAGTTCTGATAGCAGCTTTAGTTTTATTCGAAAAGAAGGGAAAGGAAGCCCAGGAAGTGGCGAAGTATTAACAGCAAAGACGCTTGACTTTTGGACTGAAAAGCAATACTACTTTATAGCCGGCATGATCAGTTTGTTCCTGATATATGGAGTTTGGAAAGTTTACCTGGTTGGAGGCACAAAGCGAATGTGATATTTTTAGCCTTGCAATAAAAAACTGAAATAAAGTCAAAAAGAAATATTTAGTAAGTTCTTCGAACGAGAATATCAAAACTTACAATTATTGCCATTTCACAACATATAGCAATAATGAAGATACTGCGTGCAGCAATTGTCATTGAAAAGAGATTATATTTTTAGCATTATTTACAATTCAAAATATAGCTATACGGTCGAAACGGAAGAATCGTTGTGTGCTTGGTTGGTAGGGATGAGAGTAAATAGCGGAACAGTGCTGCCGAATGTAGAAATTGTGGCTTCAGACGTTTATTGTCCTGGTCAGCAAATTGATATCACGTTTACCAATGACCATATTTACAATGCATATGAAGTTTATATCCAAAGATTAAAAGGAAATGGATCAATTGACAAGGAATTTCTGATTTTAGGCGATAAAGGCACTGAAATACCTGACATATTTGATTTGCTTCAAGGATACAAGCAACGTGATCCAACTTATGTATTCAATTGTAATGATAAATTTAAAATCGTTGTTAAATTATTTGCTACATGTTCTGATGGTGCAATTATAGAAAAACTAATTAATTTTTCATGTAGTGATGCGGGTATAGCATACCCTAATTTTATCATCTGTGGTGAATCACAAAATGTATTAATTACTGGAGTTAAATCATGCGATAATTGTACGATTGAATGGAGTCCAATAGAAGGGCCACTAGGAATTGGCATTCCTTCAGGCAACTTTCTTGATAACAAAAAAATAAAATTTCCAACCATAATGGGGCAAAACTTTGTTGGTGCTTATAACTTTAAATACATGATTCAAGCAATAAATGCAGACGGATGCGTTTTTAAAGATGTAATAGAGATTTTGGACTACGGAAAATTGGATATTGAAATAGGCAGTAATATAACTCATTTATGTTCTTTTGACAGTATTTCAAAATTGAAGTATGAGTATCCAATTGATTTTATGAAATTTGTAGATGTAATATACTATATTGTAGCAAATTATGGTAATTATCCTCCATGAGGACCTGTGCTTGAAGAGAATCTACCAATTTATTTTATTCCTGGTCAACCAAAAACAACTAAAGATCTCCTTTTTAAGCCAACACTTAATAGACTGTTACGTGGATTTGATCATGAAATAAGAATAGAATTGATTCCAAAGCAAGGAGTAAAATTAGTTAATGTTGGATGTGGTAAAACTAAGGAATTAAGCAGATCGAAGGATTCTCCCTATTTTGGAAAGATACAAATGTATGTTCCAAATGCATTCTACCCTGGAGGGACCGCAATAGATGACAAAACTATTCACCCATATTTTTATGAGAATGTTTTTCAAGTATGGTTTAAAGTATTCGATAGGTGGGGTGAAAAAATTCATAATGCATCAATAAAGGCTACAAATAATAATGCCCTAACGGTCGACGACTTAGAAACAATTTCTTTTGCTGGCAATTTTAATGGGCAAGAAATTGACGAGCAGGTGTTAGTTTTTGTTGTAGATTATCAAAATTGTCAGGTTTCGCCAGCTGATTGTTTTTCAGATGATGAGGGGGGTATAAATGCCTCTGGGATTATAGCACCTATGTTAAATAATTTGTCTCAAGTTACCCTTCCTTTTGAGAAAATGGCTTCGGGTGCAGGATTGTGGACTTGTACTGGTTCAAGTGAAATAAATAAAAAGAATTGTATTTTTTCAAGTCCTCCACCTGTTGCGCCAAGTAGTTTGATTTATTATAATTATTGTACTATCCCCACTCACAAATGCCAGCAAGACAATCAGCATTCAGATGAAATCCATAAACTTTAAAGTACAAGCAAAACTAACATTTTTGAGCTTGATGCTCTGCAATATATGCATACATACAAATACACAAGAGAACACAGTTAGAAAGAACAGTGTTTACGTACACTATTCTCCCAATTTGCGTATCGGTGACTTCAGTGACGAAGTTAATTCATGGGGCAATTAAATTTTAGAAAGCAGACGGACCGCAACAATTTGGTTGCCATTGCCATGTCAGCAATATGGCTTTGGTTATTCGAGAGTTTTATCTAACAAATTTGCAGTTGGTGTGCGATTTCAACGAGGCACTTATGGTGCTGATCAAATTATGGATACAATCCTGAGAGAGGAATCACAACTGATACTTCAGACTATTATGCAGGGCAGAGCTTTAATATTAGGGCTACTGCTACGTCTGTAATAACCGAACTTGATTTCAGGTTGAGGCATAAAGTAAATTATACCATTGGAATTAGTATTGGGGTAGGACTTAGTGTGTTTGAAAGAAATTCTGTACAAATTAATTTTGTCGATAAAAATAGCGGTTATCAAGGTTTTGGTTCCATAAGCGGTTAAATTCCAAGATACAAGCCGAATTACTTTAGAAATTTGGAGGATCGCATCAGGTCTAATGTGTTTCGCCCTTTCCTAATATCCCGAATGATAAATTCTTTTGCGTTATTTAATCAATTTAGTCTTGAAATAAATCCAGAATTGCTAATATACTTAGAAGGAGGAAGCAAAGGTATTCTTCTAGAAGCTCAAAGTAATATTGTGTTTACCGGTGGTTTACAATTTAAATTAAGGTATAATTTATGAAAAATAGTCTATTATTTTTTGTTTTTCTCGATAGTTGTTTGTAAAAGTTTTGGGCAATTTAATGGTTTTGGTATCAAATTGATAAATGGATTTTCATACCTTGAACAAGAGGATAAGTATGGTATTAAAATTAATAATTATTCAGACCCTGCTTTTAATTATGGTTTTGGAATAAACTATTCCAAAAAACTAAGCAATAAAACTGGATTAAGAATTGATTTAATGATGGTTAAAAGAGGGTGGGCAATAAACATTTCGAATTATTTTACAGTTGATAAAGTCTATGCTTTCAGAACAATTTATGGCCTATCCTTGGCGCCAGTATTTGCTTATGATTTGACAGAATTTACAAGAAAACGCAAGATAAAATATCAATTTGGCATCGAAGGAGGAGGCTTTATTTCCTACTCTCCCTTTCAATACTTCAAGTATGCACATTACGATAGAGTCGCAATCAAAGAAGGGACAAACAAATTTGATTATGGTTTGGTATTTGGTTTTTATTTTAAGAGGAAAAAAAAGAAATCAAATCCATTAAGTTTGAATTTGAGATATTATAAAGGATTGTTGCAAGTGGCTTTTACACCAAACCCACAATATAATATGCATATATTTGAAGCATGAGTAACTTATGGGTTTGAAAAAACCAAATGATTTCAGCCATGGAACTGATCCTATGTGTGCATTCTAGAGCGTTTAACAATCAAGCTAATGGATTCAAGCCGCATTTATTTGTGTGTGGGATTTTCCACCATAGACGTCAGGAATATACCGTCAGCAAGTTATTTTATGACATTGATGGATGAGGAAGGAGGTCAGGAGGTGCTGCAGTTTGTGAAGATGTGATTTTATGGTTGGTATGGTGGCTATTAGCTTTTGGCTATTGGCTATTGGCTTTTAGCTATTGGATGTTTGACGAATTACGAATTACGAAAAATGAATTACGAAAACGTGAATTCATTAACCATCAACCAAACACAGGCCAATGAATTCATCAACCATAAACTATAAACAGAACTAAACGACTAAACGACAAAACATCTAAACTGCTATGGCTGAGGTTGAACCTAATGTTTATGCAAAAAAAATTTCAATCCAGCCTCACCACTCTTCCTCCATTCTATAAACAGTTCCTTTAAATATGGCCACTGTCACTTTATTCTGATTAACAACAGTTACCTGATAGATTCCAAATCGTTTTGAAATATTGATTTCAGTAGCAGAGGCCCTGAGTATATCACCACTTTTGATCATTTTGGTATGCGAAATAGAGGTCTCAACTGAAACACATTTTATGCCATGTCCATTTGCTGCAAATGCAAGGGCACTATCTGCAAGTGCAAAAGCAATACCTCCATGAGCAATTTTAAACCCATTGGTCATTTCTGGCCGGACCTTCATGGTTAATACAACATTTCCGGCTTGAAGTGACTCTATGTCTATGCCCAACCATTGGCTGAACAGGTCTTTGGCAAGCATCAATTCGCGAACTATAGTTTCTGCGGATTTCATGAATACAAAATATTTATAATGATCAAAGATACTCTTATGAACGAAATCAAACATTGATTGATAAATATTTTGCATATTTGTAACTTGATAGATTTAGTATGACACAACCAGCACTTATGAAAAAATATTTGGTACTCTTTTGGATTTTATGCTTTGGATCAAGCACTCTTATTCTTGGGCAATCTTGCTGCCCTGAAATAATTAAGAGTAGCATCAACACTGGTAAATGCAAAGTAACCAATGGCGGTAGCTGTGGCGTTTGTAAGGACACCGAAGTAACATTGTCCATCGAAGATGCCAAAAACTTGCCTGAGAACGGAGTAGTGAGTTGGTATTATAGCTCATTGCCGAACTTCAATCCAGCTATCGGACAAGGAACATTGATAGGCACCAATCAACTCCCAGGATCAGATTGTGACAATGCCCCTACGGTAAAATTCAATGAAGTAATGGTAAGGCCTGCATCAAACGATGATAACAACACCGGGCCAACAACAGGCGAATGGATCGAGCTGATAGGCCCTCCCGGTACCGACATCAGTTGCTACATCATAACAGATGGTGATTGGGCGATCACCATTCCTCCTGGCTATAGTATTCCTTCGGACGGTTTGTTTGTTGTTGGGTTTGCATCGGTAACAGGAGCAGACGTAGATTTAGATTTGAGCGGTTGTGGTTGTTATACTTTTGCCAATATCAATACAGTTTTAGTACTTGACAATGGAGGTGAGTATCTATTGTTGTGGGATGGGAATAGCATTGCTGACGCTTTCCGTTGGGGCAATCCAACTTTTTTTAACAACTTTCCTTTTGGAGATTTAGCGTCTGGAATGGTTATTCCTACTGTAGATTTTATCGGTTGTGTCAAAACATTACCTCTGGCATTGCCAACATTTCAAAATCAAACAGCCCTAACTCCTGCTGGCGAATCCTATTCACGCAAACCTGATCACTCAGGCTCATGGGTGGTGAGTTGCGCTACCTTGGGCAAATGCAATATACCCGCCCCACCTAGTTATCCGGTTGAGCAAGTAGTATCATTTAGTACCGGTCAATGCAACCAAAAAATATATTTACGCGGTTTGATAACACCGAAACCGAGCTCTTGCCCAAATACAGTATTAACCCCAGTTTATACCCTATTTGTCTCTTGTCCTGAATCTGATCTGAAGGAAACCCTTTGTAACAATGCCACCAAAGATGTCAATGGCACTACTTATGACAAAGACAATCCGTCAGGCACAGAGGTATTTGCTGGTCAGAGCTATTTAGGCTGCGATAGTATTGTCAATGTAGATTTGAAATTCTTTCCAGAGGTGACTGCTATCCTATCGGGAGGAGGTGATATATGTTTGGGTCAATCAATTGAACTTCTGGTTAATTTCACCGGACAAGGACCTTGGACGTTTGAATATGAACAGAATGGATTTTTAGTCAGTATCATTACCACAAGCAGCAATCCCTATAAACTCATAGTAAGTCCCCAATCCTCCAGCACCTATAGTTTGGGTGAGCTATTTGATGTCAACAATTGTGAAGGCACAGTGTCGGGCGAAGCAGAGGTCAATGTCGGAGCGCCCAAGGCCTTTCTTGAAGGAATTGACTCCTCACTGTGTGCGGGTGATACCATTAGACTGGCTATAAACCTGAGCGGAACTCCTGATTTTGTTTTCACCTATTTGATTAATGGAAAAGAACAACCAGCTATCACAACAGATAAATTGATTTACTATATCAATATTGTTCCCACTGATACCACCATCATCAAATTGAAAGAAATGGTGGATGATCAAGGATGTAAAGCGCAATTGGATGGAATAGATTCTTTATTTGTCAGGCCTGCTCTTCAAGCTATAAATATTATTGAAAACTGTCTCCCCGGAAATATTTACGTAGTCACCTTTGAGGCAACTGGAGGTGATCCTAATTCTTGGGTGGTGAATGGAGGAGGTACCCTTACCGATTCTTTGTTTACAAGTATTAATTTCGGTGGCGGATCAACTTATACTTTGATATTGGATGACGGAACAAACTGTCCAGCAGACACCCTAAGTAATACCGTGAAATGTAATTGTCAGAATAGCACTGGAAGTATGAACACCAGTATCATTCACGCATGCATTGGAGAAACCGTGACAGCAAACTATTTGAAAGCGGGTGAAATATTGGAATCTGGAGATACCATACTTTTTGTTTTGCACGACAATTCAGGCAATTCATTGGGCAATATTGTGGCTACTAATACGATTCCCGTATTCCAATATACAGCAGGAATTGTTCCTGAACAGACCTATTATATTTCAGCTGTTGTAGGCAACCAAATTGGAGTCAGTCAAATCGACTTTGCTGATGATTGTTTGGATGTTGCACTTGGTACGCCTGTTATATTTCATGATCTTCCCACTGCTGATTTAATTCTATCGAATTCGGTTTGCGCGGGATTCTGTATTCCTATTGGTGTCAATTTGTTAGGCAATGGGTTGATCGATCTCAGTTATGAAGTAACATCATCTACTGGCACGGTGACCACAATTATACCCAATCTCGGAAACGCCTTCTCAGGTCAGATATGTTCTATATTGGGAGATGCAGGAACCCAGATTGAAATAAAAATAACCAATGTTTCAGATGATTATTGCGGCAATCCTACATCGGAGAAGCAACTGATTACAGTTTATGGAGCTTCTGTCACGGATTTTACGAAATCCTTGTGTTTTGGACAGACCATTCAAATAGGCAATACTACCTATGATGAAACCAAAAGTACTGGACAGGAATTTTTACCAAATGCCGCTTGGACTGGTTGTGATAGTATTATCAATGTCAATCTCAGTTTTGTTAGCACAGTTATTGAAAATCAAACTCCGAAAATATGCGGAGGCTCAACCAAGATTATCAATGGAACTGTGTTTTCAGAATTGAATCCTACTGGTTCATTCAGCTTCCCTGGCGGCAGTGTTGCTGGTTGTGATAGTATCTTGAATGTGAATGCACTAATTGTTCAGGCTTCAAACGCAATTTTCAATCCAACCCTTTGTTTTGGTGAAAGTGTGAGTATCAATGGAAAAACTTACAATGCAAGTAACCCAGTGGGATTTGAAAACCTCAATGGTCAGTCTTGGACTGGTTGCGATAGTATCGTCCAAATCAATCTGAATGTACTTCCCGCAATATTTTTCTTATACAAGGATACGCTTTGTGCCAATGAAAGTGTCAAGGTAAATGGTACAACTTATACAGCAGCCAACCCTGCAGGTTTAGAAAAATTTCTAACTGGAAGTTTTCAAGGTTGCGATAGTACGGTTCAGGTATCAATTCTTTTTATTCCTGATATAAATGCCAAACTGACTGGACCTAGCTCGGTTTGTCCAAGTGCTGACGTGAAATTGATTTTTGAAACAGATGGTTTGGGATTGTTTGATGTGACCATTTCTTCAAATCCTGGCGGTAATGGTACTTTTAACGGTCTTAAAAATGGAGATGAAATTAATATCGGTCCGCTCGCATCAGCCACCAGTTTTGTTATTGTTGCCGTAAGCTCGACAGGATTGGAATGCACCGTAATATTGGGGCCAGCAATAACAGTTTCGCCCTCTGGATTGCAAGCTGATATT
>Ga0136636_10000090_pt1 | contig 33666 bp, 33 predicted proteins | sample AntDrymUQ8522106_2_FD_104653 | JGI IMG/M metagenome (GOLD analysis project Ga0136636, IMG submission 104653) | Polar desert sand microbial communities from Dry Valleys, Antarctica - metaG UQ852 (21.06) | ecosystem: Environmental > Terrestrial > Soil > Desert | place: Antarctica: Dry Valley... | reverse complement strand
GAGGCATCTTTAGCTAGGCGGGATGAACTGGCGCAAAAATCCGGGTGATGCCTTGCTGCCCCGCCGCGCGCTTGTCTTGGGTGCGGGTGTGGTGGGTGTAGCTACGGCATATGCTCTGGCGAGGCGTGGTGTTGACGTAACCATCATCGACCGGGCGGACATTGCAGGGAGCGGTGCATCTTTGGCAAATGGCGCGCAACTCAGCTATATCTACACCGACGCCTTGGCGAGCAGCACATTGCTCAAACGGTTGCCTTCTCTTGCCTTGGGCCTAGATCCCGGCTTTCGCCTGAGGCCGAGCTTAGACCCAAGCCAGATTGCATGGTTCATGTGCTTCATCCGCAATTGCACGCGCCAACGGTTCCTTGAAAACAGTCTCAAGGGTTTGCAATTGGGCCTTGAATCGCAATTGGCAATGAGTGCCCTGCTGGAAAATCATACTATCGAATTCGGACATCAGTCTGCGGGCAAGATGTTGGTCTATGACGATGCTGCGGCATTTAAATCGGCGTGCGATATGGTTTCCGTAAGACAAAGCCATGGCGCCGAGCAAGAGATTTTGACACCAAAAGAAGCGGTCAACAAAGAAGGTGCTCTTGCGGAACGCGCGGGCAGCTTTGTCGGGGCTATTTATTCGCCGCAGGAAGAACTGGGCGATCCGCACAAATTCTGCAATGCTCTGCTATCGCACATGGTCAAGGCATATGGTGTCCAAGTGCGAATGGTGACCGACGTTCAAAGCTGGAAAGCCGACAAGGACATGGCCGTGGTTTTGACAAATGCGGGCGAAGCTATCGAATGCGATCACCTTGTAATTTGCGCCGGAATAGACGCTTCAACTTTGCTGAAAAAGCACGGGCTTGGCACTTCCCTCATGCCGATGAAGGGCTATTCATTCACCGCGGCTCCGGGCCGAGCATCGCCTAAGATGAGCATTACCGATATCGCCAGAAAAGTCGTCTTTTGTCCCCTTGATGGTGCTATCCGTATTGCGGGGCTCGCAGAATTGGGCACCAGGAACACAAATGCCGACCAGCGCCAGCTTGCTACATTGGTATCCACGGCAGCTGGCGTTCTGCCGCTCGCCGCTGATTATGCAGCTTCATTGCAGGGCTGGGCGGGTATACGGCCGATGACGGCCAACTCGCTTCCTATTATCAGGAGGGTTGCGCCAAGGGTTACAATCAACATAGGGCATGGCATGTTGGGTTGGACATATGCCATGGGATCGGCCGAACGGGCTGCGCGATTGATGGGGGGAGTTTGATGATCAAGATTATCGGAAAATGGTCACGTGGGGGCACCATATTGCTGGCCATGGTCGCGTTTGCGGCATCCCCAGTCGTTGCGCAGAAAAAGCAGCTGCTCGAATATCCCAGCATTCATTCACCAGTCGTTGGCGAACAAGGCATGGTGGTCTCGCAAAATGCAATGGCGTCAGAAGTAGGCGCGGACATATTACGCCGCGGTGGCAATGCCGTTGACGCAGCTGTAGCCATTGGCTTTGCCCTAGCTGTCACGCTCCCGCGGGCGGGCAACATCGGAGGTGATGGCTTCATGCTCGTGCATGATGCCAAGAGCGGGGAGCAAGTTTTTTTCGATTTCCGTTCGGTCGCACCACAGGCTGCAACTCTCGCCATGTTTGTTGATAATCAGGGGCAGGAATCACAAATCGCCAGTCGCGGTTATTTGGCGCCATCGGTCCCCGGAACCGTTGCGGGCCTCCATATGGCGCATAAAAAGTTCGGCAAACTGCGTTGGTCAGAAGTCGTTGCGCCCGCAATCGCGCTTGCACGCAACGGCGTGATTCTTACCCCGGACGAAGCCTTTGTTTTCGGTTGGGGAAAAGAGCGCTTGTCAACCAGCGCTGCCGCCAAAGCGGCTTATTATAAGCCCGATGGCACGCTATATCGTGCAGGGGAAAGGCTGAAACAGCCAGACCTTGCATGGACACTGACCCAAATCGCGAAACGTGGGGCAGATGGCTTTTACAAAGGACCGGTTGCGGCACGTTTTGCCGCCGACATAAAAGCCAATGGTGGATTGATTACCACTGACGATTTGGCCGCCTATCGTGCTATTGAGCGTAAGCCATTGCGTGGAACATATCGCGGCCTTGATATTGTAACGGCACCACCGGCAAGTGCAGGCGGTGCGACTTTGCTCAATATGCTTAACATCGTTGAGAATTTTGACCTTAAACTGAACGGCGTCGGTTCGGCGAAGTCTCTTCACATCATGGCCGAGGCCATGAAGTTGGGATATTCTGACCGATACGTCCTGTTGGGAGATACCGATTTCGTCACGGCACCGGTCCAAGGCTTCATCTCAAAAGCCTATGCCCGGTCACGCGCTGAACGCATCGATCTAGACAAGGCCAAATCCGTCTCGCAAATGGGCGTGGGTGATCCGTTCAAATATGAAAGCCCATCTACCACCCATTTCTCGGTGGCTGCCGCGTCGTGCAAAGAAATGTCAACGACTTACACCTTGGGCGCTGATTTCGGATCTGGAGTGATGATTGCCGGAACTGGCGTTCTGCTCAACAATCAGATGAATAACTTCTCGCACGCACAGGCTGCCAAAGCTCTGCGTGAGGGCTTGCCGCCACCGCCCAATGCGATGGCTCCGGGGAAACGGATGCTTTCGACCATGATGCCAACAATTGTCATGAAGAATGGCAAGCCTTGGCTAGTAACCGGCACACCCGGAGGTAGCACGATCATCAATACGGTCATGCAAGTGATCGTCAACGTCGTCGATTTCAACCTCAATGTTGAAGAGGCAACCCACCAGCCGCGTATCTTTCAAGATACCAACGATAAATTGCGTGTTGAGCCAAACTTCAATCCCGATACTGTACGCGTACTGCAAGTCATGGGACACCCCATCACATCCGACGAAACGATGGGCAGTGCGCAATCAATCATGATCGAAAATGGTCTTTTCTTAGGTGCTGCAGACCCTCGACGTCCCGGCGCGCAGGCCATTCCACCCGAACGGAGCCGACCGCGTTGACGGGGCGAATGAAGGGGACGATATGAACAATAGTTTTTGGCTCAATGGCCCCCTCGCTTGGAACGCAAAATAGGTCTGTACTCTTGCCAGCCTAAACGGCAGCTATTCATCGATCCACGCATAGAAGCAGACAGCCTGCTCTCGGCCCAATTTCCGCCATCAATCGTCCTAGTGTGAGCACCTGAGTGGACGGCAGATATTAGGGATCCAGTTAACTCAAACGTGTGTCCGAAAAGTTAGCGAATACAGTGTTCGCGAATGTCGCGTTTGGAAAAAGTCACATGCTCCCGCCAACGTCTTAAATGTCTGGTGGGTTCAACGGGTCGTTGCAACACTTTAATCTTTTGAGAAAGATGGAGTGTTCAAAATGGCATATCGTCGTCGGATTTATTATTCAGCCTCTCAGCGGTCTGATATTTGGGATCGCTGGCAACGCGGGGAGTCGATGAGTTCGATTGGTCGGCTGTTCGACCGTGAGTCGTCGTCGGTCTTTTCAGTGCTGTCACCGACGGGCGGTATTCGTCCGGCGGAACGGACGCGCGGCAAGCAGGCGTTGAGCCTTGCAGAGCGTGAGGAGGTCTCGCTGGGTCTTAGTACCAAACAGACATTGCGCGGCATAGCCCGGCAACTGGGCCGCGCTCCCTCGACCATCAGCCGCGAGATCAGGCGTAACGGCGGCGCGGCAAATTATCGCGCAGTGGCTTCTGATGAGGCGACATGGGATCGTGCTCTGCGGCCCAAGCTGTGCAAACTGGCTTGTTACCCTGCGCTAAGTTACGCGGTATCGGCAAAGCTGCAGCGCAAATGGTCGCCCGAGCAGATTGCAGGATGGCTCAAGCGCGCGTTTCCAGGGGAGCCACACAAACAAGTGTCACATGAGACGATCTATAAAAGTCTTTATATTCAGGCGCGCGGTGTCTTGAAGAAGGAGCTGGTTGAGCATCTGCGCGCCCGGCGGGCGATCAGGCGCTCAAGGCATGCCAGCCTAAAGAGGGATGGCTTGGGCCAAATCAAGAATATAGTTTCGATCAGCGAACGGCCCGCATCTATTGAAGATCGCGCAGTGCCGGGGCATTGGGAGGGAGACCTGATCGGCGGATCGAAGAACAGCTATATCGCGACACTGGTTGAGCGCCATTCCCGATATGTCATGCTGGTCAAGGTCGCCAACAAAGACACAAATAGCGTCGTGTCAGCGCTGATCAAGCAATCGCAGAAACTGCCCCGTCAGCTGTACAAATCGCTCACATGGGATCGCGGCAAAGAGCTCGCCGATCATCCGCGCCTGACATTGGAGACTGATGTAGAGGTCTATTTTTGTGATCCGCAATCCCCGTGGCAGCGCGGCACCAATGAAAATACCAACCGTCTGCTCAGGCAATATCTGCCGCGCGGAACCGACCTATCGGTTCACTCCCAGACAAAACTCAGCGCCATCGCCCGGCAACTCAACGAACGCCCACGAAAGACCTTGCAATATCAAACCCCAGCAGAGATGTTCCAAGCCTGTGTTGCAACGACCCGTTGAACCCACCGCCTATATCGGACGTTTAGTTTACTGCGCATAGGGCGCCGCATTTGCGAAATGCGACATCAGGTTCAGCGCTTACCCTATTGACCACTGCTAGGCGTTACCGGGAATTGGCGATAAAAGAATTTATGGCCTCAAACATTATTTATTGTCGTTACCCGCTGTAAAGCAGAAGTCGGTATGTTCTGGCTTACCGAACGACCCATGCTCAACCGGCCAGGAGACGCTCGCTGCGATAATAGCAGAATGTCAGCCAGAGCGAGATCGCACCAAGCACGTGCCACACTGCATGGCCCTGAAGCAGGCTCTCAGGAGCGCATAAGATACGCTGCTGGTCTAATATCCAAAACCCGAAGGCTACTGCTGTCGCAACTATACCGCCAAGATAATACGCTATGCGGACACGCGGCCGCAGCGGGCGGGCAAATACCATTTCGACTATTATGGCTGCGATCAGCAGCACCGCAAATAGCCAACGCCGGACTTCGGGCACCATGATCAGCAGGGTAATCAGGACTCCGCACAGTGCTATATAAAACGAGGTAGCGGGCCCGTCAGGAATATTGCGCCATCGAGCCAGCGCGCGGACCAAAAAGAACGAGCCGACCAGATACATGCCAACGACATCGAAGAATTGGCCCCACAAGGTCAACGTCGCGTGGAGCAGTACCGACCCCAGTCCGACGATGATCGATGTCACCCCCAAGGTCCGCATCGCCAGCGGTGACAAGGACGATGGCGTATCGCGCGGACTTGCCAATCCAATCATTACGAAACCTATCAAAACATATGCGAATGATGATAGGCTATTAGCTGGCTGAAGTATTAAGTTGCCGACCCTTGGTAACTCGCAAAAACAATGCGTGGCGGTGCAGGTTGCAGGAGCGAAGACTGCCCAAGTTGGCCCAAGAGTCGAAAGCAGAGCAATCAATGCAAGCGCGGACATAACTGTACATAACAACGCAATCATTATTGCTTGTTGTGCAACCGTTCGCTTCATGTCCAACTTCCCCCGATACTCTACGAGATAGCGCAACAGTCGGGAGTATCAACGATATTGTGACGATCGGTGGCGAGGCGCCAGATGGGTAATCGTGTAGTGAATTTCGATCAGGTTTATTGCCACGAATACGATCTTGGTCGCGAAGATCCTACAAGCTCCAAAACTGTCCGCTTTGCGACTTTAGTTTGATGCGAACGGTCCTTCTTCTGCCATATGCAAAAACAAGAGGAGAAACGAGATGGATATTGCCAGCATTCTGAAACAGACAGGGGCCATTGATAAGGTCGCACAACAGTTGGGCTTAGACGAAAAAACCGCGCAAGCGGGCGCTGCGGCATTGCTGCCCGCCATATTGGGTGGGTTTAAAAAAACTACGCAGACTCAGCCGGGCGGCCTTGGGGCTCTTGGCGGATTGCTTGGCCAGCTTGGTGGCGGCGGGCTTTTCGACGCAGTAGTGTCGCCTGAGCCCACGCCCGTAGAGAAAGGTAATGACGTCCTTGGTCAGATTTTCGGATCAAAGGACGTGAGCCGAACAGTTGCCGGAAATGCGTCAGCGCAAACAGGAATTGACCCGGCACTACTCAAGAAAATGCTTCCGATATTGGCGATGCTGGTCACAGGCTATCTCGCCAAACAGGGCGGCGGCGCAACAGGCGCCGGCGGGCTTGGCGGTATGCTCGGAAATCTTCTTGGATGGTCGGCCGCTTCAGGTAACTCCGATCCGGGCAGTTGGAACTGAACCTTTCTGGAATGCGAAGATTGATGGCCGCTGTGTGCAATACGCGCACATGGAGGACCCCAAAGGCACGCGAGTTTGGACGCAGTATACTCGGAATGAAGCAGGCGAAGTTTGGTTAGGTACGCTGAACGGCAAAGTGTTCGAACTGCAATTGCGACCCGAACTAGGCTGCTCCGACGGTATGTCGGACAAGCGTTATCCGGTTTCGGTCAAACTAAGCCTTGGAACAGAACTTTTCAAAGGCTGCGCAGAACCAATTTAGATTCGCTGTAAGTCCGACATCCAAAAACGAGCGAAAGCTGTCTTCTTTACTGTCGCTTGTGGGGTCACTCGAACGTGGACCAGACGTCTGATGGTAGTAGCAAAGATACAATATTCTGAACAAACAGCTGTTAATGAGGGTCTTTAATTTAGAGGCTGCCTGTCAGCAATGTCGACCCAGGCGCCGTTCGCTGGTCGCTCGAATGTCGCTTTTCGCAGCATTGCGCCCTCATTCTCAAGACTCCGAGGGTCTCAGAACGGCCAATATGCGTAGTTCAAGCAACCTGAACGATTGGCAGTTTTCGAGTTACGCGATGGGCCAGTTAAAGGGCGGCTTCGTGCAAAGCCTGTAACAGTGGCCATGTCTGCAATGTTGTCGTGTCCTGACTGTCCGCTTTTGGAATAGAAACGCAGAAAGCTGACGTTCAAAACGACAGCCAGGGTCATGACCACTACCGCCAACAAAGCAGCCGTTCAAAGAAGCGATCGCCCGTCATGAGTTCTGCCGGTCATTCAGCTTACATGTCATTGCTTGCCAACGACTGCTGTCGGCATTCGTTTTTGTGAACCGCCAACTTCTCGAACGCGATAGTGTGAGGCTATAGCAGGGTTTAGGATGTCACCAAGTCTCGAAGCAGTTTCACTAAGTTGTCGGTAGCTCGGTCCATTAACCTTATAATCTTTGACCTGTATTTGTATCATCTTGGTACGCCTGAAATTAACCATTTTTGTTTCGTTTACAAGACATTAACCTTAGGGAAAGAGATCGCGCAACAGCCAAAAGTTTATAAAGCTCAGAAGAAGGCACGACCATGCAAAAATTAACAACTCAGTTACTCGTCACATTAACAGGGATTGCAGCGCTTGCAGCGGCAGTGACACCAGCATCGGCTGCTGTGGAGCTGACCAGCGTACCTGGAACAGCAGTTTATTCGGGCCCTACGCCTGTTACTTTCAACTTTGAGACCGCCACACCTCAATATACCGGCGGCGCGATTGTTACCGGAACATCGAGCACCGCGGCCCAGCCGTTGGGAAGCACCGGCAGGTATGCAACGTCCGGCCCAGCTGCTGGAATAGGTGTCCTCAATCTGTCGTCATTCGGCGACATCGACTGGATATCCTTTATATGGGGCTCAATAGACGGCTATAACACCCTTGAAGTGTTGGACACGACGGGCACAGCGTTTGCTTCTTTCACAGGTTCCAGTGTCGTCGTCCCCGCGAATGGCAATCAATCAAGCACAATAACTAATCGTCTTGTAACATTGACCTTTACTGGTGAAGACCGAGCGAAGGTAAACGGCCTTCGATTTAAATCTACCGGAAACGCCTTTGAATTTGACAATGTTACTGTCGCTGCCGTTCCTGAACCAGCAACATGGATGATGATGATGCTTGGCATGGGCGCTGTAGGATTCTCATTGCGCCGCAAGAAGGATACAACGCTGCGAGTTCGCTTCGCGTAAGAGTTCATCCTAGTTTTGAAGTTTCATGAGGCCCTGCCGGAAACGGCGGGGCTTTATTTGCTGCTCTCTGACGGCGCTCACTGGCATACCGTCACAGAGTTGCGCGATAATTACCAGCGGCGGAATGACTGTTTCTTGTAATTCGTGCATCAAACCTGCGTTTCAGGTTTGTCCGAAAAAGCTGCCATTGTTCGCGACCAGCTAATGATAGCTCGAAGCAGGCTGCGGCGGTATCACGAATGATCACGACGAGCGTTACGCCGCCGCCACTGGCGGAACTCTAACGACGGCTTTTTCGTCAATCGTTCGCTTGAATCGGCCGTACCGACAGTTTCAGCGTTGCTGCATTTCGTTCAGTCACCTGATCGATCTTATGAGATGCCGTTTACATATGGGAAACCGTCCCATGCTAAACCAAGGTCATGATAGATATAACACCATGGTCGCCATATCTTGGTCGGACATCGCTAGGCTCGGCTGGTCGCACGGCTCTGACTGCGGCGTTCGCAGACGTAGTTAGTATACGTGCCGATTTCGAATCGCTTGAATTACCTGAGATTTTCGACGCCCCTGCTGACGGCGCCGAGAACGACGCTTGTCGGGATATCGTTAGGTTAATTGCCGAGCACACTGCGGAACAATTCTTACGCGGACGCATTGCCACTTTCGCTCGCCCGCTGAACGGAGGGACAATAATTCCCCTAGATACGAGTCTTTGGGAGATAGACGATCCACTCATGCGCTTTGCAACAGGTGCATTCAATCTATACCAATGGGCCGTGCCTACGGCTGAACTTACCCATCGACTGTTTGTCGACAGTGTGACTTTTGATCGGTGGCTATTACCTCAGCGCCCCCCCGGCGAGTTGAGCTCACGCCAAATCGAATCAATTCTCGATCCGCGAGTGCGGGCTAAAGTTTCTTTGGCAGCGGCAAATTACGTGGGCACCAATGACCAAAGTTTCGATGAAAAGCAATTGTCCAGCTCTTCAACCATTCACTTCGAAGAGAGGTCCCACATGATTGATCGAGCGGAAGTGGAGAGACGCACCAGCCTAAGCCGATCAACTATCTATTCTTATATGGGTAAAGGTGAGTTTCCACAGTGTTTCCCTTTAACGAATAACAGAGTGGCTTGGCAGGCGAGCGAAATTGATGAATGGATGAGCAAAAAGGCAGCAAACCGTGGGCGCTAGGATCGCGGCTTGCGCCTGGGCGTTGAGATAATTTGATCCGCGGGAAGGGCGCCTTCCATAATTTTGTCTGCCCAAATTTGGGTTAGTTCCCGTCTTCGAGGCATATAAGCTGCGCGGTTGTAACGCAACTCAGCCGAGCTCATTCCCCGGGGCGTATGCGCAAGCATCAAGTCAATGACCATTCGATCACCGTGCAGCCTAATATCCTGACCCGCTTCACGCTCGACCTGTTCGTTCATGATTGTCGAGAAACTTGATCTCCAGCCGTGTGGCACATGACGACCTTGGTATCCTTCGCGATTGTAGAGATAGCCGATTGCATTTTCGCTCATCGGCTGATGGCTGGAACGCACACCGGGAAAAACATAAGTTCCACAGCCAGTTAGTCTCCTAACAGTACACAACGTCTCAACAGCTTGCCGGGACAAAGGTACCGGATGCTGAAAGCTCTCGTCGACGCGAAGTTGAAGCTCCTGTTTTATCTTGTCCGACGGAACGACCCATGTCTTCTCGGCAGCATTGTCATGATCCCAGGTGATTCCCATGACCTCGCTCCACTTCATATTCCGAACCATGCCGGGTCTCTGGGCGGTCAACGCGAGGAAACGACCCGCGAGCCGGGTAACAGGCGAGGCGCCGGCACGATCTATATCAAATAGCATCGCGCGGATCTCATCAATCTTAACAAGTGCCGGATGTCGTTTGGCAGGGGGTAACGGCTTCAGCGCGTCGTTGATATCGTCACCCGGATTAACGAGATTGGCGCCTTCGGCGTTGGCGAAACGATAGATTTTCGCAATCCGCTGTTTCACTCGCCGAGCGGTTTCAACGGCTCCGCGATTTTCGATCTGCCTCAGTGCCGCAAGCAGCGTTGGCTTATCGATCTCGTCCATAGGCATCTCGCCTAGGTCAGGGAAGATATCACGCTCTAAACTTCTAATGACGTCGTCAGCATGGACTGGCTTCCATTTAGTGTGGTTTACTGCGTACCAGCGGCGAGCAACAATCTCGAGTGTCATCGCCGAATCATCTGAGCGGACAAGTTTCGCTCGCTTCTCAGCATGGCGGGGATCACGCCCTTCTCGAAGAATTTTTCGAGCTGTATCTCGCTTGTCCCTTGCAGCCCGCAACGAAAGGTCAGGATAATTGCCGAACGTCATCAACTGTTCTTTGCCGTTCAAGCGATATTTGAGACGCCAGCTTTTATGTCCCGACGTCGAAATATATAAATATAGTCCTTGGCTGTCCGCAATTTTATAGGGCTTTTCGCCACCAGCTGCCGCTTTTATCGCCTTGTCTGTTAGCATCCGATACCCCCAACTGTAAAGATCGATACCCCCAGAATACCCCCACCACGACTCAGCTAGGGATGAATTCAGGTGGAATGCGTTGGAATGGATAACGGCGGATTTGTAAAGGTTTTAGCGCATTTCTGGATTGCGCTGGACGCCCCCGGAAGGGCTATTGGCGGACAGGGTGGGATTCGAACCCACGGTGAGCTTCCACCCACGACGGTTTTCAAGACCGTTGCCTTAAACCACTCGGCCACCTGTCCGCTTACGATGCGTCCCCTAGCCAGTGCGCTTTGTGATGGCAAGCGTAGATGATGTGTCCGCTGGCTCATGCACGCGATGAAATGGTCGTTCACCGGGACCAAAGCAATTCACAGCCTTTGTTGTCTGTGGCAGAAGGAGCAGGCTGAACATTTAGGGGGTCCTGTGCGCGTTTACTGTAAGATTTTGACGACAATGGCAATTTGCGCTGGTGCTTCGGTGCTTGGGACTACGTGCATGGCGCAGGATATCGGAACCAGCGCTGTGCAAGACGTGGATGCGCAAGAGGCTGGTTTTCGGACATATCTGGCGCAGGTGAGACAACGGGCCTTGCGTGAAGGCGTGACGGCGGCGACGCTTGACCGCGTGTTGCCATCCATCACATATAATGATCGCGTTGTCCGGCTTGACCGACAGCAGCCCGAAGGGGCCTCCGACGCACCGATTCCGAACTTTGCGCCCTATAAAGCGCGCCATGTCGATGCCTCGCGGATCAGCCGTGGTCGCGCAAAATATGCCGAGCTTCGCCCTTTGCTAAAGCGGATAGAGGATGAGACTGGCGTCCCAGAAGAGATCATGATTGCAATTTACGGGCATGAGACCAATTATGGCTCCGTCACTGGCAACTTCAACGCACCCGAAGCTTTGGCTTCGCTGGCGTATGAAGGTCGCCGCCGTGCGCTGTTTGAAGGCGAGCTTGTCGCTGTGCTCAAGATGATCGATAAGGGTGTGCCGCAATATGCGATCACCGGAAGCTGGGCAGGGGCGCTGGGAAAACCGCAATTTCTGCCGTCGGTTTACTTGCGTCTCGCTCGCGATGGTGATGGTGACGGCTATGCCGACATTTGGCGAAGCGAGGTGGACGCGATGACCTCAATCGCCAATTATTTCGTTAATGCTGGCTGGCGTCGTGGTGAGGAATGGGGCTTTGCGGTCAATGTTCCTGCGTCGTTAAACCGCGGCGCGTTAGAATCGCGCATGTCGTCGCCGCGATGCCCACGCGTCTTTGCGCGGCACAGCCAATGGAAGACCATAGCAGAATGGCGGCAACTTGGTGTTTCGCCGCAGCGCGGGTTCTGGCCGAACGATAGCATGATGGCGACGTTGATTGAGCCAGACGGCGCGGGCAACACAGGCTATCTTCTCGGCGGAAATTACCGCGTGATATTGGATTATAATTGTTCCAACTTTTACGCGCTGTCGGTCGGGTTGTTGGCGGACGAGTTGCGTAACTAGGTTTTCGTTTACGGTCGCTGATCGCTATACGCAGCGGATAAATTCGCCTATCGGATTTTTAGCGCAAGCGGCTATGCCATTTGCGATATTTGATTACGGAACAGAAGAATTTATGCCTGATACTGTGGACGACTTAACGAGGAAGCCAATATGGGTGCGCCTGTGATCCCGCGTGGCCGGTTTTTATCCATCGAGGGCGGTGAGGGCGTTGGCAAATCGACCCAGATTGCCGCTCTGGCCGCGTTTATCGAGCAAAAGGGGTTTGAGGTGAAATTGACCCGCGAACCGGGCGGCACGGAGGGCGCGGAGACGATCCGGCAACTGGTACTCGGCGGAAGCGCGGAACGGTGGATGCCGCGCGCCGAAGCATTGTTGTTCGCCGCCGCGCGCAGCGACCATGTCGAACGGCTGATTGAGCCAGCCTTGGCCAGCGGAAAATGGGTTATTTCCGATCGTTTCATCGACAGCAGCCGGGCTTATCAGGGTGCGGGTTCCGGCCTGTCCGATGCGGATATCATGACGCTGCACCAGATCGGCAGCCGGGGTATGTTGCCCGACAGGACCCTCGTGCTTCGGTTAGATACCAAAGAGGCCGCAAGCCGAGCCGCCACGCGCGACCAGAACCAGCCTGACCGCATTCAGGGCCGCACGGAGATATTCCACTCCGACGTCGATGTTGCCTTTGTAAGCTTTGCCGAGCGCGAACCGCGCGTGCGGTTGGTCGACGCCTCGGGTACAGCTGACGACGTCACCGCGCGGCTTTTGTCCGAAATCAGCGACTTGCTGGAGTCTGCATGAACGATTATGCCGGACATGATAAGGCGTGGCGGCAATTTTCGACCGCCTGCGACAGTGGCAAGATTCACCATGGCTGGATATTGGCTGGACCGCGCGGTATCGGCAAAGCTGCCTTCGCGTTGCGGGCGGCGGCAATGCTGGTCGATCCCGAAAATGCCTATGCCAGCATGATTGCGCGAGGATCGCATCCGGACATCTTGTCCCTGAAACGCCTGCCAAAGGAAGCGCTGAAGGATGATGAGGACATTGATGATGTCACCGAATTCAAGCGCAGCATCACCGTTGATCAAATCCGCGGGCTTCAGCAGTCACTGACCACGCGGCCAGGTTTAAGCAACCGGCGGGCGATCATCATCGATGCAGCGGACGACCTGGAGCGCGGTGGGGCAAACGCATTGCTGAAGTCGCTAGAGGAGCCGCCGGTCGGCACCTTCTTCTTCCTAGTCAGCCATGCCAGCGACAGACTGCTACCCACCATCCGTTCACGCTGCCAGATTTTGCGGTTTGAGACTTTGTCGGACGCAGACATGACCAATGTATTGCAACGCGCCGCGCCAGAGGTCAGTGCAGCCGAGCTTCAAGCGCTTATCCGCTTGGGCAATGGCACTCCGGGCCAAGCGCTGGATTTCCTTGGGCTTGATCTAAAAGAAATCGAAGACGCCATGACGTCAATTTTGCGCACCGGCGATCGCGACAACGCACTTCGGAGTGTCTTGGCGGATCGACTTGCGTTGAAAGCGGCGCAGCCGCGCTACGAGGCGTTTTTGCGCCGCGCGCCGTCCTTGATCGCCGAATATACCCGCACGCTGGATGCCACACAGGTAAGCGCTGGCGTTGCCGCTTGGGAGGCCGCGAGCGGGCTTGCCGGACGCGCCATCGCCTTAAGTCTGGATAAACAAAGCGTCGTGTTTCAAATGGGAAGCTTGCTGGCATCGGTTCAAGCGCATAAAGCGCGCACATAACCCCTATTCAAGAGTATTCATGTCCGAACCTTTCTACATTACAACTGCCATCGCTTATCCCAACGGGAAGCCGCATATCGGCCATGCTTATGAGGCGATTGCCACCGACGCGATTGCGCGGTTTCAGCGCCTGAATGGCCGCGAAGTGTGCTTCGTGACGGGAACTGACGAACATGGCCTGAAAATGGACCAGACAGCGCGGGGCTTGGGCAAGGCAACACGCGATCTTGCAGATGAAATGTCTTCCTATTTCAAACAGATGTGCGAAACACTTGATATTTCCGCAGATCATTTTTGTCGCACGACCGCCGAAAATCATCACAAGGCGAGCCAAGCCATCTGGAAACGGCTTGAGGCGAGTGGTGATCTATATCTGGACCGCTACGAAGGCTGGTACTCCGTCCGCGACGAAGCATATTATGACGAAAGCGAACTGACCGATGGGGAGGGGGGGCAGAAGCTCTCACCCCAAAGTACGCCAGTTGAGTGGACGGTGGAAGAAAGCTGGTTTTTCCGGCTGTCCAAATATGAAGAGCCATTGCTGGAATATTATGCTGCAAACCCGGACTTTATCCGCCCGGAGAGCCGCAAGAACGAGACCGTTAAGTTCGTTGAAGGCGGATTGAAAGACTTGTCTGTATCGCGCACCAGCTTTGACTGGGGCGTGAAGGTTCCCGGCAGCGAGAACCATGTCATGTATGTCTGGCTCGACGCGCTGACGACCTACATCTCCGCGATTGGTTTTCCCGACGACACCGAGGAATGGCGCAAATTCTGGCCAGCCAGTGTCCATATTATTGGCAAAGACATTGTCCGGTTTCATACCGTATACTGGCCGGCATTCCTGATGTCCGCTGGCTTGCCCTTGCCAAAAATGGTGTTTGGCCACGGTTTCCTGCTGTCACGTGGTGAGAAGATGTCGAAGTCACTGGGCAATGTGGTTGACCCGATGGAGTTGGCCGATTTGTTTGGCGTCGATGCCTTGCGCTATTTCCTACTTCGCGAAGTCAGCTTTGGACAGGACGGCAGCTACAGCCCCGAAGCCATTGTAACGCGTGTGAACGCGGACTTGGCCAACAGTTTTGGCAACCTGGCACAGCGCACATTGTCGCTGATCTTCAAAAATTGCGAAGGCTATCTTCCCGCCATTCGCGGCCATCACGAAGATGACAATGCCTTGATGCAACTGGTGGGCAATGCTGTTTCCAAGCAAATTCCGGCGCATTTCGAAGACCTCGCAATGTCGCAGGCTTTGGAAGCATGGATGCAGGCCGTATTTGCTTGCAATGCCTATGTTGACGTGCAGGCACCTTGGGCGCTGAAAAAGACCGATCCCGAGCGGATGGAGACGGTGTTGGCAACGTTGTTCATTTGCATCGCCCAGTTGGCAATTGCCGCCCTACCGATTATTCCGGGCTCAGCGACCAAGCTACTCGATCAAATGGGCGTGCCAGCAGACGTGCGCAACTTCGCTGAAGCCGGATCGCATTGGTATTCGCCATTGGCCGAGAGCGGATTCCAGATTGCCCAGCCAGTAGGCCTGTTTCCGCGGCTTGAATTGCCAGCGGAGGAGGGGGCTGACGCCTGATGTTCGTCGATTCTCACTGCCATTTAAATTACAAGGGCTTGGTAGAACAGCAGGCAGAAGTGCTATCGCGAGCGCGGGAAAGTGGCGTGTCGGCCATGCTCAACATCTCCACGCGGGAACGCGAATGGGATGAAGTTATTGGTTTGGCCGAACAGGAAACAGACGTGTGGGCGTCGGTAGGCATTCACCCGCATGAGGCTGACCAGCATGTCGGCATGGACTGCGCAAAGCTTGTCCAAAAGTCAGGTCATCCACGCGTTGTCGCCATCGGTGAAACGGGTCTCGATTATTATTACGACAAGAGCGACCGCGCGCAGCAGTGCCTCAGTTTTCGCGAGCATATCAAGGCGTCACGCCAAACGGGCCTGCCGATCATAATCCACACGCGCGATGCTGAAGCGGATACAGCAACCATATTGACCGAAGAAATGCGGGAAGGTGCGTTCACCGGCGTTATTCATTGCTTTACTGCGAGCGCAGAATTTGCGCGTATTGCCTTGGACTTAGGCCTATACATTTCGCTTTCCGGCATCGTGACGTTTAAGAACGCCAAGGATATTCAGGATGTAGCCAAATGGCTGCCAGCGGATCGTTTGCTTGTAGAAACCGATGCACCATTTTTGGCTCCAATTCCACATCGCGGCAGAACTGGTGAGCCAGCCTTTGTGGCTGACACCGCACGATTTGTGGCGCAATTACGCGATGTGTCAGCTGAAACCTTAGCGCAGCAAACTTCAGACAATTTCTACAATCTGTTTTTGAAGGCCAAACGATGAACATCATGGAGGATGGCCCGTCGCTCATCTGGGGTGTTGTGTGCGTCGTGTTGCTCATCAGTTCATTGGCTGCGCGTCGGTTGCCATTGGGCTATGTCGCGAAGGCTGGACTGGCGTGGATTGCCATTTTCGCGGCTTTGTTCGCAATTTTTAGTTTCCGGTTTGAATTCATGAGCATTTGGGAACGCGTTAAAGCCGACATTTCGGGCGCCGCTGGGCAAAGTATCAGCGGCGAAGCCATAGAATTGCGCCGTCAGGATGATGGCCATTATTGGCTTCAGGTGAACATAAACGGCAAGCCTGTGCGCTTCATGATCGACAGCGGCGCGACCATCACTGCGATCAATGCGACCACTGCAAACGAGACTGGCGTTGAAGTTGACGCCAACGGTTATCCGGTCATACTTGGCACGGCAAACGGCCGGGTCACGGCCAAGCGCGGTATCGTGCGATCATTGGCGGTTGGACCGCACCGTATTCAGGACCATCAAGTCGTTGTGTCGGAGAATTTTGGCGACACCAACGTACTGGGTATGAACTTTCTCGACAGTATGCAAAGTTGGAGGGTCGAAGCCAATATCATGGTGCTCCAACCGTGATTAGCCAAGTGGCATATAAGGGCCACCCGCAACTCATAACGAACATTACTTAACATAATATATATTATCGAACTTATTGATATGACTGAACCTATGGACGCAGACATCACCTCCCTCACGCAGATTATGGCGCAGTTACGGGATCCACAAACCGGTTGTCCGTGGGATGTTGAGCAAAATTTTGCGACGATCGCGCCGTATACAATTGAGGAAGCCTATGAGGTCGCCGATGCGATTGAGCGGAATGATCTGGATGGGTTAAAAGACGAGCTTGGTGACCTGCTGCTTCAGGTCATATTTCATAGCCAAATGGCGTCTGAGCTTGGCGCGTTCAATTTGCAGGACGTCGTTGATGGCATTTGCGGCAAAATGGTCCGCCGCCATCCGCATGTGTTTGGCGACACAGACGTCGCGGGCAAACACGTACCGGAAAATTGGGAGACGATTAAAGCCGCCGAGCGCAGCGGGAAAGAGGACCCCAGCGCCTTGGCTGGCGTGGCCCTCGCTCTTCCCGCTTTACTACGTGCGCAGAAAATTCAGAAACGCGCAGCGCGGACTGGCTTTGATTGGCCGGATAAATCTGGCGCGCGTGAAAAGATAATTGAGGAATTACAAGAAGTTGAAGATGCAACTTCAGCGGAACATATTACGGAAGAGATCGGTGATTTGCTATTCGCAGTCGTCAACTTCGCAAGGTTTCACAGGGTTGAGGCGGAACATGCCTTGAAGGCAGCCAGTGCAAAATTCGAACGACGTTTTCGTGACATGGAAGCGTCGGCGGGGAATGCATTTGCCGCCCTATCTCTCGAGGCGAAAGAGGAACTTTGGCAGCAGGCAAAGTCAAAAGAGACACAATAAATGCTGGCCTAAACGTCGGCTTGTCCGAACTGCTTTTCGAACTGCCCCCACAATTGACGGCTTAACGATACATCTACCGACACAATATCGCCGTCGACATATTTCCCGCTAACCGCCCCTCGCCCGTGCAACCACGCCAAGGCGGCGCCGTCATCGGCCCGTAACTTTACGGTCCGCAAATCGTTGCCTTTGGCAATAAGCGCAGATAGATGTGCTTTGAATGCATCAATTCCCTCGCCTGTCTCAGCAGAGATCATCAGGATATTGTCATCACGGGCAGCGATGCCAGACAATTCTTCCCGACGTTCATCACTTAAGAGGTCAAGCTTGTTCCAAATCTCAACCATCTGTGGCTGATTTCCAGCTTCCTCATCGTCAACGACACCAAGGTCTCGCAAAATCTGCAGAACATCCTCGCGCTGCGCATCGCTTTCGGGGTGCGAAATGTCGCGCACATGAACGATGATATCCGCAGAAATTACCTCTTCCAACGTTGCGCGAAAGGCCGCAATCAACTGCGTTGGAAGGTCGGACACAAAACCCACTGTGTCAGACAATATCGCCTTTTCTACACCCGGAAGCGTAATTTGCCGCATCGTTGGGTCCAATGTAGCGAACAGCATGTCTTCGGCCAGCACGGTCGCGCGCGTGAGTCTGTTGAACAAGGTCGATTTACCGGCGTTCGTATACCCCACCAAAGCAATGACTGGCCATGGCGCGCGTTTACGGCGGGCACGATGTAGCGACCGTGTTCTTTTGACTTCTTCCAATTCACGCCGTAATCGCGCCATCCGATCACGGATCATACGGCGGTCGGCCTCAATCTGCGTTTCACCAGGCCCACCCAAAAAGCCGAAACCACCGCGCTGCCGTTCCAGGTGAGTCCAACTCCGTACCAGGCGGCCAGCTTGATAATCCAAATGCGCCAGCTCAACCTGCAAGCGCCCTTCGGCCGTGGCAGCGCGTTCACCGAAAATCTCCAGAATTAGGCCAGTGCGGTCTATAGTCTTGAGCCCGGTGCGCTCTTCCAGATTGCGTTGCTGAATTGCCGTTAGTGACGCGTCAACGATCAGGAGGTCTGCCTCGAGTTCACGGCCCATTTCGGCAATTTCTTCAACCTGTCCACCGCCAAGCAACGTCACCGCGCGTGGCGAACGCACACGATAATGCTTTTTGCGGACAACATTTAGGCCAATGGCAAGCGCAAGCCCCTCGGCTTCAGCTAGGCGTGCCTCTGGACCCACAGAAGCCCTACCCGGCAGCTCGGGATAAATGACTAGGGCGCGCGCGCCGCGCGCGAACTCGTCAGTTTCGCTGCGTTCAAACCCGCTCAAATATCGCTCTCGTCGACACCCTGATTATATTCCGCGAGGTTAACGGGATGTGCTGGCTGGATCGTGGATATGGCATGCTTATATACAAGCTGCGTCGTGCCATCGCGTTCCAGCATGACCGAAAAAAGATCATACGCAACGATTGCGCCTTGAAGCATGACTCCATTGACCAAGAAGGTCGTCACCGCTTCATTTTTGTCGCACATGGCGTGCAAGAACACATCTTGCAACATGCCTGCGCGGTGCGTCGTGCGCGACATCATATCGTCAAACAATGCCCTGTCCGGTGAAGTGGATGGCATGATGGTCGAGATTGAGTGCTTGTAAACGAGCTGAGACATGCCGTCGCGGCGCAAAAGCACCGAAAAATTGTCAAACCAGGTTACAACGCCCTGCAGTTTCACACCTTTAACCAAAAACATGGTCACTGGGGTCTTCGATTTTCTGAGGGAGTTCAGAAAGAGGTCTTGAAGTCCGTTATTCTTTTCAGTCATTGTGCTTATCCGTTTATTTTTATTGTTAAGCTTAGTCCGGCTGAACGCCCATCAATCAGCCAGATAACACAGCAATATTACTGTTACACGAATGTCATCAACTTCGCAATTGAGGTTACGATTCCCCCTCATCGCCAGAATCCAGTGCGTTCTTGCGCACCGTAATGCCAAGCAACTTCAACTTTCGATGCAGCGCAGAACGCTCCATTCCCACAAAAGCTGCGGTTTTTGATATATTGCCGGAAAAGCGCTTAATCTGTACCCGCAAATATTCGCGCTCAAATGCTTCGCGAGCCTCACGCAGTGGCGCGCCCATCAACGACGTTACATTATGCTCTGCACCTTCATAGCTATTGATGATTTCTGAAGGCAACATGTCGGCCTCAATCGTGGCAATGCCATCAGCGGGCGCCAATATGATCGTGCGTTCGATAATGTTGCGCAACTGGCGCACATTGCCAGGCCACTCGCATGCCTGAAGCGCGGCCATGGCGTCATCCGAGAAGATAGGCGGCGAAATGCGGTGCTCGGATGCAAAGCGCGCTGCGTAATGGTTGACGAGATCAGGAATGTCTTCGCGTCGTCCGGATAAGGGGGGAATTTCTACGGGCACAACGTTTAGCCTGTAGAAAAGATCTTCGCGGAACCGCCCTTCGGAAATTTCGACGGCCAGATCGCGCGCCGTTGCCGATACAAAGCGAACATCAACGCGTATCTGCCGATCGCCGCCAACCCGCACAAAGCTTTGGTCAGTGAGCACGCGCAAAATCTTGCCTTGCGTCGTACGCGGCATATCGGCGACTTCATCAAGAAACAACGTCCCGCCGTGCGCCTTTTCCAACATGCCAGCCTGAACCAGTCGGCCATCCTCTTCAATACCAAACAGCTCTTCGTCAAACCGCTCAGGAGACAGGCGCGCGGCGCTGACCGATACAAAGGCCGAACTTGCCCGTGGGCTCCAGCTATGGAGCAAGCGTGCCGCAACCTCTTTGCCGACGCCTGCAGGGCCTGTGATGAGCATTCGGCTGCCTGTGCCCGCCACCTTCTTCAGCGTTGCCCGAACTGCGTTGATCGAAGCAGAGGACCCGGTTAGCTCTTCCGAATGCCCAACCCGAGCCTTTAGTGCAGCGTTTTCTGCGCGAAGGCGCTCGGTCTCGGTCGCCTTTGACACAAGATGCAACAATTTGCTGGCTTCGAATGGCTTTTCAATAAAGTCGGCGGCACCTTGGCCAATCGCGGCAACTGCGGTGTCGATATTGCCATGGCCCGAGAACACAATGACCGGGATTTGGGGATCGCGGATTTTGATGGCACGCAACAATTCGATGCCGTCCATCGACGAACCACGCAGCCAGACGTCCAACAATATGAGAGAGGGTAACCGCGCATCTAACGCGGCCAAAGCCTCGTCGGCCGAGGCCGCTGTTCTGGTGCCATATCCTTCGTCTTCCAAAACGCCCGAGACCAAGTCGCGGATGTCTTGTTCGTCGTCTACGATCAGTATGTCGAGTGCCATAATCAGCCCATAACCTCATCTGAATTGGAAGGAACCGGAGAAGATTTCACTTTCCCGACCTTCGATGCCACAAATTCGGGATTGAATTTCAACGTCACAACCGCGCCCTCTGGGTCGTTGTCGAACAGTGAGATTTCCCCAAAATGCTCTTCAATAATCTTTTTCACGATCGCGAGGCCAAGGCCTGACCCCGTCGCGCGATTAGTGATATAGGGTTCCATGATGCGTTTTCTGTCTGATGGAAGGCCAACACCGTTATCCGCTATCCGGATGACCAATGCTTTCTCTTGCATTAAAAGGTCAACGGATACCTCCCCCTCGAGTGGTCCCAATATTCTTTTTTCTTCAATGGACTCAACGGCATTCTTAAGAATATTTGTGATCGCCTGCCCCAACTGCCGTCGGTCTGAAATGAGCGAGGGTAACGTGCCATGCTGCTTGTACGTGAATGTGATGTCAGGGTGCGCTACTTCAAACAGAAATACTGCATGGCCAACAATGTCGTGAACATTCTCGGGGCGGAACAAAGGCTTTGGCATTCGTGCGAAGGACGAAAATTCATCGACGATATTCCGCAGATCGCCAACTTGACGCACGATTGTACTGGTCAATTGTTCAAAAATCGCCTGATCCTGTGGAATGTTCTTTCCGAACCGTCGCTGCAGACGTTCCGCCGCCAACTGGATTGGTGTCAGCGGGTTTTTGATTTCATGGGCAATACGCCGCGCAACATCGGACCATGCCGCGCGACGTTGGTCAGCGAGTTGCTGGCTTATATCCTCAAACGTCACAACACTTCCCTGCTCTCGCGGTGATACCGTTACAGCGACGGTGAGTGGCTCTGGACCATCACCCAACTGGACCACTCCACGCGGGCTTTCGCTCGCTAAGGCGGCCAGCTCTGGTGCCACCAAGTCGAACTTCTGACCGACAATTGTATCCATCTTGTTCTTTAAAAGCTTTTCAGCCGTCGAGTTTGCCAATTGAACCACGCCACTGCCATCGACAGAAACCACGCCGGCAGAAACAGATTCTAACACCGCCTCAATAAACAAACGTCGCTCGCCAAGCTGATGATTGGTTGCGAGCAAAACGCCTGTCTGTTCCTGCAGACGTTCGGTCATGCGATTGAACGATTGTGACAGAAATCCGACCTCATCGTCGCGATATTGATCGGCACTTACTCGCGCTGACAGGTCGCCATCGGCAATCTTCTGCGCGGCGTCGACAAGGTTGTTCACTGGCCGCACAAGACGGTCAGCCACGCGTAATGCAATCCATAAGGTGATCCCAATAATCATCAGCGACACAAAATAGAGCGCCAGATTGAACTGGATCTGCAGTGCCCGCGACCGCGCGACCATTTTGTCGTAATCCTGAAGTACCGTTTGCGCTTTCTCGCCAAGCGCAAAGGAAGGTACAGATAATGCACGGCTCGTGTATAAATAGCTTCGCGGTGCATCGAACAACACCGTAACCGCTTCAATCCTGTCCGCCCGGTTGGCGATAACCATCCCCTCACCTGCGTTCAGCTTTTTTAAGATATCGGCGGCTATCCAGTCCTGCTTGCGACCATCATTTTCGGTTGCGACTGCTTCTGTGCGTTGAATACCGTCAGCGCCGACGGAGACGATTGCGGATTCGCTTAAACGGCGGCGAAACACCTGCTCAAGATAATAGCTTAAGAAAGCGGGATCATCTGCGCTGGTCTGGCTAAGCGCATTCCGGAAATCGCCAGCCATCGTTACCGTTTCATCACCAACATCCTTGGCATTTACCTCATAATAGCCCTTGGCCAGTTCGCCTGCATTTTCCAGCATTCCACGCGCCGAGCCCGAAAACCAAAACTGGACACCGCTTTGGAACAGCAATGAAGCAAAGATGACAAGGAGGACCGTTGGAACTGCGGTAATGGCGGAGAAAATCGCGACCAGGCGGACATGCAACAGTTGCTTACTACCGATATTGCTGTTTTCTGCCCGTTTGAGGGCGACACGGCGGCCGAATAAAACCAGGAGCAATGTCGCGGGCAACAAGTTGCTGACGAGCATTGTCGCCGAGGCGGCAGGCGCCAGAGGCTCGGATTGCGGTCCCTGTCCGACCAAAAGCATAGCCGTAATCACGCCGGCGACAATCAGCATTACTGCACTGGCAATTTCCAGAAATTTGATTGACTGGCTGTTGCCCAGCAAATGGGCCATCCATTCAAATAGGCGTCGGACGACTGAAGGTGTTGAAGATTCCTCCGATAATCCGATTGTTGCCATAAAGACACTGTGGCAGTCCTTGCGTTGCCTGAAAAGCACAAAATGGTATTTTCCAAGCCACGTGTCGCGTTAAGTCTTCAATCTAACGCCCACCTGAAGGACCGATACCATAATCAGTCAGTTTTTTGCGCAAGGTATTGCGGTTTATGCCAAGCAACGAGGCAGCTTTTAACTGATTGCCGTGAACTTGTTTCATGACATGTTGAAGCAACGGAATTTCGAACTGCGCCAATGCGCGTGGATAAAGTTTCTCGCGAAGTGCTCCGCGTTGCCGTTGATCGCGCAGGAACTGCGCTACTGCTGCTTCGAAACTTGCGCCTTGAATTGGCGGTTCGGCGTCCTGAGCGGGTTCAACAAATTGCATAATCGTCGCTTCAGTGATTGTGTCTTCGCGACACAGCAAAGCGAGGCGGTAGATCAGATTTTTCAATTCCCGAATGTTGCCGCGCCATGGCATCGCCATCAAATGGCTAACAGCGTTATCGTCGATTTTTCGAATGGGTAGTCCGTCCTTCGCTGCCATGATCAGGAAGTGTTGAGCCAGCAGGCCGATGTCTTCGGTCCTGTCGCGTAACGGGGGCATTTCTATCGGCACAACATTTAAACGATAGAACAAATCTTCACGGAACCCGCCCTTTTCAATCAAGGATGGCAAATTCTGGTTCGTTGCGGCGACGATGCGAACGTCCAGCCGAATGCTTGCCTTTCCACCAATCCGGCTGATCACGCCGCTCTGCAAGGCTCTTAGCAGTCGCGTTTGCGCGTGCATTGGCATGTCGCCAATTTCATCAAGAAACAATGTGCCGCCCTGCGCTTGCTCGAACCGGCCAATCGATTGGCCAACGGCGCCGGTAAACGCCCCTTTCTCGTGACCGAAAAGCTCGGCCTCGATCAACTCGCTCGGGATGGCAGCCATGTTGACGGCGACGAAAGGCCCCGTTTTGCGGTGACCAAGATTATGGATGGCTTCGGCCACCAATTCTTTTCCGGTGCCGCTTTCGCCAGAAATCAGGACTGACAAATCGTTACGCAAAAGCCGCGCAACCATGCGATAAACATCCTGCATTGCGGCGCTTCGCCCGATCATCGGCAGATTGGCTTCTGTCAGCGATTCAAACGGGTCTTCAGCAGTTGAACGGCGTTTTTCGATGCCCTGCTTTACAGCCAGAACGAGGTCGTTCAGGTCAAAAGGCTTGGGAAAATATTCAAACGCATCAATTTCGCTGGCCCGCACGGCGGTCTCAAGTGTATTTTGCGCGGACATTATAATGACCGGCATGCCGGGCGATTTTTCCATCGCATCCTTTAAGGTCGCAAGGCCATCGCTGTCCTTCAACATGACATCCGTGAGCATCAAGTCGAAATGACCGTTCGCCAGGACTGTGTCACGGGCGGCCACGGAATCGCACAACTGCGTTTCAATATTCTCCGCTTGAAGCGCTGCGCTTACCACCAGCCCAATAGATGCGTCATCTTCAACAATGAGTACCCGTGGCGGTTTCATGCAGTAGTTTTCCATGATGCGACCGGCAACAACAGCCGGAAAGTCGTCTGCCCCTGCACCGCGTCGCGTTCGAATATTACGCGGCTGTTCATTTGCTGCACCAACTTGCGCACAATAGCGAGGCCAAGGCCCTGCCCTTCGCGTTTCGTAGTCACAAAAGGCGAAAATAACTCATCGACAATATGTTCGGGCACGCCGGGTCCATTATCCGATATAGCGATCTCGACCGGGAGCTTAATCGAACGCCTGTCCATGTCAGCATCCCTTAGAGCCCCGCTCATGATATATCTGGTCGAAATGCCTATCACGCCATCGAGACGGCCCTGAAGCGCGTCTGTGGCGTTTTGAAGCAGATTAATGAGCACTTGAACCATCCCGTCCGGGTCAATGAGAACGTCTGGCAACGATGGATCGTAATTAATTGAAATTTCTGGCATCGCGCGATTCGCGGCACGCAGCGAACGGATGGCCCGTTCAATAAGCAAATGGATATTGGCCGGTGCGAGTTCTGCCGGTTCGGATCGCCCCAGCTTTTGCATCTGGTCAAGCAGCCGTGCGATCCGGTCAACTTCGGTCACAATTAAATCGGTCAAAGCGACGTGTTTCTCGTCCACTTGACGGGCAAGCAATTGTGCTGCGCCCTTAATGCCCGCTAGCGGGTTCTTGATTTCGTGGCCAAGAATGGCTGGTGCCCCCATAGCCTGTTGCTGACCGCTGTCGCGTTGGTCACCAATATGCTCACGACCCCCGTTGCGTGGCGATATGATAGCGATTCTCCAATCCGGGGCCTTGGACACGGCCGAGAGGTTTATGTCGACTGTAATGACGCCGTAGGGGGTTTTAAGCTCCATATCCTGCGCGGAGATGTCACTGTCAGGTGACAACAAAGCCGCATTCATCCGCTCGCTTTCAAAAACAAGGGTTTCGTCTACGCGTCGCCCCTCCAGCCGCCGACGGCTTCGCCCGAAAAACGCCTCACTAGCGTCATTGGCATAATCAATAATGTGATCCGGAGAAATCAGCAGCACCGGAACTGATATGCTCGCCAGCATCAGGCTATAATCAGGTCGATGCAAGGATTGTGACATCAGTCAGGCTGCCGTTTTAGTTAGGAATGGCTCGTAAAATCGCATCAACTCCTCGATCACGACCTTTGGGTCATCGATGCGGTTCATAAAATTTCTGAACTCGGCCGACCCATTAAGGCCCTTGGTATACCAACCGACATGCTTGCGTGCGATGCGCACCCCCACTTCGCTGCCATAATGGTCAAGCATCGCGCGGTAATGGTCCATGATCAGGTGGAACTGCGCGTCGATATTCGGGTCGTCGATGGTCTGGCCAGTGCGGAACCAATGCATCATTTGCCCAAGCAACCATGGCTTTCCATAAGCGCCGCGGCCAACCATGACGCCATCGGCGCCACTTTGAGTCAACGCCATCTGCGCATCTTCGATTGTGCAAATGTCGCCGTTCACAATGACGGGCAACGACACTGCGTCCTTGACCTTACGCACAAAAGCCCAGTCAGCCGAACCTTTATACATCTGATTACGGGTGCGGCCATGGACGGTGATCATCTTGGCGCCTAAATCCTCGGCAATGCGCGCAAGTTCAGGCGCATTCAAGCTGCCATGGTCCCAGCCCATTCGCATCTTGACGGTCACTGGAACGGATACTGCCTTTACCGTTGCCTCAATAAGGCTGGCCGCTAGCGGCAGGTCTCGCATCAGTGCTGAACCAGCGTCACCGTTCACCACTTTTTTCACCGGACAACCCATGTTGATGTCGATAATCGCCGCTCCACGTTCTTCGTTCAGCTTTGCCGCCTCGCCCATTTCATAGGGCGTACAGCCCGCGAGTTGCATTGAAACAGGCTCTTCAATCACGTCCCATTCACATTTCTGAATGCTTTGCCGTGTCTCACGGATCATGGCTTGGCTTGCGATCATCTCGGTGACGTTCAAGCCAGAACCAAATTGGCGGACGATCTTGCGAAACGGCATATCAGTGACGCCCGTCATCGGCGCAAGAATGACGGGGCAATCGATTTTAATGTTGCCGATATGGATTGGATTAAGTTGCATCTTCAAACACTGCCTAAAATTTAGGCAGGCCGTTACCCGCTTTCAGCTTGGCGGGCAAGTCTGCTGTCGCTAGAGCGCGCAAATGGCATCTCGTCCACACACCGTTGCTTTAATCGTCGCCGCAGGCTCCGGCAGCCGTGCTGGCGGCGAGGAGCCAAAGCAATTTCGTATGGTACGCGGCAAGCCAATGATATGGCACAGCTTCGCAGCATTGGCAGATCATCACGCCATCGATCAGGTCTATGTCGCGATTGGCGCCGGACAAGAAGTCAAGGCCGCCGAAACGCTTGCGGGTTTGAAAAAACCGATCTTCGTCGAGGGCGGAGCAACACGGCGGGAGAGCGTGCATTTGGGGCTTCAGGCGATTGCGGCGAATGGCGCGGTCGATCAGGTCCTAATCCACGATGCGGCACGACCATTCCTTCCAGCAAAGGTCATTGACGACTTGCTCGAAGCGCTGATGATCGCGCCTGGCGCTGTCCCTGCCCTGCCCGTTGTCGACAGCCTGTCACGTGGCAACGACAATCTGTCCGAAACTGTGGAGCGCGAAAATCTATGGCGCATCCAAACGCCGCAGGCATTTGCGTTTCGCGCAATATACGCGGCGCACCAATCGTGGGAGGGCGATGAACCAAGTGATGATGCGCGGATGCTGATGGCACAGGGCAACGAAGTGCGTATCGTTCCCGGCGCGGAGGCACTCAATAAATTTACGTTCTCAAGCGATTTTTCAGGAAACAACATGCCGTCATTCAGATGCGGAAACGGTTTTGACGTCCACCGCCTAGTTTCAAATGCCGAATTGTGGCTGTGCGGTGTGCAGATACCGCATGACAAGGGCTTGGATGGCCACAGCGATGCCGATGTCGCCATGCACGCACTTACTGATGCCATATTGGGTGCGATAGCCAACGGAGACATTGGCGATCATTTCCCCCCAAGCGATCCGCAATGGCGTGGTGCATCGTCCGATCAATTCCTTGCACACGCGATGAAGCTAGCGCGTGAAAACGGCTTCGAACTGTCAAATGCGGATGTCACCATTATCTGCGAACAGCCCAAAGTTGGTCCCTTTAGGGGACAGATGCGCACGCGGTTGGCGGAAATAATGGCTGTTGATGTGGACCGGATCTCGGTAAAGGCGACAACGACCGAAATGCTTGGTTTTACTGGACGGGGTGAAGGCATCGCTGCGCAAGCCACCGCAACATTTGAGAAAATCTGAATATGGACACAGTCTTACCATCCGAGATTGCCGATCTGGCTGCGCGCGTTGTTGCCGAAAACAGGGCGGCGGGCCGAATTGTCGCGATTGCAGAGAGTTGCACGGGCGGGCTGGTTGCGGCCGCTATCACCGAAGTTCCGGGTAGCAGCGCGGTGCTTGGCTATGGGTATGTTACCTACAGCAACGAAGCAAAAATGAAGATGCTTGGCGTGAATGAGGATATCATCGACACGTTTGGTGCGGTGTCGGTCGCGGTCGCGTGGGCTATGGCGCAAGGTGCATTGAAAAAAAGCGGTGCTGATGTGGCTGTCGCCATAAGCGGTGTTGCCGGCCCTGACGGCGGCAGCGCCAACAAACCCGTGGGGACTGTGGTGTTTGCAGTAGCCTTAAAGGGTCAAAACCCCGAGGATGTGGTTGGAGATCGCAAATCATTTGGTTCCGACAAAAGCCGCGCAGACATCCGCGCCTATGCAACGCTTCATGCGTTGGAACTGTTGCTCCCGCCCACGCCATAAAGCGCATCGGCACGTTCAATAAAAGCAGTCGTCATTTTACGAAGAGCGGAATCGAAAAACTGACCGGCCAGCGCTTCGAACACGCGGTTGCGGAAAGAAAAATCGACGGTGAAGTCAACGATTGATCCGCCGCCTTCGACCTCTTCAAACGTCCAGGCATTGTGCAAATGCTTCATCGGGCCATCAAGATAATCGACAATAATCGATGTCTTCGGTGTCTTGACCACACGGCTGCTGAAGGTTTCCCGAAGCGATTTGAACCCGACGATCATATCCGCCAGCATTTCGCCGTCCTCATCCTTACGAATGCGAATGGCGCTAACCCAAGGGAGGAATTCGGGATAGCGACTGACATCCGCCACCAAATCATACATCTGTTCCGCGCTATGCGGCAGGCTGCGGCGTTCGTGATGGTGCGGCATATGTGTCTTGAATCCTAGCGCACCTTGGCGAGTTGTGCCGCCCGTGCATCGCGCATCTTCGCGAAGTCATCACCCGCATGATAGCTTGATCGCGTCAGCGGGCTTGCCGCTACCAACAAGAATCCCTTGGCGCGTGCAATGGCTGCATATGCGTCAAAGGCGCTTGGCGTCACAAAATCCATGACCTTGGCATGCTTGGGCGTAGGCTGAAGATATTGGCCCATCGTTAGAAAATCAATGTCCGCGCTGCGCATGTCGTCCATGACCTGATGTACCTCCATGCGTTCTTCACCGAGCCCAAGCATCACGCCAGACTTAGTAAAAATCGACGGGTCATGCCGTTTCACTGTCTCCAGCAAGCGCAGCGAGGCGTAATACCGCGCGCCGGGCCGAATGGTCGGGTAGAGACGGGGCACGGTTTCGAGATTGTGGTTGTATACATCGGGACGAGCGGTGACGATCGCCTCAATCGCGGCCTGCGCCTTATTACGGAAATCTGGAGTCAAAATCTCGATTGTGGTGTTAGGCGTGTTGCGACGCAGCGCTTCAATGACTTTAACAAACTGGCTCGCGCCGCCGTCTGGCAGGTCATCACGATCCACAGATGTAATAACGATATGTTCAAGGCCCATCTTGGCCGCAGCAATCGCGACATGCTCGGGCTCAAGCGGATCAACGGCGCGGGGCATGCCCGTTTTCACGTTGCAAAAGGCACAGGCTCTGGTGCAGACGTCGCCCAGGATCATCACGGTGGCGTGCTTCTTGGTCCAGCACTCGCCAATATTCGGGCAAGCAGCCTCTTCACACACCGTGTTTAAATTGAGATCGCGCATCAATCGGCGAGTCTCGTTAAATCCAGCCCCAGTCGGCGCTTTTACCCTGATCCAGTCAGGTTTGCGTTCTCTGGCCGGACGGTCGGGCATGTTTATCGGTGCGTTCATCATGCCCGAATAGACGTGGAGCGCCATCTTGCCAACTGCAACTTGCCTGCTATGGGTTGCAAAATCCGCAAAGGGGCCAAGATGATCGCAGATACCCTCACTTCGCCGGTGATCCTGTTTTTTGTACTTGGTTTTATTGCCGCAGCGCTGAAATCCGACCTAAGCATTCCCGAGGCCTTTGCCAAAGCGATGTCCATCTATTTGATGGCGGCTATCGGTTTAAAGGGTGGCGTAGAAGTATCCAAAAGCGGCATTACGCCTGAAATCATTATTGCTGCTGCCGCTGGCCTCGCATTAAGCTTTCTGTTGCCGGTCATTGCATTCGCACTGCTTCGCGGTGTCGGCAAATTGTCGAAAGTAGATGCTGGTGCGGTCGCAGCGCATTATGGGTCCGTAAGCGTTGTGACCTTTGTAACGGCAATTGAGTTGCTGACGGCCGAAGGTCTTAGTCCTGCAGGGTATATGGTTGCGGTTCTGGCTCTTATGGAAACGCCTGCAATCATTACTGGCCTCATGCTGGCGCGCAGGGGCGAGACAGGTTCAACCGAAGGTAATTCCACGCCCTGGCACGAGGTGCTCACCAACGCGTCAGTGATGTTATTGGTTGGCAGCTTTATCATCGGAGCTATTGCAGGCAGCGACGGATTTGCAGCGGTTAAACCGCTGTTCGATACTGGCTTCCGCGGCGTATTATGCCTGTTTCTGCTCGATATGGGCCTGATTGCTGCTCGCCGACTAATGCAATCGCGTAAGATGACATTGCGCTTAGTGCTCATCGCCATTTTACTGCCCTTGATAAATGGCACGATTGGAACCGTAGTTGGCACCATCATTGGTCTTGATGTTGCTTCGGCAGCAGCGCTTGGCATTTTGGCGGCCAGTGCATCGTATATCGCGGTCCCCGCGGCAATGCGCCTTGCCCTTCCCCAAGCTGATCCCGGCATTTATCTCAGCATGTCACTCGGTGTAACCTTTCCTTTCAACATCATCTTCGGCATCAGCATTTTCGCTGCCCTTGCCCAAGCATTAGGATGACATATGGTTCAAACCGTCGCACGCAAACGTATTGAAATCTTGGTGGACACGCCGCTTGTGCCGCGTATCGTCAATCAGCTCAAGGCAGTGGATATTTCGGGGTGGAGCCTTATCCATGTCGACTCAGGCGGCGGACGTGCCGGTGAATGGCAACACGATGATGTTACTGGCGCCAGCGCAAAGACCATCGTCCTTGCCATCGCGTCCGACACAAAAACGGCTCAGTTAATCGACGCAATTGCACCCTTGTTGGATAGTTATGGAATGTTGCTGACTGTAGGCGACGTTCAAGTTGTGAGAGGGGAGCGTTTCTGATGCCCGAATTTGCTGTTTTGGTTGAAGGGTATCAACGGTTCAAATCGGACGCCTATGTCCGGCAAAAGGCGCGTTATGATGCCCTAGCAAGCGATGGGCAGTCTCCGCCAATCATGATCATTTCTTGCTGCGACAGCCGAGTCGATCCTGCAACGGTTTTTGATACCACCCCAGGTCAGGTTTTCGCCTTGCGCAATGTAGCCAATTTGGTTCCGCCATATGAAACGGGCGGTGGATTGCACGGGGTCTCGGCGGCTATCGAATTTGGCGTATTGGGGCTTGAGGTGCGTCACATCGTCGTTCTCGGTCATGCGCAGTGCGGCGGTATTAAAGCATCACTTGAGGGCGGCGACCTCGGCCACGCAGGATATAGCTTCATTGACGGTTGGGTGGATATTGTCCGCCCTGCTCGCGACAAGGTGCTTGCGTCTAGATCCCAAAACCCGCAACGCGATCTGGAGCTGGAGGCTATTCGCGTCAGCCTAGCCAATCTACGTAGTTTTCCCTTTATTGCGGCACGTGAACAATCGGGGCAGTTGAAACTGCACGGCGCCTATTTCGGTATCGCCGACGGTAATCTTTACGTTCTGAATGATGAGAACGACAGTTTTGAGGTACAATGAACGCGTTAAACAGCCTGCCCGCTTATTATGATGATCTTGAGTTAAGTTTTGAAGAAGCATGGGGTCTTGTTGGCGTTGGCCTAACCAATCGTCACAGCCCGGCGCATATGCCTACCGTCGGTACAGTGGACGCGTCGGGTACACCACAATTGCGGATCATGGTACTGCGGGATATATCGCGTGATGCGCGCACGATCCGGTTTCATACGGACTCGCGTTCGATTAAAGCAGATCAACTTCGGCAAAACCCCGCTACCAGCGTCCTAATCTATGATCATGCAGCGAAGATTCAAATCCGGCTGTCTGGAAAAACGCGTCTCACAGTTAGAGGAGACGTCGCCGATAATGCGTGGTCCACGTCTACGCCCTTTGCGCGGCGATGCTACATGGCGAAGGTTGCCCCCGGCACGCCTATTGCCGAACCGTCGTCGGGGTTGCCTGAATGGATACAGGGCAAGCAGCCGGAAGAGCCACAACTGACTGATTACCGGTCAAATTTTGCGGCTATGTTGGTGGAAATTGACGTCATCGAATGGCTATATTTGGCGAATGTTGGGCACAGGCGCGCGCGGTGGCGTTGGGATGCCGCGCAAAATTCATGGGCGGGTAGCTGGCTTGTCCCATAAGTCCGTACATTTTTCGAGATAGGCCTTAATCATGACTGCGTGCCGTCCAGCGGCGAGAGCGAGATCGATCTCCGCACGACTTTCAGCATTCATATAAGCAATATCAGGGCGGTTCAGGATGAGGTAGTTCGAAAGCGAACCGTCGCTTTTGCCAACCGCCTCGTGCCAAAAATGGACTCCAGATTGTGTCATTCCCTTTCCGCAAGCGGCATCATCTGCAGGCGGCTGACCGCGCCGAGCCAGAAATGCCGACAGTGCAAGCGTGTCGGGATTCTCCATGTCCCCCGTCGGATTATCCGCAAGCCTGCCATTTTTTCGCGCCTTGATGTCTCCCCGCGCAAAGGCCTTACGATCGTAAATCGTAATATCACCTCGGCCCCCTGCTCCATCACCCGAAAAACCATGGCTGTTCGTATGGAGCGCGATCACCGGATGGTCAGGTTTCAACATATTCACGAATGCTGCGGTAAAAACAGGGGTCTGGGCGTCAAAATTGCGGTTAGGGTCACAACTGGTCACGCGTGCAGATTTGACCCCGCACACCCCTGCCCCGGACTGGAGACGCGCGCTTCCGGTGCCGGAATTAACGGATATCCCTGTGCCGCCGTATTTTTGGATCGCAGCAATCATAGCATCAAAGGCGGCGTTCTCGTCATCGTGCGGAACAACCCAATTCGGTCCATCTGGCTTCTCAATGTTGGAAAACCGGATGAGATGCCAGTCGAAGCCGTTTTCTGAAAAGCGGTATTCACTTACTCGAATGCCTTCGAAAAAACCGTTCCGACTGGTGTTGCGCGCAATATCATCGTCGATACTTACAAGAATGCTTTGATCAACATCGGACCACGAACCCGGCGCCGCCGCAGACGCAGGAAGGCATGCAAAAGCCGCGAAAGTTGCTGTGGCTCGTTTTAATGCTCTCACGGAGCGGTTCTTATGAAACGAACTGACGACATCGCTGCCCTGCATGTGAGCGGCAGCAGCCAGTCCTCATATTCTCCATCAACCAAAATGCCGGTTTCGATCGGGTCACCAATAACAGTAGCCCTTTTCATTAAGCCTAATTCGACGTGTGGTCCTTCGCGAAAATCATGTCGAAGCCACGCCAGACCATGGTTAACCATATCGCCTAGGCTGTTAGCTTTAAACGCAAGGACCTTGAGGTTTTCGCAGTC